>ENA-OSEO01000052-OSEO01000052.1-sediment-metagenome-genome-assembly--contig:-NODE-52-length-297007-cov-6.882592_pt1 | contig 297007 bp, 261 predicted proteins | sample MGYA00237883_ERZ534232 | MGnify/ENA metagenome assembly ERZ534232
AGCGCCCATGGATGGGTTTATGCGGCCCTTTGAATGGGGAGCCCAGCCCCATAACAAAAGTGTGGCTAATAATTAACCTTCGCCTTAGTAACCAAAAAGGGCTGCTGAAATAGCAGCCCTTTCCGTTTGGCGATATTTTTCGGCCGGGTTCTCAGGTCCGGCTTTCATCGAGAATCCGGCATCCCTCCATGAGGACCGATTCGAGGGGCATTTCGATATTCTGTTCGGGAAACTCCTGGGTCGGTTCGACGATGAATTCGCCGTCCTCAAGCCAGGTGATAACCTCGTAAATGGCTTCCGGACCTCTCAGCTCGCCGCAGGCCGCATGCTCGAGCCGGCCCCGATTCAGGTAAATCGTGGCTTTTTTGCCGTTGCTCCGGACCAGATCGACCTTGACCGATTTGAGCCCCTGGCTCAAACCCTGAAGCAGGTCGGTAAAGGAAAAGGCCGAAAATGCCGCTTGAAAACTTCCCGGCTGAATCGGCTTGCGGGTCTCTCGGGTTGTTTTGCGGAGACGGGCGGCGACAAGATCCATGTTGTGAGGGGAGGGGAAAACGTCGTCGAAACCGGCGTCGAAAAGATTGAGCATCCGTGACGGGTCGTTCTCCATGGTGATCGCGTAGAGGGCCATGTTTCCGGTCTTTTTGAAGAGGGAGGGACTGACCAGTATTTCTTTGGGGAAGCTCGGTTCATGGATGAAAATGGCGGTGGGCGGCTGGCGTTCGCTCATCCGGGCCGCTTCGTCCAAGGAGTGGATCTGAATCGGATGATAACCCAGGTGGCGCAATCGGGTTACGAACTGGACTAGGTTGTGGTCGTTTTTACCGACGATGAACAGCTGGTAGTAGGCCGTTGCCCTCAGGTTTTCTGAGCTTTTTTCGATAAGCCGCAGGTAGGTTTCAATGACCTCGGAGCGGGCCAGGAGCCCGCTTTTTTTCCGCAACTCGCTTTTTATCGTCAGGGTATGGCTGTCGGAGGAGATCGGCTCCCGGCTGACGCCGTAAAAATAGTACCAGACGATGGTCATGATCTCGGCCGCGAGGGACATTTCGGGTTCCCGATCCCTGAATTCCTTGAGGTTGACCCGTTCGGAAAGAATTTCGCGGAAGGCGCGGATGGTATCGTCTATGGGCCAGGGGAAGTGCAGGAATTTGGCCTGTTCCAGGGTCCTGTTCCAGTCGATCCCGGCAAAATCGTCTTCCGGGGAAAAGAGGAAATTTTTGGTCGCCACGTTGGTTTTGGTCGGGACGATAAGCAGCGCTGCCAATTGCAGGGCATCGACGGCCAGTCGATTCATTTCAAGGGTTCTGGCGAGGGTTCCGATGTCTTCCCGGAGGAGATCATAAGGGGGGGTGAAGGCTGCCTGGGAGGCATGAGTTTCCGTTATGATCCTCAGGGACTGGGTCAGACTTCGGTACATTTGATTATAGGATGCCAGGCTGTCGAGGAGTTTTGTGCTGATGCGGCTGAAATCAATGATATCCATACCGGGCAGGGACGCGGAACGATGACGGCACCAGTTGCGGACTTCCGTGGCCAGTTCCTGAGCAACCAGGGTTTTCCTGATGCGCCCGGAATTGAGGTGCCCGCGAATTTCATTGCCGTCCGCCGGGGCCAGGAGTTCAAGCCCTTCGCGTTCAAATATGGGCCCCAGGAAATTTTTTAAAAAGACCTCATTGCTGACCAAAAGGACTTGCGGCAGGTTTTTAGCCCCTGGAGGCTCGGGCGCTAAGGGTTGCGACGGGGTCAGGGCCTTGTCGGGCTGGTCGAAGAGGTCGGGAAGCTTGACCCTCTTGTGCAATCCGTCGATCTCCGTTTCTATGCCAAGGCCTGCAACCAGGCTGGCAAAGACCGCTTCAGGCGTGACCAGGATCCTGATCTTGGTGCATTTGATCACCCGTTTGACAGCGGCCAGGCTTTTTTCGTTTTTGGGGTCGGTCACCACCATTGTCAGGATGCCGCTGCCGGCGTCGTAATCGATGGGAAGGGCTTCGCTGGCCAGGATAAGATCCCTTGGCAGGCGCTTGACGAACTCCAGGGAGATGGCATCCCGGTCGGGATCAAAGGCCGGCACCTGGTGCTGTATGGAGAGGGCTTCCCCCAGCTGGGCTTCGTCAATATCGTTATTGTTCAACAGGTGGGTGCCGATCCGGCCCCCGTGAATCCTCTGCTTTTTGAGGGCATTCCTGATCTGGTCTTCATTGATGTAGCCCAGGCGAATCAGGATCTGATCAAGTCGGTTTTCATTCATGGCGCTTTACCATCTGCAGGATGATGGGTTGTTCATAGGAAATTATGAGTTCTGGACGGCAGCCTGGGGCTGTGTCGGGGTTTCCAGCATGTAGCGGACCGCCTCCTCCTGGGTGACAACCCCCTCGGAAACCAGCTGTTTCAGGTGGTTGTCCATCAACTGCATGCCGCTGGCACGATTGGTCACGATTGCATTGTTGATGAGGTGACTTTTCTGATCGCGAATCAGGTTGCGGATGGCATGGTTTCCCATCATGATTTCCAGGGCGGCGATCCGTCCCTTTTTATCGGCACGGCGCAGCAGCTGCTGGGAACAGATACCCACCAGGACTTCCGAGAGCATATGCCGTATCTGGGTCTGCTGACCGGCCGGAAAGGGATCAACCACCCGGCTGATGGTCTGGGCCGCTGAGCGGGTATGGAGGGTGCCGAGGACCAGCTGGCCGACTTCGGCTGCGGTCAAAGCCAGGGATATGGTCTCGAGGTCTCGCATCTCGCCGACCAGTATGACGTTGGGATCTTCCCGCAATGCCGCCCGCAGGGCGCTGGCAAAGGATTCGCAGTGTTCGCCGACCTGGCGCTGGTTGATGAGACATTTCTTGTTCGGATGAATAAATTCGAGGGGATCCTCCAGGGTAATGATGTGATGGCTCATCGTGTCGTTGAGATGATTGACCATGGCCGCCAGGGTGGTCGACTTACCCGAGTTGGTGGGGCCGGTCACCAGAATCAAGCCCGACCGGAAGGCCAGCATTTTTTTGAGGACCTCCGGAAACCCGAGTTCCTCAAGAGTCGGCACCTGGTTGGGAATGATTCGGAAGGCGGCCGCCATGCCGGGGTATTTTTTGTAGACGTTGATACGGAAACGCGCCACCCCGGGCAGGGTGTAGGCACAATCGAGGTCACCCTTTTCCTCCAAATGACTGATCTGGGTATCGGTCAACAGCTCGTAAATGATGATTTTTAGCTCATCTTCCGACAACTGGCGGTGCTCCGCCCTTTGAAGGACACCGTTTATTCTCAACATCGGCTCGGTGTTGGCGCTGAGATGGAGATCGGAAACGTTGTTTTCCTGCATAATTTTCAGGAATGTATCGATGCGCGGCATGGCTTTTCCCCCCCGTATCCGGCCAGGCTGCCTCCCGTCCGGAATTACAACCTGGATTGGAGCAATAAGCATGCCCTTTAAATTAGTCGTTTTTTAATATTCTGGGGGGACAGGGGGAGGCATCAAAAATCGGTTTTTAAAGCCTGAAAAATCGACAACGCCGGCGCCTTTTGAAAGCCGGTCGCCTCCGACAATTCTTCGGGGCAGGGGAAATGTAGGAGAATTTCTGGTATGATGTGTGGCAATGCTGGCTTCAGGGTGTTCTCCGAAGAGCGCCCCGCCATCGGGGCATCAGGCAACCTTATAAGGTTTCGGGGTCCTGACGCGTTTTTACCCTGTTCCTCCCTGATCTGGTTTTTTTTAATCTCCGGTTTGAAGAGAAATGCTGATGAAAACCCTGAAAATAGTGTTAACGGTTGTTTTGTTGTTTCTGGCCTCCGCAACCTTGGCGTCCCGAACCAGCCCCATTGGCGCCGGTGAATTTTTCCCGGACATGGTTCTGACAACCCCCCTCGGACCCCAGGCGGCGTCCTATCTCGGCGTTTCCGGCCAGGCCGGGTTTCCCCTCAGCCAAGTGCAGGCCGACCTGGTCCTGGTGGAATTTCTCAGCGTTTACTGCCCCCACTGCCAGATGCAGGTGGAATACTTCAACCGCCTGCGGGAAATGATCGAAAGTGACCCGACGACCCGCGGCCGGATCAAAATCCTGGGGGTTGCCGTGGCCAGCCGACCGGCCGAAGTCGAGGGTTTCATGTCCCGTTTCCAGGTCGGCTATCCGCTGGTTCCCGATCCCGAATTTCAACTTTATCACGCGGTCGGGGCCGGTGTTACGCCCTTTTCGGTTTACGTCCGGCGTATTGCTCCGGGCCGGGCCGGCGTGGTTGCCGCCACCCATACCGGGCTCCACAGCCATCCCCAGGAACTGTTCACCGAGCTGCGGGCCTATGCCGACACCGTGCCGGATATGTTATTGCAAAAGCGCGAAAAAGACCGGGGCGGGCCGGGTCTGGCGGCGGCGCCGGTCATTCCCGATGATGAACTGGAGACCCGCCTGATGTCGACTTTCGTCCGCCTCAGCGGTGGCGCCATCAGCGCCTTTTTGCCCCTCGACCTTCCCAGCGGACGCCGGGTCTACATGGCCGACTCCCTGGCCGGCAAAACCCGGGAAAGGCTTTTTGCCGAGGTTGCCGCCCGCCACTCCATCTGCGACATCTGTCACGATGTGCATTTTTTCTATGTTTTCGACAGCCGTGGCAAAATAATCGGCTTTGAGCCCATTCAGCTCAGCAAATGGGGGAACAAGCCCTGGAATGAGGATGATGTCGCAAAAATGCGGGGGAGTCTGGTCGGCTCAAATCTCGCCCGGCCGCCGGCCTTCAACGCTGATGTTGATGCCGTCACTTCCGCCACCATTACCTCCGCGGTTATCTTCGATGCTGTCGGGCAGGGGGAAAATTTGTTGCGGGAGTTGCTCGAAAAAGGTTATTTAAGGGACTGATCGGACCATCGGGGCCTTTCAGGATGGGCTTAGGCGGCCCTTGGAAGGGTCGGCCCTATCCCATCCACCGGACAGGACCAAAAGAAATTGATGTGCCTGCCTTCAAGATTTGAGATTTTGGCTGGCAGTTAACCTTCCCCTGAGTAAGTCGGGTTATGAAAATCGTCGATTTAAGCCACGCTCTTTTCTCCGGTATGCCCATCTACCCTGGGGATAGTGCTCCGCGGTTTTGCCGGGCGGCAACCCTGGAAAAGACCGGTTACCGGGATATGGAGTTTACTTTCGGCAGCCATCTTGGCACCCACCTGGATGCCCCCGCCCATGTTTTAGAGCATGGGAAAACCCTCGATCGGTTGACGATTGAGCGGTTTTTCGGTTCGGCCTGCTGTCTTGACCTGTCGGATCCGGGCGGGCCGTTGATCGATTCCGGCGATTTATACCCCTTTCGGGAGATCATCGTTAAAAGTGATTTCATCCTTTTGCGGACCGGCTGGAACCGCTTCTGGGGTACCGACGCTTACTTCCGGGGGTATCCCACCCTGTCCCTGCAGGCCGCAACCTGGCTGGCCGCCCTCCCGCTCAAGGGAATCGGCATCGATGCCGCATCGCTGGACAATCCAGAGGAGCCCGGCCTGGCCGTCCACCGAATCCTCCTGGAGCGAGACATCTGTCTCATCGAAAATCTGACCGGCCTCGATCAGTTGCCGGCCGAAGGCTTTCTTTTTTCCTGTCTGCCGCTAAAGCTGCGGGAAGGGGACGCCTCCCCGGTGCGGGCGGCCGCCATTTTATCCTGACCGTTCCGGCCTGGTGGGAATTGAGGCCTGCTCCTTAGGGTGTCCTCAACCAAAGTGTTTATCCGGGGGAAGAGGGGAAGGATCTGCTGACCCAACCAAAAATAGAGGGTTCAGCCTTGTACCGTCATTCCTGCCAGCCGTTGTTTTTTAAAAATGCACCCAAAGTCTCACCTGCCAGGTGGTAGCCGATCTCAATAAGTTCGTCGGCCTTGTCGAAATCGAGAAAGGTACAGGAACTTTTGGGAATGTCGACCGTCACATCAGGGCTGTGGGCGGCGAGTTTGAAGCGGGCGATGGTGGCCTGCATGGTGTCCATGGACTGGGATATGACATCGATCAGGCCGATCTCGTCCTTCTTTTCAGAGGCAAATTTCTGCTGGATATCGCCAATAAATTCCAGAATGGCCGCATGGTATTTTTTCCAGCTGTTGGCCTCCACTTTTTTTTCAGGCCTGGTGATAGCGGGCACCTTTCCCTTGCCGCTGAGGTTGACGGCGATGGTCAGGTCGGTGCGGTCGCGGGCCGTTGGGGCGATGGGAATCGGGTTGAGAAGGCCCCCGTCAATGAGGATGCGCCCCTTCTGGATGAAGGGGGTGAAAAGGGTGGGAATGGCTATGGAGGCGCGAATGGCGTCGAACAGGGGGCCCTGATCGATCCAGACCTCCTTTTCGGCCAGGATGTCGGTTGCCACGGCCGTAAAAGAGATGGGGAGGTCTTCGATATTTGATTCGCCGATCAGCTCTTTGAGGAAATCCATAATTTTCTCCCCTTTCAGCAGGCCCGGACTTCCGAAGGTAAAATCGAGGAGATGCAGGACATCCCTTTTTTCAAGGGCCCGGACCCATTCGGTATAGACCTCCAGCTTGCCGGCCGCATAAATGCCCCCGATCAGCGCACCCATGGAGGAACCGGCAATCGACTCGATTTTCAAGCCGTTTTCGGTCATCCAGCGGATGACGCCAATATGCGCAAAGCCCCTGGCGCCGCCGCTGCCGAGAACCAGGGAAACCGAAGGCTTTCCCCGGTTATTCTTTTTTTGCACCATGAAAAGTCTCCTTTTTCAATCTTTGTCCCTCAAGTCGGGAATATTGCCCGAGGCGATGCGATGTGCCCAGCGCGTGGTTTCCGGAAGGCGGTAGTTGGTCAGGCAGCGCACTACCCAGAGGCGGGCCGTTTCAAGGTCGACTTTGTGACCGATGGAAACGAAAAGCGGTTTTTTACCGCTTCTGGTCCTCAAAACAGTGCCGATGATTTCCCCTTTATCGAGAAGCGGGACCCAACTTCCCTTGTCGGGGGAGAGCTCCCCATGCCCTCCGCAAAGGCGGGACTTGGCGGCGCCGATGCTCGGCAGGTCTGCCAGCAGGCCGAGGTGACAGGCCAGCCCCAGACGGCGGGGGTGGGCCCGGCCCTGGCCGTCGCAAATAAGGAGATCGGGTTTTCTCTTCAAATCCCGGAGTGCTTTGAGAACAACCGGGACCTCACGAAAAGAGAGGAGCCCCGGAATATAGGGAAACCTGGCCGGGCTTCTGGCGGTGGTGAATTCCACCAGCTCCAGGCCCGGGTAGCTGAGAAGGGCAACGGCGGCCCTGGCCGTTTGGCCCCCATCCAGGTAGCCGACATCGATCCCGGCAATCAGCCGCACCCGAGCGAGGCGGTTTTCCTCGATGACGAGGGAGCGGAGTTGTTTTTGAAGAGCAATTGCAGCGGCCGGTGAGATATCCCAATTGTAATCATTCGGCGTTTCCAAAAAAGGTCCCCAACATCAAAAAGAATAAAAAAACCAAGATGTTTGGTTTAAATAGTTAATGCTGGTTATAAAACCCTTTCAAAGGTTAGAATCTTTAAATTCCACCCCGACTTCGAGAAGCAGGTCGGGAAAATCGCTGGTGATACCCGCCACCCCCATTTCAAACAGGCTCTTCATATCGCAGGCGTCATTGACGGTCCAGACGTGGACTTCGAGATCAATGGCCCGGGCAGCCTGAACCAGCTGGGGTGAAATCAACTTCATTCCGCCGTAATACAGGGGCAGGTGCAGGACCTCCGCCGGCAACCTGTCCGGGAATGCTCCTTTTTGAACGGCCAGAAAAAAACCGGCCGCTTCGCTGCGGCTGCAGCCGGTGGGAATGCCCGAACAATAACGGCGGACCTTCACCATGAACTGGTCCACTGCGGAAGCGATGAGGACCGCATCCTCCCGCCCGCAGGCGCGAATGGTGTCCAACAGAACGGCCTCCAACCGGGGGGCATCCTCCTTGACCTCGATGGTAAAAAAGGTTTCGGGGAACGCCGTCAGGATCTCTTTGAGGGACGGGATCGCGACTCCCAGGCCTCGAAAAGGATAAGTCCGGCCGCCGTCAACGGAGAAATACCGGCCGGCATCCAGATTGTTCAGTTCGGCCAGGGACAATTCCGTAATCGCGCGGGGGTCGCCGCAGGTGCGTCGGCAGGTCCGGTCGTGATGAACGACCGGATGGCCGTCCCGGCTGAGCCAGACATCGAGTTCCAGATAGGAGATGCCGGCATCCACCGCTGCCTGAAAAGCCGGTAAGGTGTTTTCCGGATAACGACCTGAGAAGCCCCGGTGAGCGATAAGCCGGGGAATGGGGGTGGTGAAGAAACGCGTTTTCATGGCCTGAAAGTTTATGGGTTTTCAGCCTGTTGGCGGCCGCGCTCGACATTGACGGTTGCCAGGAGGATGGCTCCGATGACGAAAAAAAAGATCAGGGCCAGGATGGCGAGCCGTGTTGAGCGGGTGATGCCGGCAATAGTTGCAAAGGTTACCGGCCCCAGGATTGCCGCAAATTTTGAGCTGATGGCATAAAAGCCGAAAAATTCGGCACTCTTTTGTTTGGGGATCATAGAGCCGTAGAGCGACCGGCTCATGGCCTGGCTGCCGCCGAGAATCAGGGCTACAACAAGTCCCAGTATCCAGAACTCGGTGGGCCGGGTCATGAAATAAGCATAAACCGTCAGCAGGGAAAAGAACAGAAGACAAATCATAATGGAGATCTTGGTGTCCCAGCGCACGGCAATTCGTTCAAACAGCAGGGCACCGGGAACTGCGACAAATTGAATCATCAGAAAGCAACCAAGAATTCCGGCCTGGGTCATGCCCAGTTCCTCGCGGCCAAACACGGCGGACACGACAATGATGGTCTGAATACCATCGTTGAAAAGGAGGAAAGCCAGCAGAAAGCGCCACAGGTCCCGGTAGGGGCGGATCTCGAGAAAGGTGCGGAAAAACCCCCTGAGCCCCTTGTGGAGGGTTCCGGAAGGCCGGACAAAACCACTTTCCCTGACCCATGCGAAGGTTGGCAGGGCAAAGACAAGCCACCAGACCCCGGTCAGCAGAAAACCGGCCCGGGTGGCCGCGACCTTGTCGGCCAGGCCGAAAAACTCGGGACTGCGAATCATGAGGAAAACCAGAAGCAGAACCAACCCGCCACCGGCGTATCCCCAGGCAAAGCCTCTTGCCGAAAGGCTGTCAATTTCCTTTCCTGAAGCAAGAACCGGCAAAAAAGCGTTGTAGAAGATGTTGCCACCGGCAAAACCGATATCCCCGAGGGTAAAGAAAAAGGCGGCGGCAAGCCATTGACCGGGACCGACCAGGGCCAGGAGACAGGTGCCAAGGACTCCGATCAGGCAGAACAGGATAAGCAGCGGGCGGCGCAGGTTGCGGGAATCGGCAACGGCCCCAAGGTAGGGTGCGAGAAGGGCGACGAAAAATACCGAAAGACTGACGGAATAACCCCAGAGGGAGGCACCGCTAAGCGAAAAGTGGAAGCCCGTTATTGAAAATTGGGCGCCCCCCTTCGGTACCAGTGAGAGGAAATAGACGGGCAGGACCGCAGCCAGGGCGACGGTTGCAAAGGCGGAGTTGGCCCAGTCATAGGCACACCATCCAAGCCACGCCAGCTTTTTGGAAGAGGTTTTCATTCCCCGGTTTTGGGTTGTTCAGGGCTGCCGTCATTTTTTTCGGGTTTTTCGGCCGGCGGTGGCTGAAGCAGGGTGCTGATAACGCGCAGGTTGCTGCCCGACACATAGGTGCCGTCGATCCAATAACTTGGGGTGCTGTTGACGCCCAGGCCCTCAATGGCCTTGGCCTGGCGTTCCAGCCAGCCGTTGTCCTTGAAAGGGGGAAGGGGGGCCTTGTCGAATTTGCCGGAGAAGACCTCCTCGTAAGCGCTTTGGGGGTCGGCCGCGGAAAGGATATATTGGGCCTTGAGACGGGCCTGGGGGTGCATGCTCAAGGGCAGGAGAAAAACATACCGGGTGATGTCCGTTCGCTTGGAAAAAAAGCCTGATCCTTTCCGGCAGTAGGAACAGTCAGGGTCGGTTACTTCAATTACCTGATGGGGGCCATTGCCTATTTTCAAACCCTGGTCGAGGGGAAGCCTGGCGGCACGCGCCGACATGATCTCAGCCATGCGGGCCCGGGTCAGGTTCTCCTTGGTGGGGGAGTAGAGATCACCGACCAGCACATATCCCGTAGCCGGGGAATAATAAATGATCCGGTCGCCGGCAACGACTTCCAGGATGCCGGGAATGGGGGCGTTTTCCACGGAATCGATACGCAGGTCCGGAAAACTGGCCCTCAGCTTCTGGGTCGCTTCCACCAAGTCGAAACCTGTTTTTTCGGCTGCCGTCACAGAAAAAGGAAGGCTTAAAAAAAGGATGGAAAATGCTAGTTTGTAAAAAAGTTCTTTCATGTTTTTCTCCCGTTAATCGTCCTAGAGAGTTGGCTTTTTCAGGCACATTCCGAATAGCCGCAGGCATGGCAGACCATGCAACCCCCTTCATGTTCCACCGGGCCTCCGCAGTCGGGACAGGCACCCCCATTGGCAATGCCAACGGCCATTGTTTCCCCTTTGGAAAGGGTGTGGTTCTGGATGGCCTTGGCAACAGCATCGGCACAGGAGGTGATGCGGTTGTCACCGAATCCCGCATGTTTATGGCAGCTGATACCGATAAGCTGCTTAACTGCCTGGCGGGCCTGGACCCCGCTTCGCCAGGCCAGGGAAACCAGACGGCCGATGGCCTCGCACTGTGAGGCAGCGCACCCGCCCGCCTTGCCCATCGTCGTAAAGAGTTCGAAAAGACCGTCCCCGTCCTCATTGATGGTGACATAAAGAGGGCCGCAGCCGGTTTCCATCTGATAGGTGGTCCCTGACAGGGCCCGCGGCCGCTCCCGTTTATGTCCGACCTTGCCTTTTTCAAGGGGGACCTGCTTTTCGGCCTTCCCGGAGACGCTCAGAACTTGTTGATCCCTGGAACCGTCCCGATAGATCGTCACACCCTTGCATCCTTCATGATAAGCGAGACGGTAAACCCGGGCAACCTCTTCCTGTGTGGCACCGGCAGGAAAGTTGACGGTTTTGGAAACCGCATTGTCGGTGTGACGCTGGAAAGCGGCCTGCATGTGAATGTGGTCTTCCGGGGTGATGTCATGGGCCGTGACAAATATCTTGCGGATATCCTCAGGGATTTCATCCATATGACTGATTGTCCCCTCATCGGCGATCTTTTTCATCAGGCCAGGGGAATAGAAACCCCGCTCTTTGGCAATTTTTTCAAAAAGAGGATGAACTTCAACCAGGATGTCGTTGTCGAGAACCTGACGGACATAGGAGACGGCAAATAGCGGTTCAATACCGCTTGAGGTGTTGGAAATGATGGAGATGGTTCCGGTCGGGGCGATGGTGGTGCTGGTGGCATTGCGAACCGGTTTTTCGCCCTTGCGTTGAAAAAGGCTGCCCTCAAAATTGGGAAAGGGGCCTCGTTCCTCGGCCAGTTCCCGTGACACAGCCCGGGCCTCCTGGGTGATGAACTCCATGAGCGTTTCCCCAAGTTCGAGGGCTTCGGCACTGTTGTAAGGGACACTCATGAGAATCAGCATATCGGCCCAGCCCATGATGCCGAGCCCGATTTTGCGATTGGCCAGGGTCATCTCCTCGATTTGGGGGAGGGGATAATTGTTGACCTCGATGACGTTGTCAAGGAAGCGGCAGGCTGTTTTAACAGTGCGACGGAGTTTGTCCCAATCGACTTCCCCCTTGGCGGTCACCATGTGAGAAAGGTTGATGGAGCCGAGGTTGCAGGATTCAAAGGGGAGGAGGGGTTGCTCGCCGCAGGGGTTGGTGGCCTCGATTTCGCCGACCTGGGGGGTGGGGTTGTCGCGGTTGAGGCGGTCGAGAAAAATGATGCCGGGTTCGCCGTTGGTCCAGGCCATTTCAACGATCTGATGGAAAACCTTGCGCGCCGGAAGCTGTTTGGCGGTTTCTCCGGTGCGGGGATTGATAATGTCGTAATCTTCGTCCTTTTCCACCGCTTCCATGAAGGCCTCAGTAAGGCCGACCGAGATGTTGAAGTTGGTCAGGACCGTGGTGTCCCTTTTGGCCATGATGAAATCCATGATATCCGGATGATCGACCCGCATGATTCCCATATTGGCCCCACGTCGTGTGCCTCCCTGCTTGATGGTTTCGGTGGCGGCGTCAAAAACCCGCATAAAAGAGATGGGACCGGAGGAAACCCCTTTGGTGGAAAGGACAACATCCCGGGCCGGGCGGATACGGCTGAAGGAAAAACCGGTGCCCCCACCGCTTTTGTGAATCAGGGCCGTTTGTTTGATGGCTTCAAAGATGCTCTCCATGGAATCTTCCACCGGCAGGACAAAACAGGCGGACAGCTGGCCTAATTCCCGGCCTGCATTCATCAAAGTCGGAGAGTTGGGCAGAAAATCGAGGGAGGTCATAAGCTCAAAGAAAGCCTTTTCGATCTCCCGCGCTTTTTTGAGCCCGCCGAATTTAGTCTCAGCTCCAGCGATGGATTTAGCCACCCGACGGAACATGTCCTCAGGAGTTTCGAGGACTTTACCCTCGGGATCGCGCTTAAGATAGCGCCTTTCCAGTACCGTTTTGGCATTGGGCGACAGGTCTGGAGTGGAGATATTCATGATTTAGTCCCTCTTGATTGAGTTCATTATATTAAATAAAAAACAATATGAAGTATGCTATCGAAAATAAAAACACAATATCTAGTAGGTGTCAAGCAATCTGAGCAGCCGCCTGAAATCCTTTGGAAACAGCTGGAATTTCCCTCTGCTATTGGTTTGGTGGGGACCAAGCTCAGGAGGTTTTGTTTAATTTTATCAATGTCCAAAGTAATTAGGTAAAATTTAAACAGGCATTGATTTATTTGCCGCTCATGCAATCGGATTGCAGGAAAAATTTCGCAGGAAATTAAATCAACTGGATATCCAATGACTTTTAAACTTGCCATAACCCTTGGGCGTCTTCTTGAGGACAGCGCCAAGCGCTTCCCGGAAAATGAAGCCCTGGTCTACCCTGACCGCCGGCTGCGCTATTCTTATCGAGAACTTAACGCGGTATGCGATAAATTGGCTAAAGGCCTGATGGCTCTTGGCATGAATAAAGGGGAGCACGTGGCAGTCTGGGCCACCAATATCCCCGAGTGGGTCCTTCTCCAGTTTGCGACTGCGAAAATCGGGGCCGTCCTCATAACCATAAACACCCTCTACAAAAGCAGGGAGCTTGAATACATTCTAAAGCAATCCGAAACTACATCCATCTTTTTGATTAAAGGCTTCAAGGACACCGACTATGTGGAAGCACTTAATCAAGCTGCAAAAGGCTTTAAGGCACTTCCTTCGGGGGAAATAAAAGCCGAAAATTTGCCGTTCCTGAAGAGGGCCATTTTTGTCGGCCAAGATACCCCGGCCGGCATGCTTAATTTTTCTGAGATTGAAAGATTGGGCGAGGCGGTTAGCGAAGAGGACTTTGCAGAGCGCCAGGCGGAGCTGAACGAGCATGACGTCATTAACATGCAGTACACCTCCGGCACGACAGGTTTCCCCAAAGGGGTGATGCTGAGCCATTTCAATATCATTAACAACGCTTACAGTATCGGGGAGTGTATGAACCTCACTGAAAAAGACCGGCTCTGCATTCCTGTTCCCTTTTTCCATTGTTTCGGCTGTGTGCTCGGTGTTTTGGCCTGTGTCACCCACGGTGCCACCATGGTGCCTGTTGTATCCTTTAAGGCCGAAAAAGTCCTCTGGACCATTCAAACGGAAAAATGTACGGCTGTCCATGGAGTGCCGACCATGTTTATCGCCGAACTGGAGGACCCGGGTTTTGCCGGTTTCGATCTTTCATCTTTACGGACCGGCATCATGGCAGGGGCACCTTGCCCCATCGAGATTATGCGCCGGGTAATGACGGAAATGCACGCCAGGGAAATCACCATTGCCTATGGCCTGACCGAAGCTTCGCCGGTCATCACCCAGTCGAGGACCGATGACGCCGTTGAACTTCGTGCGACTACTGTCGGTAGGGCCTTGCCGGATGTCGAGGTCACCATTGTCGATATTGAAAACGGCATGGAACTGGCGGCCGGGCAGCAAGGGGAACTCTGGACGCGTGGATACCTGGTCATGAAAGGCTACTACAACATGCCTGAGCAAACCGCCGGGGCCATCGACAAGAATGGCTGGCTTCATACCGGCGACCTGGCAATCATGGATAAGAACGGCTACTGCAGGATTACCGGCCGCCTCAAAGACATGATCATTCGGGGCGGAGAAAATATCTATCCCCGTGAAATCGAGGAATTTCTTTATACCCACCCGAAAATCATGGAGGTTCAGGTTTTCGGTGTGCCCGATCGTAAATACGGGGAGCAGGTAATGGCCGCCATAAAATTACACGCCGGGGTGGCCGCCACCGCAGAGGAAATCCGGGAATTCTGTCGTGGTCAGATAGCCAACAACAAAATTCCCCGTTATGTGAGTTTCGTAGAGGACTTCCCCATGACCGCGAGCGGCAAAGTGCAGAAATTCAAATTGCGGGAAAATGCTGTCCGTGAACTGAACCTCAAGGAAAGCGTTTAAAAAAAACGGACCGTTTCACAGAATAAGGCTTGACTATTCTTTTCCTGGCGGGGTTTTTGGAGCTGGGCGGGCTGATTCTGGAAGTCAGTGGGAAACGACCTTATTGCGACCGGTTCTTTTTGCCTCGTAGAGGGCCGAATCGGCTTTCCTTAAAAGGGTCTGGGCGCTTTCATCCCCTTCCGAAAGCGCCGAGACACCCTGACTGATGGTAAACCTGATATCGCGGTCGTTATAGCGGAAGTCGCTGTTTTCAACGATAACCCGTAAATTGTTGGCAACCAAATTTGCCGCCTCAAGGGTGGTTTCAGGGAGCAGAAGGCAGAATTCCTCCCCGCCATAACGGGCAAAAATATCAACCTTGCGTATGTTTGATGATATTTTTTTAACCAGGGTCTGAAGCACAGTGTCGCCACACTGGTGCCCATAGGTATCGTTTATTTTTTTGAAGAAATCAATGTCCATCATAATAACGCTAAAAGGCCTGGAATATCGCTGGTGCCGCAGAAACTCCTCTTCAAGCTTGCTTTCCAGATAACGACGATTGTAAATTCCGGTGAGCCCATCCTCGGTATTGAGCTCAATCAGCTTTCTCTCATAAGCTGCGATTTCGGTTACATCCTGGATGGTAATAAAGACATACTCGATGGCATTATTTTCGTTGCGAAGCGGACCCATGGTACAGCTTTGCTGCATATAGTCAAATTTGGAACCGAGCGTGTTCAGGGCTTTGAAAGGAAAAAAATAACTGTGAAGTTTCTGGGAAAAAAAGGAAAAATTCCCAAAATTTCTGACCGTCTTGAAATTTCTATGAAACCAGGGTTTATCCAGTTCAGGGAAAAAATCGAAAAGGGATTTGCCGATGATTTCTCCGGGGGAGATTTTACTTCTGACCTCAAGCCATCGATTCCATTTGACCACATGGCAATCCCTGTCCAGGATCGCAATGCCGATGTTTACCATGTCAAAAATCTGGGAATATATCATTCGTCGAATGATTCAAGATAGTTGTTTAGAGATTTTTTAAGCCATTTAATGGAATCCTGGTTGGTGATCAAAAAAAGCAGGCCGCTGATGTTCTGGTTTTCGAATTCAAAGACCGTCTTCAGGGTTATAGCGGTCTGTTCCTGATCAAAGGTTTCAACCAAGGCACTAAAATCCTTACTTTCCCCCTGAGAGGCAACCGGCGGAGAATAGGTCACCCTTGTATCAAGCAGTTCGGCAATCTTTCCGACACAAGCACCTACGAGGATATTCCCTAATTCCAGCAATATCTCCTTTTCCAGGGAGTCAAAAGGTTTACTCTCGGCCGCCGAAATATCTCCTGCTTCAAAAAGTTCAACCAAAAATTTTCCGGTTTTCTCAGGGAAAACCAACAGCCCCGAGCCGGCAAAATCTCCCCAAAATTTTTGATCCAGCTTCCATAAGCGGTCAAAGCCATGGATGTTTTGTTCGAAGTAGGCAGGGAGATCATGAATTTTCATGACCTGAATTTGAGGAACCGTAAGGACCACAAAGATATCGATCACCTCTGCGAGGTCTGCAGTGGCATTGCCAAAGGCAATGTTCATGACTTCCTGCAGAATGTCTTTGTCCTCATCGGAAAAAAGACCCCCAATGTCCTTATTCATCAACGCCACCCTTCTGATTTTTAGCCAAATGTTTTTCAACTTGGTCAAGAATTTCTCTAATTGCCGATTTCTGTGGCGGTTTTTTTAAAACGGCAAAAGCCCCAAGAGCTGTAATTCGTTCTAAAGACTTGGATTGGATATCCGCGGTTGCAGCTACGATTACTGCATTTCCATCAATTTTTTTTATCTCTTCCGTGGCCTTGTAGCCATCGAGCTCAGGCATGGTCAAATCCATGAAGGTAAGATCCGGTTTGAATGTCCGATGCTTTTCAAGGCCTTCCTTACCGTTAACCGCTTCAAGCAGCTCATAGCCCCGGTCTTTGGGAATGCAGGTTCTCATGATTTTGCGTGCTATCGGAGAGTCGTCAACAATGAGAATTTTTTTTATCATTTGTATTATCCCCCAAGCTCAGATTGGCAAAAGTGCCGGAACATCCTTGAAAAAAATAAACTTCTCAATAACCATGCCTCCTTTTATACAAATCAGTTTTAAATAATCTGGCCAAAGTTTTTTAAAACGGTTCGTATAATTTCAAATTGTTAGGCCTTTAGAAGGACTACCCAATAGGATTCGAAATGGTAAAAGTGGCAGTCGCTTGTTGCCAACGAAAAGGCCGGACAAGAGACAGCAATGAAAAGGGTTCAAAATAATGACTTGAAGAAATAGTGCGTCGACCCGATGGTGTTTCATCATTCCGGTTGGAGAATGGGCAGACAGAAGGTTTTGTGAAAAAGCGTCCGGATTTTGTTTGAATAGTGGGATTCAGTAGTGGTCATGAAATACGGGATGCAGAGGTTGAAAGGCTTTGGCATAAAAAGTTATTCCCAGGCCCTTGGGAAAAAAGAGGTTACTTTGCGGGGAAACGTGGATTTTCAACCTTTTTTGAAAATTCAAAAATCTTCAGGTGCGGCAAAGCGCACCGCCATTTCCGTCATTTCTTTTTCCGCCTGGCGGACTGTCTCAACTGCTATTCCTCTGGAGAGTTCAGGAATTACGTAGGTTTCGAAACCTTTTTTAACCCCGTCCATGGCCGACCAGGCGACGCAATAGTCCAGGGCCAGACCGCAGATAAAAATTCTGTTCAGACCCGCATTCTCCAGGTATCCCGCCAGTCCCGTATCGGTCCGGTGGTCATTTTCGGTAAAAGCAGAGTAGCTGTCCACGGAGCGGTGAATACCTTTCCGCAGAATAAGATGGGCCCGGCCGGTCTGGAGCCCGCTGCTGAAATCAGCTCCGGCCGTATCCTGGACGCAATGATCCGGCCACAAAACCGGACCGATACCGGGAAGGTCTTCAATGGGGTCAAACGGTCTCTTCCCGGGGTGCTGTCCGGCAAAGGAGAGATGATCCGGAGGATGCCAGTCCTGGGTGAGAATAACCCGCCCCCCGCAGGCGGAAAAAATCTTCATTAATCGGTTGACGGGAGGGATGATCAGATCACCTTCAGCCACTGCCAGGGCCCCACCCGGCAGGAAATCATTCTGAATATCCACCACAATCAAAGCATCGGAGGTTTGTATTGAAAATCCCATAAATTCCCCCTTTGTAATTTTAAAATCCCTGCTTCCAGTATAGCAAAGGGTAATCACCCTCTGTCATTAAAGACGCCGGATGACTGAAAAACGGATTGGCTCAAACCCGTTCGCATCATTGAGAAACGGTTTCAGGATGATATAAATAGTTTGTAGAGTATTGTTATTTATCCAAACAACCTTTTGAAATTAGTGGCTGAAAGTGTCATCCATAATGAACCGGGTGGTTCATGAGCGGTTTTTTTGAGGTCGGATATGGGGAGTTTCGGAATTTTCGTGAAAGTGAGCAAAAATGAATAATCGCCAGAAAATTGCTACCCTCTTTCCCGCCGAGTTTAATATTCCTGAAGCCTTTCAACTTCTTGAGCCGGTGGAACAGAAGGAATATCTTGTCGGTGGAAAAATGCTTTCCTGGGAAGGAGCCGTGGAAAAAGTCCATTCTCCCGTGTGTGTCGCGGCTGAATCCGGTTTTCAAGCCAAATTTATCGGCAGCTACCCCCTTTTGACCGAGAAAGAATCTCTCCTGGCACTTGAGGCCGCCCGCCGGGCCTATGACAACGGTCGGGGGGACTGGCCGACCATGGCGGTGGAAGACCGCATCCGTCACCTCGAGGGCTTTGCCTACCGCATGAAGGAAAAACGCGATGAGATTGTCCGTCTGCTCATGTGGGAAATCGGGAAAAGCCTTGAGGATTCCCTCAGGGAGTTCGACCGGACCGTTGACTACATTCTCGACACCATTGACGCCCTCAAGGAACTGGATCGGGTAGGGTCGCGGTTTGTCATCGACCAGGGGGTTATCGGGCAGATCCGGCGGGCGCCCATGGGCGTTGTTCTCTGCATGGGGCCCTTCAATTACCCTTTGAATGAGACCTTTGCCACCCTTATTCCAGCCCTGATCATGGGCAATGCCGTAATTTTCAAGCCCCCCAAGCATGGGGTTCTTCTTCATCAGCCTTTGCTTGAGGCTTTTCGGGATTCGTTTCCGCCCGGGGTAGTCAATACGGTTTACGGCGATGGCCCTACGGTGGTGGGGCCGCTCATGACCTCGGGGGGCATTGATGTTCTTGCCTTTATCGGGACCAGCCGTGTCGGCGACCTTCTTAAAAAGCAGCATCCCAAACCTCATCGCTTGCGCTGCGTCCTGGGGCTTGAGGCTAAAAACCCCGGTTTCATCCTGGCCGATGCAGATCTTGAGCTGACCGTCAGGGAGTGTCTTCTCGGGACTCTTTCCTTCAACGGACAGCGTTGTACGGCCCTGAAAATGCTGTTTGTTCACAAGTCGATTGTCGACCCGTTCGTAGCCGAGTTCTGCCGGGAGATTGAAGGTCTGAAACCCGGCATGCCCTGGGAGGATGGGGTCAAAATCACCCCCCTGCCTGAAACCGATAAAACCGGTTACCTCAAGGAGTTGATCGGCGATGCCGTGAAACTGGGTGCGAAGGTCATGAATGAAAGCGGCGGCCTGGTAAACCAGAGCTTCATGTTTCCTGCCGTTCTTTATCCGGTCACGCCTGAAATGCGGATTTTTCACGAGGAGCAATTCGGCCCGGTCATTCCCGTGATTCCTTATGAAGATATCGAAGAACCCCTGCGCTTTGTGACGGAATCTGACTATGGCCAGCAGATCAGCATCTTCGGGACGGCCCCTGAGCCAATCGCCGAATTGATCGACCCCATGGTGAACCAGGTCTGCAGGGTCAATATCAACAGCCAGTGCCAGCGTGGACCTGACACTTTTCCCTTTACCGGCAGAAAAAACTCTGCCGAGGGAACCCTTTCCGTATCGGATGCCTTACGGGTATTCTCCATCCGTACTCTGGTTGCAGCCAAAGCGACTGACTTGAACAAGCACATCCTTTCAACGGTAACCCGGGAAAGAAGATCCCGGTTTCTTTCCACCAACTTCCTGTTTTGAAAAGGAGATTCCTTGGGTTTCCAAAAAGGCTACAGGCCGGAAAAGTTGAACCGGAAATTTCATCACTATTTTCTTTTTGTCGGTTTTGTCACGACGGTGGCTCTCCTGGCGGTTTTAACGATTCTGTTCATGCTGGAAAAAGAAAGCCGTCTTGAGCAGAGCGCTTCGGAGGAGCGTGCCAGCCTGGAACATCAGAAAAAATTGATTTTGAAGTCCTTCGAAAACATCGTTTCCGACCTGAAAATTCTGGCCAGCCTGAACGAACTGGAATCGTTTCTCAACTCCAGTGAAAATCATGCCCGGTATTTGACGGAAAGAGAATATCTGGTGTTCATGCACCATAAAAGCCTTTACGACCAGATCCGTTACCTGAATGACGGCGGCATGGAGAAGATTCGGGTGAATTTTAATTCGGGAAACCCCATGATTGTTCCCATGGATCAACTGCGGAATAAAGGAGATCGGCCCTACTTCTTTAAAACCATGCTGCTAAAAAAAGGTGAAGTTTATGTGTCGCCCTTTGATCTCAGTGTGGATCACGGCAGGGTTGAAGTGCCCTACAAACCCGTGATCCGCTTTGCCACACCTGTTTTTGACAGCAGGATGGAGAAAAAAGGGGTCATTGTCCTGAACTACCTCGGGGAAAACCTGATTGAGTCCCTGCGGGAATCGGGGAGCGTTTCCAGTGGCACGACTCTTCTGCTCAATGCCGAGGGTTTCTGGCTCTGTGCAGCGGATCCCGGTGATGAATGGGGATTCATGCTGGTGGAAAGGAAAGGCTGTAATTTTGCAAAAAAATTTCCGGAGGAATGGGCGAAGATTTCCCGCAAGGATTTCATCCAGTTTATTAACCAGCATGGCATGTTTACCTCCACCACGATTTTCCCCGCGTTGGAAGTTGCCCTAAAGCGGGGGGATGGAGATCCGGACGGAAAATCGGAGCTTAGCGACCGTCACTGGATGCTGGTCTCCCATATTCCCTATGATGTTCTCCACAAGTCCAACCTGATTCTTTTAAAGGAGCTTTTCTGGGTGGGGCTGGTGTTGCTCCTGGGTTCCCTGTTTCCGGTCTGGGTAATCGCCAAAAGGATGGTCCGCCGCCAAACCAGCCAGGAGGCCCTCTACTTTTCCGCCAACTACGATGAAATAACCGGGCTGTTAAAAAGGGCGCCTTTTGTTGAAAGGCTTGAAAGCACTTATGAAGAATCACGCCGCTACCGGCGCAAATTCGGACTGCTGTTTATTGACCTCGACGACTTTAAATCCGTCAACGATAATTTCGGTCATGCCGAAGGCGATCGAGTCCTGGCCGAGACATCCCGGAGGTTGGTGGCTGCCATCCGCAAGTCGGATACCGTGGGGCGGATGGGGGGAGACGAATTTGCGGTCCTCCTTCCCGCCATCGAAGGGCAGAAGGACATGGAGGTGGTGGCTGAAAAGATTCTCAAAAAGCTATCCGCTCCTTTCCCCATTTCCAACCGCCTCATTGAACTTGGTGCGAGTATCGGGATATGCTATTTTCCAAAACATAACGAACCGCCGGAAATTCTTTTGAAAAAAGCCGATGATGCCATGTATGAGGCCAAGCGTTCAGGAAAGAATACCTACCGTCTTGCTGACTGACCGGGTTTCGCGGACGCCCCTTTTCGCGGCGGGTTCTGTTTGCCCTGGGATTCGGCTTGATATTTACAGGAAAGGATGCAGGAGCCTTGGAACGGGAGCCCCTGGAAGAGATCTTTCAAAAAAAACGCTTTCCGGATTTCCGCTGGATCAGGCCCCAGGATATTGTGGTTTCTCAGTGGGTTCGGCTGAAATGTACTTTCGGATGTCCCTCCTACGGGAAGAAGGGCTCGTGCCCGCCCAATACTCCCTCGGTGGCGGAGTGCAGGGAATTCTTTTCCGAATACCGGCATGCCGTGCTGTTCAGGGTTCAGGCCCAGGTCGAAGATCCACAGGAACGGTCCGCCTGGAGCGCCGGGGTCAATTCTGCCCTGCTTGAAGTCGAACGGGACGTTTTTCTTGCCGGCTACCCGAAAGCCTTTCTGCTTTTTCTGGATGAATGCTGCCTCTGCAGGGAATGCCCCGGGACCAGGATGGAATGCAGAAACCCGAAATCGTGCCGCCCCTGCCCGGAATCACTGGGCGTGGATGTTTTTGCCACCGTCAGACGGTACGGCTATCCTATCGAAGTGCTCACCGACCACCGGCAGTTAATGAACCGTTACTCTTTTCTCCTCATCGAGTAGAAGTCCGTTGCTTCGTCTAGGTGCTGATTTCCATGCGGGCGCAATGGTTAAAACTAATGACAACCTGGGGTGACACGTGCGGCAGGAAGGCTGGCTGGAAGGGAAGGGGAATCAGAGGGTTTGTTTGCCGGTTTCGTTTTCCCGGAGGCCTTCGATTCGACTGGCCTCGGCTGCCGATTGAGCCAAATGAAGCAACATTACGAGCCGATCAACGGTACATTCACGGGCAAGGTTGCCGATCTGCTGGACAATTTTCGAGGTTTCGTCCGAAGTGCTTTTTTCGTTTTTCCCGAGAACGAGAAAGTCAATACTGACACCAAAGTGCCGCGAAAGTTGTGAAAGTTCCCAGGGGGTGAAATCCGTTATCCCCTGTTCCCTGTTGCTGATGCTGCTTGGCTGCCCAAGACCCAGGACCTTGGCCAGCTTTTCCTGGCAGATACCGGCTCTATGCCGCAAATCGGCAACCCTTCGACCCAGCTGATAACTGATTTCGTTATTCTTTCCGTTGATTTTCATTCGCTGGTTTTTCCTTCCCGAAGAATACACTATTTCCGAGCTAATTTACTGGGACAAGCGGGCTTCAATAACGGATGGCGATCCAATCACCTTGCTTCCCTGAGGGTTAAACGAAAGTGAAAGGAATTTGAGTCTGGAAAATATAACATCGTTCTATTTTTTATTCAAGAAAACTATTCCATTTTTGAAAAATATTTTTTTGCCGAAAAAACTATAATAAAAACAATAAAATAAATCTTTTTAAATTTTTTACTAATAATGAAAAATTCTAAAAAGGATCGAAAGACCAGGTCGCCACAAAGCCTGTTATATTGAATATAACGGGGTTTGTGAAATTTACGAGGATTTCAAGTTGAAGTTTTCTTCTGGTCTGTGATTCATGGTGTTTCTCCTGAACATTTCGAAAAATGGGTATATTTTCGGCACTTTCTGATCCCAAAAAAGTCCTGTAATAAAAAAATCTTAAAAAAAATCTTCCAAACACCAGGAGGTTCAGGTTTCCTAGGGCGCTCTCCAAAATCATGAAAAAATTTCAAGCAAATACTAATATGCTGGAATTATTTGAAAATTAAATCTTTTAATAATTGGATCGAGGTTCTTTTGTTTTTTGTTTGTAGCCTTTTTGATCGGGGGATTGTTTTTGGTATTACAATTGAAAAGGATCTTTGACAACCGTTTGAATAGTTGAGGATGCCTCTGGGGGTCAAATGGGATTCAGTTGAGGACTTTCGCTGATGCAACGATTGGCCTCCTGAATGGCAACTCCACGGTAACCCTTGCAGGTTGCCGTGGTGACTATGGAATTGAGCTGAATAGTGACCATGGAAAATTTGGGACTTCTGTTTGGCATGAAACGCTGAGGGAAAAGTCAGGCGGGGTTTGTCATGATGCTTCGCTCTGGTTTTGAATAAGGTATGAAGGATATCAAACACATTTTCATATTGGGCTTGGTGGTCGGCATGATTCTGGGGGCGATCATTATTGTTTCCTCCTTTTTCGTGGGGAACACATCCCTCAGTTTCGATCCTAATTTTTCCAAAACAGAATATGCACCCTATTTCAAAACCAAGGCCAAAGGGCTTTTTTTTACGAACAAAGACCAGGCCCCCTACCGACTCAAGAAAATTGATCGGGACGGTAAAGATTATCTCTATCTGCTGGAGGGATTAAAAAGCAAGCCTTCCCAAAAGCCGGAAAACCATCCCCACCGGAAGCCGACCACCGTTGTCCCCATGTGATCTGCAGTGTCCAAATCAAAGTAAATATGCTGGCCGCTATTTGACCGGCTCATGAAGGCCTAAAAGGCCAATTTTGCCTGTTTTAAAAAAACCTTAAAGAAGAATGCGGAAAATGAGACCCTTCACAGGTTCAGATTCCAGGATGCGGTCAAGGGTCAACAGAAAACAGCCATGAATGTGGTTATACCGCTTTTGGGGATTTAGAATCAGGTATATGAGGCGAGCTGTAAATGCCAGCCAACCACCGGTTGGAGGATGAAAAATTTTACAGCTGGGATGGCAGGATGATCTGACTATCAGATGAATCCAAAAATGAATTAAAAAAGCCGCAAGGCCTCTGCGAGTTAAGGCCAAACGGCTTTTTTATTGAAGGTCATCAGGCAACTTTGTCAAGTAATACTTTTCCAAAAACCAAATTATCGACCATTTGGATTAATTCATGAATCTCCGGTTTGCTCATATAACCGTCGGCTCCGACGGAATCACATTTGCTGGCCATCTGATCGGTTATCAAAGATGAGAACATGACAATTTTAAGGTTTTTTAGGCCAAGACCCTCGCGGACTTTGCGGCAAAGGGTCAGTCCGTCCATTTTCGGCATTTCGATGTCAGTTATCAAAAGGTTGAGGTGTTTCAACAATTCCTCTTCGGAATTGTTGCAATTTTTCAGCAAACGGGAGATTGCCTCGTAGCAATCTTCTCCATCAGGGAAAATTTCCAGTTTATGATAGCCGGACTCCTTTAACACCTTTTGGATGGAAAGGCGGATAATCGATGAATCTTCCGCCAGCATCAGCCCGACATTTTGCCGGGATTCTTTAAAGCCGGAAACCGATTTGTCGTCACTTTCCGCGCTGCTAAAACCTTCTTGGTTGATAGTCAGGTCCGAATCGATTTCACTTACAACATGTTCAAGATCGACAATTAAAATCTCGCGGTTATCGATGCTGACGCTTCCGGTGAAGCGGGGACGGTACTGATCAAGATAATGTGCCATGGGGATGACATCATTCCATGAATGGCGATGAATCTGGTTCACGCCATCTACTAAAAAAGCGTTGGTACGTTTGTTAAAAGTGCAGACCAGAACTATTTTCCTGGTCTCATCTCCAACTTCCAGATCGGAAACTTTTCCCAGGTGAAGGCCAAGGTCGATTAAAGGAATGGATTGTCCACGGACCTCGAAGATTCCCAAAACGGAAGGAAGGCTTTCCGGTATGGCGGTCCTTCTCTTTTCATCATAAGGAATAATCTCGATCAGCTTCTGGACATTGAGCCCGAAGGACTGGTCGCGAAGATAGAACTCCAGGATTTCCATTTCGTTGGTCCCGCTCTCCAGAAGAATTTCTCTGTTGACCTTTTTTTTCATCCTGACCCCCGGTGTAATTGGATAGAAATTGGCAATTATTTGACAGGTTTTACCCTGAAGTGTCGGTTAAAGATTCTTTTTTGCGAAAAAAGGCAATGCATTATGCAGATGCCTCTAACAGCAAAAGATGTTCCAAACCCTTTTGAAAAACAAAGCCATAGCGATTCGGAAAACCAATTGAAAAGAGGTTTTAAAAATATTTTCTGTTATTCTTGTCGAGAAGTCATTTTATCGGTCCCCTGAATTTCTCATAAAAACTCCTGCTATTAATTTCTACGCCAGCTAAAGCCAGGAATTTTGTCTGTCCATGCCTCAAAAGTTCATCAGTAGAACACGCTTAAAGGTGTGGCAGCGTTGGGCAAGGCATATGAATTTAACCTAAATAGCGGGTAAAGGACCTGCGCTTTGTTTTTAAAGGATTTGGACAAACATGGACGATGCTCAAATTCTAGTTGCAACCAACAGTGAAAAGATCCAGAAAAAATTTCTCATGAGTCTTGCCGAATGGAAAGTTGCCATAACCTCGGTTTATGACGGTCGTGGGACTCTCGAAAAGGTTGCATCCTGCGCTTTTGATCTAATTTTTTTGGATACCGGAATGCCGGCAATGGATGCCTGTAAGGCCTCTCTTGCGGTTCGTTGCAGTGAAATCAGGGATTTAAAGAACCTGCCGATTATCGCCCTTGTCAACAAACAACTTTCTGAAGACGAACAAAAATGGCTGGAGGCTGGAATGAACGGATTTCTGACCAAGCCCATTGAAGCCAAGTTACTTGTCTCCACCGTGGGCCGATGGATAACCTTGGCTAAACGGTCCGAATTCCCACAGGCCAATGTTCAGGAAACCCCTCTCAGGACCCAAGAAAAGGGGCCGGACCGTATTCCCCATTCCCTGCCAGGCCTGGCTTTACAAAAAACCTTAAAGAATTTGGGGGCTGACCTGGACCTTTATTTGGAATTGTTGCAGCAATATGTCACGGGAAAAGCGGGGTTCTGTAACTGCCTCAGAAAAACCCTCGACGAGGGCCACATCGAAAAGGCAAGAATCCTTGTTCATGGCTTGAAAGGGGTCACAGGCAACCTCGGTATTGAAGACGTAGCCGAAATGGCCGGCTGTCTCGAAATTGCTCTTCTGGAGGGCGAAAAAGGCGTGATCGGCCCGGTTCTGGACCGGTTTGACGCTAAACAGGAGGTGGCTCTGCGTTCCATCCAGAGCCTTTTAAAAAAAGAGATGAGGGGGCTCTGAAGAATTAATTCCACTCGCCCTGAGCAATCAGAACCACTTTTCCACCGACCCGAATGTTGATTTTTCCGTCACGCCATTCACCGTCGAGATAGATTTGCGAGGGCCGGCCGATTTCATAACCCTGGCCGACCGTCAGTTGGAGTTTTTTTTGTTCCCCGTATCCGTGCCTGAGCAGGTATCCGGTCAGGCACCCGTTAGCGCTGCCGGTAGCAGGGTCTTCGGGGACGCCCAGGGAGGGGACAAAAACCCTGACCGCCAAGTCCTGATCCGGGGTGTGGCCTGGACTGCAAAAAATAAGAATTCCCTTGGTGTCGGATTTTAACAGAAACTCCTGGTAGCGCTCACCGGCAATGAAAGCCTTCTTCAGGTATTTCATGGAGGTGAGAGGAACAATCAGGAAAGGAAGTCCGGTCGACACCTCCTGAATTGGGAAGGCCTCATGAAAGGCCTCGGTGGGGAGGGAGAGAACCGGAGCGAGGAGTTGCGGGGCAAAGGTGCGGCCGAAGCGCGGCTCGATCTGTTTCATCCAAAGTGGCTCGGCAAGGTCCTGGTGGGGTAGACGAACGGGAATTTGGCCGATTCTTAGATTCAAACGGATCTCCTCGGTCGGCTTTTTTTGCAGAAAACGGCTGATTATAAAGGCCGTTCCCAGGGTGGGGTGACCTGCAAAGTCAATCTCACTTTCTGGCGTAAAAATGCGGACGTCATAACCACCGTCCTGGAAGTCGGAAAGAACAAAGGTCGTTTCCGAAAAGTTGAATTCCCGGGCAATCTGCTGCATTTCCTGATCGGAAAAATCCCGGCAATCGATAAAGGTGGCAAGCTGGTTACCCGTATATTTCCCCAATCCAAAAACGTCCGAAATAAAAAACCTCCCGCGCATAAGTCTCACAGCCTCCCTTGTTAAATTAATTGCCATTTGACTTTTAACAAAGATATTAAAAACTTATTACCTTTAATAGAAAATGTCCAATAAAAATAATCTCTTGGAATAAAATATTTTTTTCAGGAACCGAGGGGTTCAGGGGAAAAACGCGATGTCAGGATGCGCAGAAGGGCAAGAACGACAATGACCCCAAGATTAATGGCGACCTCCAGGGGCGGATAGTCGCCATACCAGAGGCTGATAAGCTCTCCGATCAGGACCACCAGGGCGGCGTCCAAAATAAGGGTTACACGGACCCGGCCGATTTTCAGGTAGGATTGAAGAGTGCGGATTAACTCAAAGACGGCGAGAAGGGTTACGGCGTGGGTGATCATCTTTTCGGCGGAATGCTGCCAGCCTTCAAGAAATGCATGGCCCAATTGGACACCAAGTTCGACGATTCCAGTTGCAATCCAAAGGTAGAGGGCAATCATCATAGTCCCGGCTACGGCTCTAACCGCCAGGGCATGCCAATGACTGTCCAGGATAAAAAATCGCCTGCCGGGCGAGCGTTTCATGCCATGTTTTTGAATGTTTTTTTCCAGGAGCTAACCTTTACCCACCGGTTGGATTTCTTGGGAAACCGGTTTTGTCTATCAACCTTTTGTTAGGATTTTGAGAGAATGCGATGAATTTTCACAACAGGGTTTGCAGTTGATGAAAAAATCGATAAAAATAGGAAGGGTCCTCCCTTCCCACAAGGAGGGGAAATTCCCACGTTTAAAATAAGAATCAAGCTTCAAGGTTTGATTTTCTGTCGATAGAATTTTTGTCATGGAAGGAGCCATAGATTTGCTTTCTCAGGGGAATAATGACGATTTCAAGGAGGTTTTGCCCGGAATAAAGATGAAAACCCTGGTTTACGGGCACAAGACCCTTCTTGTGGAATTCCGACTGGCCCGGAGTGCCGAGCTTCCCGGTCATGCCCATCCTCACGAACAGACCGGGTATCTGGTTTCCGGGCGGATTGAGCTCAAGATGGGTGAACGGGCAACCATCGTTGAAGCCGGAGGGAGTTGGGCCATCCCTGGTGGCGTAAGCCATAGCGCCAGGGCGCTGGAGGACTCAGTTGCGGTTGAGGTGTTTTCCCCTGTCAGGGAGGAATATCTTCCTCAGGGTTGATTTTTTTCGAACGAATTCAAGGGATGACAAATGGTTGTCCGTTTTAAACACACCAACATTGTTGCCAGGGATTGGCAAAAGCTGGCCCAATTTTACTGTGAGACTTTTCAGTGTGTTCCGGTACCTCCGGAACGTCACCTTTCCGGGGACTGGCTTGCACAAGGGACGGGGGTACCAAGGGCAAAATTTTCTGGCCTCCATCTCCTTCTTCCCGGAGAGACTGATAACGGCCCGACCTTGGAAATCTATCAATATGAACATAATGAAACCAAACCTTCGCCAGCCGCCAATCGCGAGGGCTTTTCTCATATTGCCTTTGAAGTCGATAACGTCGACGAAACCCTGGAACTTCTGGTCCGGAATGGCGGTTCGGGCGTGGGAGAGATTGTTTCCCACCAGGTGGAGGGCGTGGGGCTTCTGACTTTTGTCTATGCTGCTGACCCGGAGGGCAATATCCTTGAACTTCAACACTGGAGTTTTTGAAAGGCAAATTATAACCACTTCTTAGGTTTATATTTCCGTACTGTTTTGGAGACTGAAATGGACAAGCTGAGAGATCTGACCCTGAAAAGAAAACAGGCCCATGCCCGGATGCTTGGAATGGGTTCCAAAGTCTACAAATCCTTTCTTGAAATGGAAAAGGCTGCTTTCAGTGACGGTGCCCTGAAAAAAAAAGAGAAGGAACTTATTGCCGTGGGGATCTCCGTGGTTATCAATTGCGAGTCCTGCATGCAATGGCACATTGAACAGGCCGTGGAAGCCGGGGCCGATGAGCGTGAAGTGTTGGAGGCCGTCGAAGTAGGGATTGAAATGGGAGGGGGGCCTGCGACTGTATCGGCGCGTTTTGCCTTGGATGTGATGGACTCTGTTTTCAGGTCTTGAAATGAAGGGGGAAAGGATCATGGAGCTTCTCTGGTTGCCGGCAGTGCTGGGGCTTGGCTATGCGGCGCTGTGCGGTTACACCCTCCTCGTTCAGGATAAAATGCTCTACTTTCCCGACCCCAATCAGCCGAACCCCGCTCAAATCAGCTCCACCGGCCTGGAACCCTGGCCCGCGGGCAGTGCCGTGTTCCGAGGGTATCTGGGTTTGCGGGAAAAGAAGACAGAGGCAGGCACCGTGGTCGTATTTCATGGCAATGCCGGCGCAGCATGGCAGCGCCATTATTATCTCGATTATCTGGAGCCTCTCGGTTTCCGGGTCATCCTGGCTGAATATCCCGGTTATGGCGGCCGGCCCGGGAGATTGGGGGAAAAAAGTTTCGTTGCGGACGCCAAAGAAACGCTAGGCTTGGCTTACAGCCAATTTGGAGGCCCGGTGTATCTATTAGGGGAATCTCTCGGGGCGGGTGTCGTCTCCGCCGTGGCAGCTGATTCAGCGGTACCGATTGCAGGCCTGATATTAATCACCCCCTGGGATGCACTGACGGATGTTGCGGCCCGACATTACTGGTACCTGCCTGTCCGGCTCCTGGCCAGGGACCGCTATGATAATGTCAGGAATCTTGCTGATTATTCCGGCTCTGTCGCGGTTTTGCTGGCGGAATATGACGAAATTGTCCCTGCCAACCATGGCGCAAGGCTGTTTGAATCCTTGAAAGGTCGTAAAAAATCCTGGCAGATCAAAGGCGCCTCCCACAACTCCTGGACCTATTTCCTTACTTCGGAACTATGGTCGGAAATAATGGACTTCATTAAGGGCACAATGCCGGACCAGGAGCATCTCCCCAAGCAAGCTGTTTCCGGGGAGACCTCACCAGACTGAATGGGGGCTGAGGCCGGGGCGTTTTTTAAAACCCTGGTTTCGAAAAACCATCAATAAAACCGGGAGGATGGGTTTTCCCCCTAAGCAAATCAATTAAGGGTCGAAAGGTGGATATGGGCCGGTTAAAAATTCTTGTTTATGGCGGCGGTGCCGTGGGTCTCGGCATTGCCAGTTGTCTTCTCCATGCCGGGCAGGACGTAACAATTCTCGGCCGCAAGGAAAGCGTCGCCCTTTTGCATGAAAAAGGCCTGATTCGAACCGGGATTTTTGGGAACATGACCGCTTCTCCCGGCGATTTTCAGGCCATTAGCTCCCTGCGGGAAGCTGGCCAGGGGCCTTACGATTGTATCCTGGTTGCCACCAAATCGTTTGATTCCGAAACCGCTGCCGCGGATATTCAATCCTGGCCAAAGCTGCTCGCCTCCAACAGTATCATTATTCTCTGTCAAAACGGCTGGGGTAACGCAGAAATCTTTGCCCGTTTTTTCGATGAGCAACGGGTTTATAACGCTCGCCTGATTACCGGTTTTATCCGTCCGGAACCCCATCATGTGGATATTACCGTCCATGCCGACGCCATCCATGTCGGAAGCCTTTTTTCGGGTGACCTGAGGCCGTTAAAGCCACTTTGCCGGGCCATTTCTGAAGGGGGTATTCCTTGTGAGGCGACCCAAAACATAGGCGCGGACTTGTGGGCAAAAATGCTGTTCAACTGTCCTCTCAATTCCGTTGGTGCCGTTTGCGGTGTCTCTTATGGTGCCTTGGGGAGAAGTTCATGGTCGCGGTCCACCATGGAACGGATTATCAGAGAAATTTTTCAAGTCATGACGGTTGCCGGATATGCCTCAGCCTGGAAAACCCCCGAAGATTATATCGAGGTTTTTTACAGCACCCTGGTCCCGAGAACAGCCGAACATTTTTCTTCGACCCTTCAAGACCTGCAGTCGGGAAAACCTACTGAAATCGACGCCCTTAACGGCGCTGTGGTCCGGCTCGCCGGAAATTTCGGGGTGCCGGTCCCGGCCAATGAAACACTATACAACCTCATAAAATTCATCGAAGAAATTAAAACACGGGCTGGACAGCAGGTACCGCCAGGGGGCCTGGAATGAAAAAGGTTTTGCTTGTCGCTTTCAATGGTGAGCCCGGTTGTTTTGCCCATGTTCTACTTCATGCCCTGGACCTCTCAAAAAAAGGCTACGAGACCCGGATTATTATAGAAGGCGCCGCAACCGGGCTGATCAAAGAGCTGGACAGCCCGGGAAAACCCTTTGCAACCCTATATCACGAGGTCCGGGCCCAAGGCCTGATCGAATGCGTCTGTGAAGCCTGTTGCCGGAAAACCGGGGCTTTGGGTTATGCCGGAAGTCAGGGTTTGAAAACTGCCAATGAAATGAACGGACATCCTTCTCTGGAAAAATATATCCACGAGGGATGGGAAATACTCACGTTTTGATCTTTTTTCCCCTTTATTTGTGTCCCCTTTTTATAAAGAGTAACCTGCCTTCGGAATTGTTTCCATGGGAATTGCCGCCGACATCGTCCTGATTGTTCTTGCCGCCCTGGTCGGTGGGCTGATCGCCCAGCGCCTGAAACAGCCCCTTATCCTGGGGTATCTGTTCGCAGGGATATTGATTGGCCCCAAGGCCGGGCTGGTAACGGTTACGGATATCCATGAAATCGAGCTGCTCGCCGAAATCGGGGTCGGTCTGCTCCTGTTTGCCCTGGGCCTCGAGTTTTCCCTCAAAAAACTTCAACCGGTTCGCAACATCGCGCTGATCGGTACCCCCGTACAGTTAATTTTGACAATTTTACTGGGTTTTACCGTTGGCAGGCTTCTTGGCTGGAACTGGAGTTCGTCCCTCTGGCTGGGAGCATTGATTTCACTTTCCAGCACCATGGTGGTTTTGAAGACCCTGATGAATCAGGGATTGTTGGGCACCCTTTCCAGTCGGGTCATGATCGGGATGCTGATCGTTCAGGACCTTGCCGTTGTCCCCCTCATGATCATCCTGCCTAAAATTAATGACCCGGAGTCCGGGTTGCCGCTTCTGGGGTTTGCCGTGGTCAAGGCCATTTTCTTTCTGGCCATGATGATATTTCTCGGGACCCGTGTTCTTCCCTGGTTGATGACCCGTATTGCACGCTGGAACTCCAGGGAACTTTTTGTTGTTGCCATCACGTCCATAGGTCTCGGGATCGGATATATCACCTACCTGTTCGGACTCTCCTTTGCCTTTGGGGCATTTGTCGCCGGCATGGTCCTCTCGGAATCGGATTACAGTTACCAGGCCTTGAGCGATATCATCCCGTTGCGGGATATTTTTGGGCTGCTTTTTTTCGTTTCCGTCGGCATGCTTCTGGACCCGGCCTTTTTGCTGAATCACCTGGGTCTGGTTGCGCTCCTGGTCCTGGTGGTGGCTGCAGGCAAAGGGATTGTTTTTTTCGCCCTGGCCAGAATTTTCCGCTACGGCAATATCGTTCCTCTGGCTGTCGGCCTTGGGCTTTTTCAAATCGGCGAATTCTCCTTTGTTCTGGGCCGGGTTGGGGTCCAGAGCCACTCCATCAGCGAGGAATTGTTCAGCCTGGTCCTGACTGCAGCGATTATAACCATGCTCATGACCCCGTTTGCCGCCGGTCTGGCCGCTCCCCTTTATGCATTGCGCGGGCGCTGGTTCCGGCCTGAAACCCTGGAGACCATCAATCTTCCCAAAGGGGAGTTGAGGGATCACGTCGTGATTGCCGGTTGGGGCCGCATCGGTCAGCATATTTCCCGGGTTTTGAGACGGCTGGATCTGGCTTTTATCATCATTGAGCTTGACCATCATCGCGCCGAAATGGCCAAAGTCGAGGGGCTTCCTCTGGTCTATGGCGACGCCAGCCAGGAGGTTGTTCTCGAAGCTGCCAGAATTCATCATGCCCAACTGATGATAGTCACTGTCCCAAGTTTTGTCGTGTCGCGTTCCATCGTCCGCCAGGCCCGTCAGCTGTGTGCTGGCCTGAATATTCTGGCCCGTGCCGAAAGAATGGAGCAGATGAAAGCCCTTTATGCAAGCGGCGTTTACGAAGTCGTTCAGCCGGAGTTTGAAGCCGGTCTGGAGTTTACCCGCCAGACCCTGCTTCACCTGAAAATCCCCATGACCGAAATTCAGAAATACACCGACACCGCCCGCCAGGAACTGTATGCACCCCTTTACGAAACCCATTACGATTATCGTGCCCTTGCTCAACTGCAGAGTGCCGGGAACCTTCTCGAACTGACCTGGGTGAGCCTGGGGCCGGGCAGTCCACTGCATGAGAAATCGATTCGCGAGCTGGATATCCGGCGGCGGACCGGGGCTTCGGTGGTCGGGGTCATGCGGGGGGGGGTATTGAATCCGAATCCCGGCCCAGAATTCCAATTTCAAGAGGGCGACATCGTTGCGGTTATAGGCAAGGCCGGGGAAAGCCTCGCTTTCAAGAAACTGGCCAGAGGCTTTTCAGGTGGTGAACCGGGGGAGAAAACCAAATAAGCTGGCGTTACCCCGGCTTGGGTGAGAGGCGGGTTGATTTGTGCGGGACCTTTTCGGTTGTTGGGTTTTCCAGAGGACGGATTCTCCGGCTTACGCCTTGAGTTGATCAGGTTACAGGTCGAACATAGGGGGGAGTATTTTATGAAACATGTCAGCATCAGAGTCTTTGGCAGGGTCCAGGGTGTCTGTTTTCGGGCCTGTGCCCAGGCCCGGGCTGTCAGCCTTGGGCTGGGCGGGTTTGTTAAAAACATGCCTGACAGGAGCGTTTATATGGAAGCGGAAGGAGAGGGGGAAAACCTGGAAGAATTTGTAAAATGGGCTCGCCAGGGGCCGCCGGCCGCCAAGGTGACCGATATACAGGTGAACTATTCCGACTACCTGCGCAAATTCAATGACTTTGAGATCCATTACTGGTAGGGCCATACATTATGCGAATTCATTACCTGCAGCACGTATTTTTTGAAGGCCCTGGCGTCATTGCCGACTATGCCGCCTCAGGTGCCCACAGCCTGACGGCCACCCGGCTTTTTGAGGGTGAAAAACTCCCTGATGTTCATGAGGTCGATCTGCTGGTTGTCATGGGCGGTCCCATGAACATTTATGAGGAGGACAAATACCCCTGGTTGATTGAGGAAAAGAGGTTCATTCTGGAGGTCATCCATGCCGGGAAGCCGGTTCTCGGAATATGCCTCGGGGCGCAACTGATTGCCGACCTTCTCGGAGCCCCGGTATTCCCCGGCGATTTCAGGGAGATAGGCTGGTTCCCCATATTCCTGACCGATGAGGCCCGGCAAACCGACATTGCAGCTGTTTTTTCAGGTGAATTTCCTGTGTTCCATTGGCATGGCGATACCTTCGCAATTCCGGAGGGGGCTGTTCACCTCGCCCTAAGTCCCGCCTGTAAAAATCAGGCCTTCATCTACGGAAACCGTATCCTGGCCCTCCAGTTTCACCTCGAATCGACCCCGGAAAGCATCAAGGCTCTGGTTGAAAATTGTGGCGATGAAATTGTCGAAGGGCGATACGTTCAGAGTGCCGCCGAGATGCTGTCGCCTCCCATGGGCTATTTCCGCCGAATCAACCACGCCATGTACGGCATTCTCGACCAACTGCTTGGCCATACTTGAATTTTATTATAGGGGAAGGCCTCGAACCGCCTATCACCGGGGACGGGTGAACCCAGCGGTTGCGCTTTAGCGTGCCGATGCGGCGGCGAGAGCCGGTTCCAGGGAAGCAGGTGCCGTTTTGCTAGAACCTCGGCTTTTAAGCCCTTTTTTGATAAATACACCTTTCAACCTCGCCAAACCCGGTTTCATATGGGAGTCTTTCATGGGCGCCGATCACCAAAAAACCTCCAGGAAGCAGGCACTTTTCGAGCTTTTCGAAAATGTCTTTCTGAAGGGATTCCGCAAAGTAGGTAAATACCAGGTTACGGCACAACAGGAGATGGAAAGGGCCTTCAGGAAAATTGTCGAGGATATCGAGGTTTTTAAAGGTGACCATGTCCCGAAAGGCTGGCCGCAGGCGGTAATTTCCGGCACTGGGTGAAAATCCCTCTTTAAGGAGATCTTCCGGCAACTCCCGAACCGAACTCCAGGGGTAGTCAGCTAACTCGGCCCTTTTAAGAACAGCGGCATCGGCATCCGTTGCCAGAATGTCGATATCCGCTTCGGGATGGCTGGGTTTAAGCCATATCCCCCATACCAGGGCCAGAGTATACGGTTCTTCCCCAGAGGCACAGCCCACACTCCAACAGCGCAACGGTTTGTTTCCTGGCTTGGGGGCTGTTTCCGCCAGCTGCGGCAGAACCTGCTTTTCCAAAGCCATAAACACCTGCCTGTCCCGGTAGAACCTGGAAATGGTGATCCTGCAGAATTCTTTCAAAAAGAACCATTCGGAGGGGTTTTCCTCAAGGAAGGATCGGTAGCCGAGGAAATTGGCAAGGTGCAGTTCCCTGATGCGCCGCGTGATTCTTTTGCATACCTGTCCGTGGACTTTCCGATAACCTGCCCAGCGCAAAGAAAGTCTGGGTAAAATATCCTGCAGAAATGCGATGCAGTTAATGTTTTTCATGACTTTTTCATGATAACAGAAAACAAAAAGGTCTTCGAAATAATGCCCTTTAATTCTTGCGGTTGGTGGTAGGATTGGGAGCAATCCCGGATATTATGGATACATACGTTTAAAATGTACAAGAGCAACGCATCCGGTGCGGTTACGGGAACCTTCTCAACGATTACGAAGGGATCTCCGGTTACGCAAAATATTGGGATGATCTCACCCTGATGTAAATTATTAATACAGACAACCTAAAGGATTAAAATAAAGGGATTTAAAAAATCTCCGCATATTCGGATGGTGGACCTGCATCGGGCCTCCCGCGCTGAGGCCCATAGGCTTCGGGACACCTTGGGCCGGGAAGGTAAAAACTGGTGACAAGGGTTGATCCGAGGGAACTACGGCCGCCTGATTTTGGGTCTTAAATGGATCAAGTCGGCCAAAAAATCATTTCACTATTTGGGCAAAAATGGACCGTTCCTTTCTTCATCTTTTTGTTTACGGGACCCTCAAGAAGGGCTTTCCAGGCCATGAGCGCCTCTGTCATAACATTCTGAAAATAATCCCCGCCAGTGTAAAAGGAAGGCTTTACCTCCTGCCCGAGGGATATCCCACCCTGGTAGTGCCGCAGGAGATAATACTGGCTTTGGGTACGGAAAACCTTGGGAAGGACGCGGCCCTGGCCGGGTACGGAGGGATGCTGAACCCGGAAAACCCTAAAAAGCCAACCTGCGGGCGAGAGTGGCACGATGTCACTGGAGAACTCCTGGTTCTCGGGGAACAGATGGAGTCCCTTCGGGCTATTGACGTTTACGAAGATTTCTGCCCTCGAGGTGAAAGCCTCTATCACAGGGTGCTTGTACCCGTGGATACAGCGTGGGGGCGGAAAGTGGCCTGGACCTATGTGGTGGCCGAGGATTCCAGGAAGAGACAGCTCGGCCGCGCCCGCCCTATCTCTCGGTGGCCGGCGTGATGGAGAAGCCTGGCGCTTAAAACATTTATTGCCAAGCCGATAAAAGGAACAAGTAGGACTTCGTTGAACCGGATCGCTTCCGGGTTGACCAGACGACCGACAGGCTCGTGGGCTAACAACCCGGCTGCTAGGTCAGAATGACCGCGCTGGTATAGCCCTCATCCTTGCAGCCATATAGAAATAGCCGGGTTACGCAACCGTGCATATGGCCTTTAAGAACCTGTACCCGGACACCTTTGAGCGCGGCGGAGATAACTGCCTAAATAGAATCGCAGAGATTAAGCCTGGCCGAGAACTCTATTTACTAAGGCGAAGGTTAATTATTAGCCACACTTTTGTTATGGGGCTGGGCTCCCCATTCAAAGGGCCGCATAAATTCATCCATGGGCGCTTAGCTGCCGCCGTCCGGGCGGCAGATGCCCTTTTCATGGGCAATGGTTTACCATTGTCTGATGTCGAGTAAACAAGTTTCGCCTTAGTAACGGACTCTATTTCAATTGAATTGAGAATCTGCGCAGGGGAAAGCAAGGACCAAAGGGAGCATCTTACAAAGATTCCCTGGCAGGGTGGTTATCAGAAAATACGATAATTGTCTCAGCAGAAGACTCTAATGGGAAGAGACTGGGCCGAATAATTGAATTTTTATAATAAGACGGATTTTTGAAACCCTTGAAAAAATCGTCCTTTTTTTGCAAAGGCCTCTTTCTTAAAATAAATTCATTTATAAATGATTGAAATTTAACGTTTTTTTCAGTAAACATAGAGTGTTGAAAAAATGAGCTCGAAAAGGGGCGGCGGCCAAACTTTTCATGGATATTTTGGTCTGTATCCTGCATCAAAAAAGAAAAAATTAATTTTTTAAACCGCTGCCCGCCTTTGGATTATCCTGTTCGGATGAATTGGAATGCAGAAGTTATTTATAAAAATTTTAAAAATATCCATTGTTACGCCTGAAAAGAAGTTTGGCACCCTGCTCAAATTTCAGGATGGCCTGAACGTCATCCGCGCCGACAAATCAACCGGGAAAACCACCTGTCTCAACGCCATTCTGTACGCCCTTGGCCTTGAAAAATTGTTGGACCGGGAAGGAACTTCCATTCTTAAACCGGTTTTAAAAAAAGAGGTTTTTTTCGAGGGGAAAAGTCATAGTGTTCTAGAATCCTTTGTCGAGCTCGAAATCCGAAACGCCCGGAACCAGTATTTGACACTCAAAAGGGGGATTGTCGGCGAGGCCGACACCAATATTATCTCCGTTTTTCACGGGGCAAAACTCTCAAATCCGCGTGAACATTTTTATCAGGAGCATCTATACGAGGTTGAAAACCGGAGCAACGATCCGGAAAAAAATCTATTTTCAGACATGCTCGCCGCATTTCTTAACTGGAAACTTCCTTTGCTCAGTAATTACCAGGGGGGAGAGAGCCCATTGCCCCTTGAGTGCATTTTCTCCATGGTTTTCATTGACCAATGGCAGGGCTGGAATTTTGATAATAAAAATTTGTCAGCCTCGTTTGGCCTGCAGCATCCCCGCCAGGCCGCCTTCGAGTTTATCTTCAACCTGGACGTCGGTGACATCGCTAGAAAAAAACGCAAACTTATGGAAGCCATCGGTGAACTGAAAAATCAGTGGGCCGAACTCGAGGACTTCTTCCAGGCTATGGCTGTCGAAGTTGGGGGCAAGGTTCACAATTTTCCCCATAACCCGACCATTTCCTATGATCCTCATACTCCGCCCATGGTCATGATCTCGCAACAGCAGAATTGGGTTTCCCTTGAAAGGCTTGTTTCCTCCCTGAAAGATGAATTTTCCAGTATGGAAGGACAGGTCCGTCATTATCCCGAAACTCAGCGCGACTCGTCCCTGGAGGCCGAAATAGCGCTTCTGGAAAAAAAATATGCTGTCGAACAAGTGGCGTTGACCGAGACCCGCGACAATTTTTTCGATGAAAGGGAAAATGTCAAATTTCTTCAGGAAAAAGTCAGCGGTCTTGAAAAAGAACTTGGGAACCTCGAGAAAAAAATTGAGGAAAAGGAAACTGAATTCCAGCTCGACGCAGTCTTTCCCGAAAAATTCGGCCTGTTTGGCGAAAAAAGGAGCCAAAATGTCGGTTTGCTCAACAGCTCTGCGGGAATTATTGCCTCCCTTAAGGACAAGCGGGAGAAAGTTGAAAAACAGAAAATTGCCGCCGCCATTCTTCTGGAGGCCGCTCAATCCAACCTGGAGGAGACCGGAAGGGTTTTCGAGCAGAAAAACCTGAAGGTTTCCGATCTGCGGAAAAGAATCAAGCTGCTTAAAAAGAGCACTCTCGACAGGGAAGACAATTCAAGGATCGAGGTCAAGGATGTCCTGCGGAAAAAAGAGAAAATCCGTGAGTTTGAGTCCCTGATAGGGAAAATTGATCAAAAAACCGGTGAAATACGCAGGCTCTCCAAACGCTGGAAGGAACTGCTGGCAGAACAGGCAAACCTCCGTAAGGAATATCATACGGCTGAAGACAAACAAAAACTGAAAAAATTTCTCAGCCTGATGATCGACAACGTCAGAAGCTTCGGTTTCTCCAGTGCCGATTCCGGGAAATTGAAGTTATCCCTTGAAACCTATCGTCCCGGACTCCTGGGGATGGATATTCAGCACGATTTTTCGGCCAGCGATACAGTGCGCCTGACCTGGGCCTATGTGGTGGCGTTGCAGCAGACCCAGGCCTTTTTTGCCTGCAACCACCCCCAAATCTCGTTTATCGATGAACCCTCTCAGCAAAATATCCGCTTTGAAGACAAAAAGGCCTTTTATTCCCGCCTCAACAACCTGGAGCCATCGGAAAACCAGATTATCGTCACTACCAGTGAATCCCCTTTAAATATGTCGCAAATCGTTGATCCCAGAGAGATGCATTTCATGGATTTCAAGGAAAATATCATCTCGCCATTGGATGCGTGACCTTCGTTTTCACGCCCCCGTATCAACCCTTCCATCCATAAAGCATTTAAGCAGTTAGCTATCTTTTCAACCTTCCAAACATCCTTAAACTGAGAAGCGCCTCTCGTTCTTTTTTTTCATGACAAACGGCAATTTCCAGAATTAATGCGGTAAACTTTTGACAAAAATCCGAAGGACCCTTCCTATTTGTTTTAAAGACAGGAGGACAACATGATAGAGGTTAGGCGGGGAGATATTACCAGAATAGAAGTCGATGCCATTGTCAATGCCGCCAACACGTCGCTTCTTGGCGGCGGAGGGGTTGACGGCGCCATTCACCGGGCCGCCGGCCCAGAGCTTCTTGACGCATGTCGGGCGCTTGGCGGCTGCCCCACCGGGGCGGCAAGGATAACCGGGGGGTATGCCCTTCCCAGCCGTTTTGTCATCCATACCGTCGGACCGATCTGGAAGGGTGGTGCTCAAGGTGAGGATGAAAAACTTGCGAACTGTTACCGGAACAGCCTCGAGCTTGCCGAGAAGCACCTTTGCCAAACCATTGCTTTCCCATCCATCAGCACCGGGGTCTACGGGTTCCCCATCAAACGCGCCAGTCGTATCGCTATTCGCGAAGTTCGGATGTTTCTTAAAACAGCGCAATCGGTAAAAAAGGTCTTTTTTGTCTGTTTTTCGGACGGAGATCAGGAAGTTTACCAGCAGGCAATGACAGATGCGGCCTGAACCTGTCATTAAGGAAAAAATAGCAGAAAAATTATTTCATCCCTCCAGAAAAAATAATGCTAGCCTCCCAGGTTGTGGCAATTCAGGGGATTGGTTGCGGGGAAAGATCGGAGAAGAAAAAACTTCAAAAGAATGTCCATGGAAGCGCCTGAAAGGGAGTGCTCCCCGGGTATGGGGTTATCCTGCTTTATGGTGTTTTTCTTTGCTTTTCCGCGGGCATTCTTTTACCGGACCTGTCCCGTTTTCCTGAGCTACAGGACAGTTTTCCTGACCCAGGCAGGGTCTTTCCTCGCAAGGTTCGAGATGAATGGTGACATCGGCTCCGGGGATGGATTCCTCGATCCGTTTTTCCAGGCGGTCGGCAATATCGTGGGCCTGCTCAACAGTGATTTTGCGACACACAACCAGGTGGAAATCCATGATCTTCCTGGAGCCGGCCCGCCGGGTTCTTAGGTTGTGATAGCCGACATAGCCGCTCTCAAAACTTTCAATAAGGGCTATGATGTCCCGTCGCAGGGGCTCGGGAAGTTCGACATCAAGGATGTCCCGCATGACATGTCGCAAAAGCCGAAAGGATTCAATCAGAATATAAACCGCAACCAGGATGGAGAGAACCGGGTCGAACCAGGTGATTCCAAACAGGAAGATGGCTAAGAGACCGGCGAACAGGGCGCCATTGGTGTAAACATCCATGGCGAAATGAATGGCATCGGCCTTGAGGGCGGCGGAATCGGTTTCTTTGGCGACCCTTTTCAACATGCGGCTGACTAAAAACGAAACGAGTGCCCCGAAAGCCAGGACGGCCATGCCTTCGCCAAGCCGGGAAAGGTGGATGCCGCTCTGCAAACGGCGATAGGATTCGAAAAGAATCCAGGCGCCGGAAACGGCGATAAAGAGGGACTGCAGAAAGGTGGCAACGGTTTCAAATTTTCCGTGACCGAAGGGGTGTTTTTGGTCAGGGGGCTCCTCGGCTCGGCGAATGGCAACAAAATTAATGCCGGACATGAGGATATCAAGGAAGGAGTCGAGTCCGGAGGAGAGGACGGCAAGAGATCCGGTGGCAATACCGGTTACGAGTTTAAGGGCACAGAGAAAGGTGGCGGTCGAAAGTGACCATAACGCCGCCCTGATTTTGGGATTGTCAGTCACCATTGAATTCCATTACAGTAGCGGCCTTCAAGGGGGGAGGAGGAAATAATTATTTCAGGGGGCAGTCCGCATCCCAGGCGAAAAAGCCATCACCTTCGATGTCCCAGAAAGAGTCGATGCGCTGCCGGTAATATTCGAGCTGGTCACATTCCCGGAGGATAGCCTCATAACGGGGGGGATCGACCCTCGCGGTTTCCAGGCAATAACGGTAGAAGCTTTTTACCCCGTCAAGAATATCTCCCAACTCTTTGGCATTGGGTTCCAGGGTTTTGATAATATACCAGTTGCCGGCGAATTGCCGAACCCGGTTGGAAGAGATGGCAAATATGTTGTCCCGCATTTCAGGAATGATGAATTCACGCAGAAAGTGATCGGCGCCCCGGGCCAGCCTGGCGGCCTCCACGGTAGGGATATTTTCGGTTTCTACAAGATGGCGAAAATAGTTCTGGAGAAAACGCGCGCAGAGTTGATCGGCGGCGATCTCGTCCTCCAGGTTCAGAACATCAAAGTTTTCCGGGGCAAAGGCTTTATCCTCTGCCGATGGTGAGGCATCGGTTTTCATCGGCCCTCCTGCGCAAATCAGTCTAATATTTACCCGCCAAGGAATCAAGCGTCTATCGCGAAATCAATCTTCGTCCCAATAAAACCCCTGAAAAAAATCAGACAGCTTAAAAAACCAATAAAATATGGAAATTTTGTGTGATTTCATAGTCCTAAGCTGTTTACTTCAAAAAGGCTGTTTGTTAACATAATTCGGGAAAGGCTGGCCAGCCAAGATTAACAATCATTGGTCAGCAACTTGAACGGCTCGCCGAGAAGGATCTCCGCCTGCATGACAACGATAACCCCGATGATGCGCCAGTATCTGGAAATCAAGGAAAAGCACCCCGATGCCATTCTTTTTTTCCGCATGGGGGATTTTTATGAAATGTTTCTCGAAGATGCCGTCAAAGCTTCCAAAATCCTTGACATCACCCTCACCGCCCGTAATCGCGGAGAACGCGATGAAATCCCCATGTGCGGGGTTCCTTTCCACAGCAGCCAGCCTTACATCAGCAAACTTGTTGACAACGGCTTCAAGGTCGCTATCTGCGAGCAGGTGGAGGACCCTAAAAAGGCGAAAGGTTTGGTCAGGCGCGATATTGTCAGGGTCGTTACCCCCGGCCTCAACACGGACACCGAGGCCCTGAATCCCAAAGAAAACAACTTTCTCATGAGCCTGGCCAACGGTTCCGGAGAGCGCTGCGGAGCCGCCTGGCTTGATTTGACCACCGGCGAATTCCAGGTCGCTGAATTCAGCAGCGCCGAGAGGGTTCGCAGTGAAATCGCCTCCGTCCGCCCCGGCGAATTACTTCTTCCCGAGGGGGGAGAGGGGGAGGGCCTCCGAAAAAAGCTCGGTGGCTGGCTTCAGGACCGGATTATAAGCACTCTCCCGGACTGGATATTTGAACGGCACACCGCTGAAAAGCTTCTCTTTGACTACTTTTCCTGTACGTCCCTCGACGCATTCGGCTGCACCCGGCAGCCTGATGCCGTTCGCGCCGCGGGGGCGATTCTTCACTATCTCCGCGATACCCAGAAAGGGGTCGTCACCCATATCCAGGCTCCGCGCACCGTAAATTCCGGTGATCATATGGTCCTCGACGACGCCACCCGCCGCAACCTGGAGATTGTAACCACCCTCCAGGGCGGAACCCGCCGGGGTTCCTTAATCGGTGAACTCGATCGCACCCAAACCGCCATGGGGGGGAGAAAGCTTCTCAAGTGGCTCAATTATCCTCTTGTCGACGCCGAAAAAATTCGCCATCGCCAGGACGGGGTCGGGGAATTTCTCAGCAACTTCCAGCTCCGCTCCGAAACGCGCGAGCACTTGGCAGGGGTATACGACCTGGAAAGATTGAATGCCAAAATCTCTCTCGGTAACGCCAACGCCCGGGACCTCCTGGCTTTGCGAAATTCACTGGAACGGCTACCGGCAATTCGCGAGCCGTTTTTGCAATCCCAATCAGCTATTTTAAAAGATCTCGGCGCCAAAATCGATATCCTTGAGGATGTCCACGACCTCATTCACATGAGCATCGCCGACAATCCCCCTTTTACTCTCAGGGAAGGGGGCATAATCCGCGAGGGTTTTCATCCCGAGATCGATGAGCTGCGACAAATCAGCAGGGACGGTAAGGGTTGGATCGCCCGTCTCGAAAAACAGGAGCGGGAAAGAACGGGGATATCCTCCCTCAAAATTCGCTTTAACAAGGTCTTCGGGTACTATATCGAGGTAACCCGCACCAACCTTAAGCAGGTTCCCGACGACTATCACCGCAAGCAGACGCTTGCCAATGCCGAACGCTTCATCACTCCGGCCTTGAAGGAATTCGAAGAAAAGGTGCTGCGGGCCGACGAGCGTCTTGTGGAATTGGAGTATGAGGCTTTTCAGGGCATTCGCTCCAAGATTGCCGCTCAAGGGGCTCGAATTCAGGTCAGCGCCGACGTTTTAGCCCGTCTCGATGTTCTGGCTTCCCTGGCCGATGTGGCCCACGAGCGGAACTATGTTTGCCCCCGGGTTGAAGACAGCGGCGATCTGCTGATCCGGGAAGGTCGTCACCCGGTTATTGAAAACATGAACCTCGGCGAACGCTTCGTTCCCAACGACCTGGAAATGGATACCCGTGAAAATCAGATCCTGATCATCACCGGGCCGAATATGGCCGGGAAATCAACCTTCATGCGCCAGGTTGCCCTGATTGTCCTGCTGGCCCAGATCGGATCCTTCGTACCGGCCTCCGAGGCCCGCGTCGGAGTTGTCGATCGCATCTTCACCCGGGTCGGGGCCAGCGATAATCTCGCCAGGGGGCAATCAACCTTTATGGTTGAGATGACCGAAACCGCCCATATCCTCAATAACGCAACCTCTCGCAGTCTCATTGTCCTGGATGAAATCGGGCGCGGCACCTCGACTTTCGACGGTATCAGCATTGCATGGTCTGTCGTTGAATACCTTCATGATTCCAAGAGGATGGCGGCTAAAACCCTTTTTGCCACGCATTACCACGAACTGACCGACCTGGCCCTGACCTGCGAAAGGGTGAAGAATTTCAACATCGCCGTGAAAGAATGGGACGACCGCATCATTTTCCTGCGCCGTATTGTCAAAGGGGGGGCAAGTCATTCTTACGGTATTCAGGTAGCGCGCCTCGCCGGTCTACCCCCAGCCGTGATAGACCGGGCCAGGGAGGTACTCGCCAATCTTGAAGCCGGCGAACTCTCTCGGGAAGGGGAGCCAAAGCTGGCTTACCGCCGCAAAAAAAGCGGCGCCAATGCCCCTGTCGGCCAGCTCGCACTTTTTTCGACCAACGACGATAAATTACGTAAAGAACTTGAAAATATTGATATTTCGGTGATTACACCGCTTGAAGCCCTCAACCTTCTTGACCAACTTAAAAAAATGGTGTGACCAATGTATTTTCGAACCATTGCTGTTTTTCTGGGTCTTCTGATAGCCACCTCATCCAGCGTTTTTGGAGACCAGGCCACCCTTCAATTTCAAAGAATCCGGGGGGATTATTCCAGCCTTATCAAGTCGACCAGTGACAAGCTCTACCGTGACAACTGGCTGCGGATAATCGATGAATTCCGGCGCTTTTCCAACGAACACCCGGCTCACAGCAAGGGGCCTGCGGCACTTTACATGGCCGGCCGCGCCTGCGAGGAACTGCACCGCATTTCACTCGCCGAAAAGGATGCCTTGAAGGCCGCCGAGATATACGACGACGTAGATGCCAAATTTCCGGACAGCAGCCTGGCCGACGACGCCCTTGTCCTGTCTGCGAAAATCCACGACAACGTGTTAAGAGACAGCCAGGAGGCGGTCTCCCGCTATTCCCTGGTGATCCGCAAACATCCCGGCGGGGATCAGATCAAGCCTGCCAGGGAGGCGCTGTCCCGGCTTTCCCCCTATGCGCTGGAGGCAGCCCTCAACCCGGTACCCGAAGCCCTGCCCGCCAACGCAGCTGCTGAGCCGGCGCCAGCGCCTTCTCCCCGGCCAAGCCGCCTGACAGGGATAAGATCCGAACCGCGGGGCGGTTTTTCCCGGGTGGTCATCGACCTCAGCGGTCCCGCCCAATTTACCTACAACACCCTTCCGGGAAATTCCCAAAAAGCTATTTCTCCGCGCCTCTATATCGATCTCAAAGAAACCAATCCCATTACCGGGATTCCCTTGTCCCTGGTCGTTCAGGACCCTATTATTCAGCGGATTCGCACCGGCCAGACGCGTCCTGACCAGTTCAGGGTGGTACTTGATCTTCATGCCCTTGAGGATTTTCGGATTTTCCCCCTTGCAAATCCCGACCGCCTGGTAATCGATGTCGCCGCTCAAAAAACCGCCTGGAATGATCCGGACCCTTCCTCAAAAACGCCTAAAGTAGCTTCCGGGCCGGATGACATTTCCAAGATCCTACAGGATACCCCGCCGGAAAAAGCTCCCAGCGTCGATTTCACCGCCAACAACCAGAACACCGAATTGAAGCTGATTGTTGTCGACCCCGGACACGGCGGTAAGGATCCTGGAGCCATCGGTCCCAATGGGGTTAAAGAAAAGGATGTGGTTCTTGCCATATCCAAAATCCTCGCCCAACGCCTCGAAAAAGAATTGCAATGCAAGGTTGTTCTGACCCGTGATCGTGACAAGTTTCTGGCCCTTGAGGAAAGGACCGGGCTGGCCAATCGCCTGAACGCCGATCTTTTCATATCCATTCATGCCAATGCCAGCCCCAACCGCAAAGCCAGCGGAATCGAAACCTATTATCTCAATTTTTCCAAAAACGAAGATGCCGCCAATGTCGCAGCGCGGGAAAATGGCATCACCCTCAAGGAGGTCAGCGACCTGGAACTGATTCTTTTTGACCTGATGGCCAACTCGAAAATCAACGAATCGAGTCTGCTTGCCAACAAGGTCCAGCATGAGGTGGTCAGGGAATTGTCCGCCAAATATTCCCAAGTCAAGGACCAGGGGGTCAGGCAAGGCCCTTTCCACGTTCTGGTCGGGGCAACCATGCCTTCCATTCTGGTTGAAACCGCTTACATCAGTAATCGTCGCGAGGAAAGCCGGCTGACCAGCCGCACCTACCAGGAGCGCGTCGCCACCGGGGTCGTAGCCGGGGTGCGCAACTTCGCCACCACCCTGGATATGGTGGCCAAGAAATGAAATTGAACCGTTTTGTCCAGGAGGTTTTCCCTCCCCTGCCGGAGCCCAAAAGGGAACATTCCTCCTTTGAGGACAATCGCGACAAGCTCCTGAAAAAACGCCGTGAAGGCTGGAAAAAATGCCGTGACTACATTCTTTCCAGGCACCGCCTCGGCGAAGGGGGCGCACTTGTCGTCGATGCCCTGACCGTGGTCACCGACGGGCTCCTGGCCCGTCTTTTTTCCGATGCTTCGGAAAGCCTGACCAGCTCCGACTGCCATGTCGCCCTTGTGGCTCTGGGCGGATATGGAAGGCGGGAGCTGAACCCCTTCTCCGATATCGACCTGATGTTTCTCTATCAGGGCAAAGCCCGGAATATAGCCGAGCAGATTTCCAACCGCATGCTCTACCTGATGTGGGACATGAGCCTCGATGTCGGTTACTGTGTGCGCACCCAGGAAGACTGTCTGGAGTTTGCCGAAAAAGACAGCACCGTTCACACCGCCCTCCTTGATTCCCGTTTTCTTATTGGTGACGAAAAACTATACGAGGTTTACGAAAGGAACGTTCTCGAAATCATCCGCGCCCGTAATACGCCAAGCTTTATTCGCACCAAGCTGGCTGAAATCCAAACCCGACATCAGAAATACGGGTCTTCCGTTTACCTTCTTGAACCCAATATCAAAGAAGGCAAGGGGGGCTTAAGGGAACTTCATACCGCCCTCTGGGTAGCCAAAGTGAAATTCAAAGTCAATTCCCTTCATGAACTTGTGCTTAAGGGAGTTATTACCGAACGGGAAAAGGATGAATGGGATTCGGCCTTCAGCTACCTGTGGCGTATCCGTAACGAACTGCATTTTCAGTCTCAGCGAAAAAACGACCAGATCCGTTTCAACCATCAGGAAAAGATCGCCCGTTTTCTGGGTTATAAAAACAACCGAAAAGCTCTGGCCGTCGAACAGTTCATGCAGGATTATTATACCCATGCGACCCACGTCATGGATCTGGCCTCCTCCCTCCTTGGAAAAGCGGCCAATCTATCCGAAGCGCCCAAAGCCCTTCTCAGCATTGCCCGGAAAAGAAAGATCGATGATTTCTTCTATATTCTGCGCGAGGAACTGAGAACCAGCCGTCAGGACAACTTTTCAGAAGACCCTTATTTGATGATTAAAGCCTTCTGGCTCTCCCAACGCCACAATGTCGACATCAGTTTTCAACTCCAGCAGCTGATCCGCCAGAACGTTCACCAGATTAACGACAAGATAAGGCGTAACCCGGAGTTCGTCAGGATGTTCCTGGATATACTCCGTCATCCCAAAAGGGTCGGGGAAACCCTTCGGGCCATGCACGGCCTCCACTTCCTGAACCACTTTCTTCCGGAGTTCGCCCGCATCTTCTGCCGAGTCCAGCATGACGTCTACCATACCTATACGGTGGACATTCATTCACTTTTCGCCATTGAGGAATTCATCAAACTCTGGCAGGGGGAATACCGCGATAAATACCCTGTCCTGAGCCGGGTTGCCCAGGAGATCGAAAAGCTTGAACTCCTTCTTCTCGCCATTCTTCTTCACGATATCGGCAAAGGGGAGGGGGGCAACCATTGCGAAAAGGGCGCGGAAATGACGCGTACCGTCTCCCGGCGCCTCGGACTCGGCAAGGAGGACAGCCAACGCCTGGAATTTCTCATCCGCCATCACCTGGAAATGGCTCATATCGCCCAGCGGCGGGACCTAAGCGACGAGCGCATGATTATTGAGTTTGCCCGCCTCATGGGCATGAGTGAAAACCTGCGCATGTTGTATCTCCTGACTTTTGCCGACCTGATGGCCGTCGGGCCGGATGTCATGACCCCTTGGAAGGCCCACCTGTTGGCCGAATTATACGAAAAATCGTTTTTGGTCCTTGAAAAAGGCGACTTTGAGCTGGAAAAGCGTTCCGACAAGGTCCTCAGACGGAAAAAACTGGTCACCGAGCAACTGGTTGACGATTTCGATGAAAAACTTATTAAAGACGAACTGAAACACCTCGATACCCGCTACGTTCTTTCCCACCCGGCACGAGAAATCTGCGAGCATCTTCGTGTTCTTCTTACTCGCGGGGAAAAATCCGTGGCCATGAAAGTAGAACATGAACCGGAAGCGGATTGTTCCCGGCTGATTGTTACAACTCTCGACCATCCCGGACTTTTTTCCAGCATTGCCGGGGTATTGGCAGCCTCCGGAATCAATATTCTGAGTGCCCAGATTTATACCCTTAAGAACGGAATGGCCCTCGATATCATTCGGGTTAATAGCAACCGTGGAAAAATCGTTGACGACCAGGAGAAATGGAACCGATTTGAAAAAGCCCTTGACCAGGTCATCGAAGGCAGGCTTCGGGTTCACGAACTGGTCCGTCAACGCCAGCGGGCACCACTCTTTCCGGCTCCCCACAAACCCAGATTTCCAGCTCGTGTCGAGATTGATAATGAAGTTTCCCAGAACTATACGGTTATCGATCTTTTTGCAGATGACCGTATCGGCTTGCTTTATGACATTACCCGAACTCTTGCCGACCTTAATCTGACCATCGGTGTTTCCAAGATATCGACCAAAGTTGACCAGGTTGCGGACACCTTTTACATTCAGGATATTTTCGGAGACAAAATTTCCAACCCCGAAAAAATCGAGGAAATTCGCCGCGAACTGCTAAATGTTCTCCAGGAGGTTTCTTACAAAAACTAATGGACCGCTATCTTGACCTTTTTCTGAATTTTCTTACCGTTGAACGGGGTCTCTCCCGTAATACTCTCGATGCTTACGGTCGGGACTTAACGGGATATCTTGAATTTCTCGAAAGCGAGGGTGTAGCCTCTCCCGAGGAGGTGACCCCCGCCCGTATCCTTTATTTTCTTGCCCATCTTCAGAAAAGGGGACTATCCCCCCGGAGTCGGGCGAGGGCCCTGGTCGCTCTCCGGATGTTTCATAAATTTCTTCTCGCCGAAGGGTTTTCCCGGGAGAACCCGGCTGCCCGCATCGAAGCTCCCCAGACCGTTCATTCCTTGCCGGATGTTTTGACCACCGTTGAGGTCGATCTCCTTTTGAAGGTTACAGGTCCGGATTCTCCTTTGAATCTTCGTGACCGCGCCATGCTCGAACTTCTTTATGCCACCGGTCTGCGGGTATCCGAATTGATAACCCTCAGGTTCAAGGATCTGCAGCTCGATGTCGGGTACTTGATTGCTTTCGGCAAACGCAACAAACAGAGAGTCGTTCCCATCGGTGAATCTGCCAGGGAAGCTTTAAGACACTATTTAAATGAAGGCCGAACCCATCTTTTTAAAAACCCCCAAAACGATTTCCTTTTTCTCAACCAGTCCGGGAAAAACTTGACACGTCAGGGTTTCTGGAAGATTATTAAGCGCCGCGCCTGCCAGGCCGGGATCAGTAAAAACATCATGCCGCATACCCTTCGGCATTCCTTCGCAACCCATTTGCTCGAGAACGGTGCCGACCTCCGTTCCGTTCAGACCATGTTGGGTCATGCGGATATATCCACTGTGCAGATTTATACCCACGTTACCAGGGAGCGTCTGAAGCAGATTCATGAAGAGTATCACCCGAGAGGTTAGTCCGTCGCCGGTTTCAGGTATTTGGCCCACTGTTAAAGAGGAATAAATGAAATACATTGTTTTGCTTGGTGACGGTATGGCTGACGAACCCATACCGGAACTTGACGGAAAAACCCCTTTGGAACATGCTCACACCCCTTTTATGGACAAACTCGCGCAGGCCGGTGAAACCGGGTTGGTGCATACCATCCCGGACGGCTTCCATCCCGGCAGCGACGTTGCCAATCTATCGGTTTTCGGTTACAACCCCCATACCTGCTACTCAGGTCGCTCGCCCCTTGAAGCCGCCAGCATGGGAATCAAGCTGGCGCCTGAGGATGTCGCCTTCCGCCTCAACCTCGTTCACCTCGACGCCGTGGAGGATGAAATCCTCATGGGGGACTTTTCGGCAGGCCACATCAGCACCGAAGAGGCCGCCCAACTGGTTCAGGTTCTCCAGGATGAGTTCGGGGGTGGCCAGTTCAATTTTTACCCGGGCATCAGTTACCGCCATCTCATGGTTTGGAAAAACGGGGTGGAAGAGGTAAGGCTGACGCCTCCTCATGATATCATCGGCCAGAATATTCTTCCCCATCTCCCCCAAAATAATGGTGCCAAATATCTCATTCTTTTGATGAACTCTTCCCAGTTACTGTTTTCGGCTCATGCCGTCAACCTCGCAAGAATGGAAAAAGGCCAGCGCCCGGCAAATTCAATCTGGCTTTGGGGACAGGGACGGGCACCGATCATGGCCACAATGGGTGAAAAGTTCGGAATTTCCGGTGCTGTTATTTCAGCCGTGGATCTCATCAAGGGGATCGGGATCTATGCCGGCCTCGATGTCATTGACGTTCCCGGCGCCACCGGTTACCTCGATACCGATTACCGGGGCAAAGCCGAGGCGGCCCTGGAAGCTCTCAAAAGCAGGGATTTTGTTTACCTTCATGTTGAGGCGCCGGACGAAGCCGGCCATGAAGGAAGCCTTGAAAAAAAAATCAAGGCCATTGAGGATTTCGACCGTCTGACGGTTGGAACCGTTGTTGAAAATATCGACAAATTGGGCGATTACCGCATACTTCTGTTGCCCGATCATCCGACCCCCCTTGCCATTCGAACCCACAGCTCCGCTCCGGTTCCCTATGTCCTTTTTGGGTCCGATGGAGAATTTGAAACCTCCACACCCGTGTCAGGATACAATGAAAAAGTCGCGGCTGCCACGCGCAGGGTTCGGAAGGAAGGGCATCTTTTGATCGACAGTCTTATAAAAAGAGACGTAAAACCAAGGGAAATATAGTCAATAGTTTATAATTTGGATTAAGGTTTTTCCTGACTTCAAACCTTTCACGCCGGCAAGCCAAACAACCTTTGTGCCGTTTGCCATTCCTGTCCCTGCCTGCTGATCAGTGGATTTTTTTAATCGGCTTTCGCACAGGCTTGATATTCATGCTGAATTGGATTATTTTCTATAGGATTATTGGACGCAGTCATTTTTTGAGCCTTTAAAAAATTAGGGGGAATGCTATGAGTTTTGTTGCCTTTATAATCTGGGTAATAATTGTTGCGGGCACGGGCTATATGCTGTGGAAGCTTGTTTTTGAGGGGCGAATGGGCAAAAAAGAAGAACAGGAGCCGATGGCAGTTAAAACCGAAAAACCTGCCGAAGAGAACAAACCGGAGGAATTTAAAAGCGACGTCGTCGAGGAACCCCCCGCCGGTGATGAGGAAGCTCCGGAAGAACCCGAGGTGATCGAGGGTGAAGCTGAAGAAGTTGGGGCCGAAAATGCCGAACCGGACAAAGAAGAAGAAGAAAAAAAACCTAAAAAACCGGAGAAAAGGAAATAATTTTCTGGGACCTTAACTAACCCGCTTTGGCGGGTTTTTTTAATGTCATTTCAAGGAATTAAGAGCCGGCCTCCTGGGGATGCCGTCGGGAAATACATTGATATTTGTGCCCAAATCCTGTATGTAGCCCCGAGGGAAAAATTTTTTCCGCCCAACCCTACACTAATGAATGGAAATGGTTATGCAAAGAAAAATACTGTCCGGCAATGAGGCCATCGCAAGAGCCGCATACGAAGCCGGCGTCAATCTCGCTGCCGGCTATCCGGGCACCCCGTCAACGGAAATCCTGGAAGCCATGGTTCAATATAAGGATGAAGTCTATTGTGAATGGTCGCCCAATGAAAAGGTGGCCTTCGAAGTAGCTGCCGGGGCCTCCCTGAGCGCGGCCCGATGCCTCGTCACCATGAAACACGTCGGTCTGAATGTCGCCGCCGATCCTCTGATGACCCTTGCCTACACCGGCGTCGTCGGTGGGTTCGTTGCTTGCGTGGCCGATGATCCCGGCATGCATTCCTCCCAGAACGAGCAGGACACCCGGCATTTCGCACGCTTTGCCAAGGTGCCCCTGCTCGAACCGGCCGATTCCCAGGAAGCCTATGACTTCATGAAGCTCGCTATGGAATTGTCCGAAAAATATCATATTCCCGTCATTCTTCGTTCCACAACCCGCATCAGTCACTCCCGCGGTCCTGTTACCTTGGGTGAACGCCAGGCCTCGCCAAACCGGATCGGTTTTGAAAAGGATCCGCCCCGCTTTGTCCCGGTCCCGGTCTGGGGGCGGAAAATGAGGCTTAAGCTGGAGGAAAAACTTCAGGAAATGCGCGTTGAGGTCAACAGTCACCCGGCCAACCGTATCGAATGGCGCGGAACCAAGCTCGGTATCGTTACTTCCGGAATCGCCTATCAGTACGTCAGAGAGGTCTTTCCCGAAGCCTCGGTCTTAAAAATAGGCTGGTCTTTCCCGTTCCCCGATCAACTGATTCGGGAATTCTGCGCTGGTCTGGAACAAGTCCTGGTCGTGGAAGAACTCGAAGACATTCTCGAAGAGCACATCCGGGCTCTCGCCATCAACTGCATCGGCAAAGCGGTTGTCCCGGCCATTGGTGAGCTCTCGTCGGACGTCCTCAAGGCCAGCCGGGCACGTCTTGAAGGTATAGAACCTTCTGCCTGCCAAATACCCGAGCCCTCAGAAGTCAGTAATCTTCCGGCCCGGCCTCCGGTTCTCTGTGCCGGCTGCCCGCACCGGGCGGTCTTTTATGCCCTTGGGCGCTTTGATGTAATTGTGACCGGTGATATTGGCTGCTACAGCCTGGGAACCTTCGACCCTCTCAATCGCATCGATACGATCCTTTGCATGGGCGGCGGGGTATCCATGGCCCACGGCATGGATCGCGTCGGGGAACCACGCAAAGTCGTCGGTATCGTCGGAGATTCGACCTTTTTCCATTCCGGCATTACCGGTCTTTTGGATATTGCCTACAACCGCGGGGGTTCTACGACCATCGTCCTTGACAACCGGACCACCGCCATGACCGGCCATCAGTGCCATCCCGGGACCGGGACAACCCTTATGGGTGAAACCTCCCGGGCCGCATCCATTGAGGCCATCGGCAAAGCCTGCGGCATCCCCAACGTGGCGACCCTCGACCCCTATAAGATGGACGAGTGTATTGCGACACTTAAGAACGCCATCGAATCTTCGGAACCCTGGTTGATCGTTTCCCGGGCCGCCTGCCCCCTGCATGCCCGTAAAAGACTGGGGCCGATTCTGAGTGTCGATAAGGAGCGCTGCATCGCCTGCGGAAAATGCCTGAACCTCGGTTGTCCCGCCATCGAAGGCGGCGACGGAAAACCGCGGGTCAACCCGCTTTTATGCAGTGGTTGCGGCATGTGCCGCCAGGTCTGCCCGGTTGGGGCTTTTATTGATGGGAAGGGGAATTGTCATGACTGAGCAGGGAGTAACCAGTGTCGTTCTGGTTGGTGTCGGCGGTCAAGGAATCCTCCTCGGCAGCGAAATAATCGCCGAGGCTGCTCTTTTAGCCGGGTTCGAGGTCAAGACCAATGAAGTCCATGGCATGGCTCAGCGCGGCGGTTCGGTTATCGCTCAGATTCGCTATGGCAGGGAGGTTTTTGGGCCCTTGGTCCCGGAGGGAAGCGCTCAGGTCCTGGCCAGTCTTGAAAAAATCGAGGCCCTTCGTTTTTATCGTTTCCTGGCGCCGGACGGCGTCGCCGTGGTTTCCAGCCAGGAAATCGTTCCGGTGACAGTGTCGGCGGGCAAGGCCAGTTATCCCCTGGACGCCGACCAACGCCTTGAAAAACTTTTTCACCGTTTGCTTTGCGTGGATGCCTTGAAAGTAGCCGACGACCTCGGCAGTCCCCGTTCCGCCAACGTCGTGATTCTCGGAGCCCTGTCCGGCTATTTGAATCTGGACAAGGACATTTGGGAAGAGGCGTTGCGTCTACGGGTCAAGCCGCAATTTCTGGAGGTCAATCTCCGGGCCTTCGCGGCAGGCAGGGACCTGGCCCGGACCGGTCCGGTCAAATAGGCGCCTCCGCCCTTTTGCATTATGATTCCGGTCGAATTCATAAAACTTGAAAAGCCCGAAAAAGCCCGCCACTGCTGTATCCTGGCGGAAGAGTATTTCAACCAGGGGAAGCGCGTCCTGATCGTGGTCAAAGATCAGGAGCAAGGGCAGATTCTTGATCGTTTCATGTGGACCTGGAGGAAAACGTCTTTCATCCCTCATGCCCTTTTTGGAGAAGAGGAGGACTGCGCCACCGTACCGGTAATCATCTCAACGGACCACCGGCGGGATTTCAGCGCCTCCATCCTGATTATGGCTGCACCCTGTCCGGTCGATTTCATCCGTTGTTTTGAACAGGCTTGTGATTTTGCCGAACTTTACGACAGCACTTTGCACCAGGACTCGCGCAGACGTTTTGCCCTCTACCGGGAGCAAGGTCTTGAACCCCGCATGCGTCAATAGGGGAGGGGCCGAAAGCCTCATTCTCCTGGAAAGCCCTGCGATTCTCGAAAAGGAAGTCAGCTTTTCACCGCAGTCCCTTGAGAAACTGACCCTATGGCAAGTTCGGGCAGGAGAAATCGTCACGGTTTGCGATCCGCAAGGCACCTTCTACCGGTGCCGCATTACCGTTCTGGAAAAATCATCCGGGAAAGCCGTGATTTTTCAAAGACTTGCCCGCCCGCCTGAAGCCCCCATCCGAATTGATGTCTATCAGGCTCTTCCGGAGAAGGAACGTTTCGAACTGATCCTCCAGAAATTAACGGAAATCGGCGTTTACCGGATTATTCCTTATCTATCCGAGCGCTCCACCACCCTGGAATTGCGGGACGCCGGGCAAAAAAAATCCCATCGCTGGCCGGATGTCCTTTTGCGGGCCGCAAAACAGTGCCGGCGGGGGATCATTCCCGAACTTTCCCCGGTGCTGCCTTGGAAGGAAGCTCTCCTGACAGCAGGCCAGGCCCCCACAGCCCTGGTTCTGTCGGAAAAGGAGGAATCGGGTTGTCTGGCGGGGTTTCTGAAAACCCCCTCCAGATACGAACAAATAGCTCTTTTTGTTGGTCCGGAAGGGGGCTTTTCGGCGGTGGAACTGGCAGAAATGGCCGCCGCCGGGTTTGTCAGCCTTTCCCTCGGGCCAAGAATCCTGCGCACTGAAACCGCCGCCATAGTCGGGGCCGCCCTTATCCAGGCCTTTTGCGGCGACTTTGGTTGAGTAGCGGCAGAGGTATTTGTCAGGCTCCAGCGCCCCCTGACACCGGAATCAGGTTTTTACAATGACCAATCCATTTGAAAATATTTCCGTGGTACTGGTTGAACCCCAGGGGCCTCTCAACATCGGCTCGGTGTGCCGTGCCATGATGAATTTCGGTTTTTCCGATCTCCGTCTGGTCAAACCGGCGACCGAACACCTCTGTGATGATGCCCGGCGCATGGCTCTTAAGGCTTCCACGATTCTGGATCGGACCCGCATTTTTGAAAATCTTGAAGATGCGCTTGGGGACTGCCATATCGCTTTGGGGACGACTCGCAGATTCGGCCGCTACCGGCGCGACTTTCTCAACCCGGACCAGGCCGGCCGCCAGCTGATTCCATTGGCCGCAGAAGGACGAGCGGCCCTGGTTTTCGGCCGCGAGGACAAAGGCTTGACAACCTCCGAGCTCAATCTCTGTCAACGCCTGATTACCATCCCAACCAACCGGGAATTTCCCTCCATGAACCTGGCTCAGGCTGTGGCCGTCTGTCTCTACGAAACCTCTAAAGCCTCCTTTGAAGAGCAAAACCGGGGAGGAGGGCACCGCAGCCTGGCCGCCGGGAACCTTTTGGAGGAGATGTACGGACATATGGGAAAAGCCCTTCTTGAATGTGGTTTTCTCAACCCTCAGAACCCTGGTCATATCATGCATACCTTTCGTCGCATTTTCGGCCGGGCCGGCCTTGACCCACGGGAGGTCCGGATTTTGAGGGGCTTATGGCGCAGGATCGAATGGCTAGACAAGGAGCGCCGCAAACCCGAAAACGAGGGGAAGGATTAACCCCATGGGCGCCCGGCAACGGTCGGATTCACCATCCCTTTTTAATGGCACGGACCAACCTGTCTCCATCACTTCCTTGGCCTTCAACGGCTACGGTGTCGGCCGCTGCGGGGGAAAGGTGATTTTCGTTCCTTTCACCGCGCCCGGCGATGAGGTCGAGTGCCGCATCGTTCGTACCAAGCAAAACTGCTATTTCGGCGAGGTTATCCACCTGCTGAAAGCCTCCCCGGAAAGAAGGGAGCCACCTTGTCCGGCATTCGGCGCCTGTGGTGGTTGCCACTGGCAGCACCTTCCTTATTGCCGCCAGACCCAGTGGAAAGAAAGAATTTTCCGGGATATGCTTCAGCGCCAGGGCCAAGTCCCTGATGCTGTTTTCGGCGCGTTGGTCTCTTCCCCGTCAGAATTCAATTACCGGAGTCGCGCCCAATTCAAATGCCGGAATACCGACCAGGGTCTGGTTATGGGTTTTTACCGCCGGGGCAGCCACTTTGTCATCGACATTCCCGAATGTCCACTCATGGCGCCGCAGATCAACGAAACTTTCAAGCAGTTCCGTGACTGGCTGAAAAATTCCCCCTTCGCCAGCCGGATTCCGCAGATCGATATCAGCGTCGATGACCATCAAAAGGTCAGGGCGGTGATTCATCACCTTGGGAAAATCGAGCGAGCCCTTGCCGATGCGCTAAGGCCTGAAGCAGAAAAATCCGGCCTGAGTCTATTTTTTCAATCCGGCCGCAACAGCACCCTACGCAAAATCTGCGGTTCCGACCAACTTCACCTGTTCCCCCTTGGCCCAGAGGGCGGCCTGACCCTGGATTTTGGTCCCGGCAGTTTTTCCCAGGTCAATCTTGGTCAGAACCGGCGTCTGATCGGTGAGATTATTGAGTCTGCTCGACTCACCGGCCGGGAAAAAATTCTCGATCTCTTCTGCGGGGTTGGCAACCTCTCTCTACCGCTGGCCCATGGTGCGGGACAGATTTTCGGCGTCGAAAACTACCCTCCGGCGGTAGCGCAGGCTAAAATCAATGCTTTGAAAAACGGCTTTGAAAATGTCGCCTTCCAGGCCGGTTGTGCGGAAGCCTTCATTCGCGAGGCGGGCTCGAAAGGTGAAAAATTCGATCTGGCGATCCTTGATCCCCCACGGGAAGGGGCCTACCGCACGATAAAAGAACTGCCCCGGCTGAATATCCCGAGGATTATTTACGTTTCCTGCGATCCGGCGACACTGACCCGTGACCTGGTTCATCTTATTCACCATGGCTACCGGGTCCTAAAAACCAGGGTATACGATTTTTTCCCCCAGACCTTTCATATTGAGAGCCTGACTTTGTTTGAAAAAACCTAATCTTCCGGCGAGGGAAGCAATATCCAGAAGGTCTGTTATAATTTTCCGGAAATTATAAAATCCGTCGTCAGGAGATCAGAAATGGGAAAAACTCCGATTCTGTCCATAGGACTGTTTTTTTTACTAGTGGCCGCCTGTGCCAGGCCGCCCCTCCCTGCTCAACAGGTCCTCGTAACTCCAGAGTATTATCTGGGCATGAACCTTTCCGACGAGCGCTGGGAAATCAGTCGGGAAGCACCAGAATTCTTGCTTGATGAAATGACTGAACACCTTGGCCATGAGTTGGCAAGCCGGCAGCCGAATATTGATCCGGAGCAAGTACGCAAAGCTGCGGAAGACCGTTTGAATGTCAATGAACTTTATATCTTCAACCTCCGCAGCCATGCCCGCCTGGTCATCGATTTCAGTCCCTTGAAGGCAGGAGAAAAGCCTCCGTCAAAAAAAACGATCAGGACATCGGCCGCCTACGCCGGTCAGAGTCTGGTTGATGAGGAAGGGGTGACCGATTCTGTTTACAAGACTTCAAGTTTTCGCCTCCCAGGAGCATCAAGTGCCCGTCGGCTGGATGCTGAATTCAAACATCACCAGGAAGCTTTGAAACTGGTCGGGCTCATCGGTTTTGCCCAACCCTACTGGTTTTATTTTTACTACACCGATCCCCTGGCGGATCCGGCTGACCTGATCTCAATGGAAAAATTGCTGGATTCGTTTATTTTGCTCCCGGCCGGGGCAAAATAGCCTGAAATACGACATTTTTCTCTTGTTTTTTTTTCTCCGCCATGGTATCAAGAAGCGATCTATGAATGACTCGAAAAGTGAGTTGCCCGCTCACTTTTTTTTATTTCATCGCCTTGTCGAAACGGCGTGGGAAATATGCAAAACCAGGATATTAAAGACCGCATCCGGCAAATCATTACTCCAGTGCTCGAAGAAGCAGGCCTTGAGCTGGTGGATGTGGAACTGAAGGGCCTAGGAAAAAACCTGGTCCTGACCATTTTCATTGATAAGGACGGGGGGGTCAATCTCGACCACTGCGCTGAGGTCAGCCATGAAGTAGGAACCCTTCTCGATGTTGAAGACGTCATTCCGGGTTCTTACAGGCTGGAGGTTTCTTCGCCGGGGCTCGACCGGCCTCTCAAAAAAGCCCAAGACTACATCAAATTTGCTGGGAAATTGGCCAAAATTAAGACCCGTGTGAAATGTGACCCCGATGGCTGCGGTCGGGAACGGAAAACCTTCCGTGGCCGGCTTTTGGGACTTGAGGAGGGGATTATCAGAATTGAGCTGGACGGGCAAACAGGTTCTCCAGTCTCAATTCCTCTGGAGAATGTTGAAAAAGCCAATCTGGAACTCGATTTTTAACGGTCTGACCGAAAAATCGGTTAAGATATCTACCCGGTTTTAATCTTTTGATGATATCGTAATAGAAAAATGGCAAAATTATATTAACTCTTTGATAAACGGGCCAAATGCTTATTAAAAGTGGAAATAAAATTTTTCAACAGCCGGCAGGACCAATAACGGATTTATCGGTGAGGAAACGGGGATGACAACAAATCTGAACCACATTATTGATCAGGTTGTAAAGGACAAGGGGGTCGACCGCCAGGTCTTGATCGAGGCGCTGGAATCTGCGGTCCTTTCGGCTGCCAACAAAAAATACCGTAATACCAGAGACCTTGAAGCACATTACAACGACGAACTTGGAGAGGTCGAAGTTTTTGAATTCGTTACCGTTGTCGACGAAGTTGAAGACTCCTATAAGGAAATTGAGCTTGAGGAAGCTCGCGAGGTTGATCCCGAGGTCGAGGTCGGGGATGAACTTGGCATGAAGATGGACGCTACAAATTTCAGCCGTATTGCCGCTCAAACTGCCAAGCAGGTAATCATCCAGAAAGTTCGCGAAGCCGAGAGAGAAGGGATATACAATGATTTTAAGGACCGGGTCGGGGAACTTGTCAACGGCATCGTGCGGCGTTATGAAAGAGGAGATCTGATAATTGACCTCGGCAAGGCCGAAGCCATACTTCCACATCGTGAGCAGGTCTTTCGCGAGAGCTACCGGCAGGGTGATAGAATCCGCGCCTATATTTCCGATGTCAAGCTGTCTACCAAGGGACCCCAGATTGTCCTGTCCCGGACTCATGAAGGGTTGGTCGCATCCTTGTTTGTTTCCGAGGTCCCTGAAATTGCTGAAGGCATTGTGGAGTTGCGCGGGGTATCACGTGAGCCCGGGAGCCGCAGTAAAATCGCCGTATATTCCCATGATCACGACGTAGATCCCGTAGGTGCCTGTGTCGGCATGCGGGGCGCCCGGGTTCAGAATGTGGTGACCGAACTGCGGGGAGAGAAAATCGACATAATCCCCTGGTCCGACGACATCGCCCAGTTCGCCTGTTCTGCCCTTGCCCCTGCAGAAGTGACACGCGTTTATGTCGATAAGAATGAAAATTCCCTTGAAATTATTGTTCCCGATGATCAGCTCTCCCTTGCCATTGGTAAAAAAGGCCAGAATGTCCGGCTCGCCGCCAAGCTGATCAACTGGAGAATCGACATTAAAAGTGAAAGTCAGGCCGCAGGTATTGAAGCAGAAAACCAGGTTGAGGATAAAAGTCCGGGTTACGTTGTCGATCCTGCTGCCGGGGAGGAAGGTGCCGGGGAACCTGACAAGACCGGCACTCCGGAAGTCGGCGGGGAAAATCCTCCTATGGTGGACATTGAAGAACCTGTTGCCACCAGCAGTGACTCCGAAACGAGTTAGCGTTGGAAACGGCCAAAAGTCGGGGAGAAAGAACCTGTCTCTCTTGCCGTCAGGTTGTCAGACAGGAAAAACTGTTGCGGTTTGTCCTCTCGCCAGCCGACGAAGTTTTAGTGGACTACCGTGGCAAGCTGCCAGGTCGGGGAGCATATACCTGCCTTAATAGGGAGTGCATTAGGCTCGCAGTAGAAAAAAAACTGTTTGCCCGGGCCTTTAAAAAACCCTCGGTTCAGGTTATTTTAACGATCCTGGTTGACACGCTGAATGATCAGATCCTCACCCGGGTTCTGAATCTCCTCGGGATGGCGCGCAAGTCATCTAACGCCATCTCCGGAAGCAATGCGGTTCTGACCGCTTTGGGCGGCAAAGAACAGATATCCCTCATCTTTGTCGCCACGGACATATCCGAGGATATTGGCGAAAAAATCATTAAAAAAGCCCTCGCCAGGTCGGTGCCGATTTTTCGTTATTTTGAAAAAAACACCCTGGGGCAAATCATGGGGCGAAGCGAAAGAAGTGTTATTGCTATCAGAAATGAACTGCTGGCTGATTCAATCAGAACAGAGCTTTGTAGACTGGAGTCAATTGCGGGGGAAGGTTAATGGGTAAAACGAGAGTATACGAACTTGCTCAAAAGCTTGGGATTGAAAATAAAACCTTGCTTGAAAAACTCAAAAAAGCCGGTATCGACGCCAAAAGCCACATGAGCGTCCTTGAAGCCGAAGATGTCGAGAAAATCAATGTCTCGCAGGATGAGGAGCCTTCCGAAGCCAATTATGACGAGAAGCGGATCACCCCCGGCGTAATCCGACGAAGACGCAAGGAGATATCCCCGCCGGTTGCTGAAGCTCCCTCCGAGACAGCCGAGTCGATAGAAGTTCCCCTTCCCGAAGAGACTCCGGAAAGTGCTGAGTCCGTTACGGCTGGACCCGTTGAAACGCAGAAACCTGCTGTTGTCGAGGCGGAATCCACGGCTCCCGAAATCCCTCCAGAACCTGAATCAGAGGAACAGGAGCAACCTGGGCCTGCGGTCACAACGGCCCCCGAGAAAAAAACCTCGGCTGCCAGAAAACCAACCCGATCCGGACAACCTCAGGCCAAAATCCTGGGTCATGTCGATATTGGGCCTACCCACAGGAAACCCCCGGAAGAGCCACAGAAGGTTGCCAAGGAACCCAGCATCGAGCCTCCGGATGAATTAGTTCAGGCCAAGAAACCCGCCGAGAAAAAAACTCCCGAATCGCCCCGGGCCATCCTTGAAGCTGAACAGGCCCGCAAAAAAGGCGCGCCCAAAGAAGCGCGCGCGCCTTGGAAAAAACAGAAGCTTCGGGTGGTCGATCTGGCCGAGGATTTCGAACTGGAAGAGGACCGGGCTCACCGTGCCGCAAAAAGAGAGGTGTTTGAACCCAAGCGGACCGACCGCCAGGCGCGGGGGCGGAAAGCAGCCAAACAGCAGAAAAAAACCGAAGTCACCGTGCCCAAGGCCATCAAGCGCATCATTCGCATCAGTCAGAGCATCACGGTAGGTGAACTGGCCAAAAGAATGGGGGTCAAGGCCGGTGAAATCATCAAGGTGTTGATGAAAGAGGGGACCATGGCAACCATCAACCATCCTCTCGATTTCGATTCCGCTGTCATCTTGGCCGCTGATTTCGGCTACGAGGTCGAAAACATTGCCTTTGACGAGGAAACCGTGCTTCACCATCATCATGTGGATAAAAGCCTCGAAAAAGACTCCGAAAAACTTAAACACCGCCCTCCCGTGGTAACCATCATGGGGCATGTCGACCATGGCAAAACCAGCCTTCTTGACGCCATCCGGACCACCAATGTCATCGCCGGTGAAGCCGGCGGCATCACCCAGCACATCGGTGCCTACAAGGTCGAACTGGACGGCAAGCAAATCTGCTTTCTCGACACTCCCGGTCATGAAGCATTCACCTCCATGCGGGCCAGGGGTGCACAGGTTACGGATATTGTCATTTTGGTGGTAGCCGCCGACGACGGTGTGATGCCTCAAACCAAAGAAGCCATCAACCACTCGAAGGCCGCCGGGGTACCCATCATCGTGGCTATCAATAAGATTGACAAGCCGCAGGCGAACTCCGACAAAGTCAAGCAGGAACTCACCGAATTCGGGCTCGTTCCCGAGGACTGGGGGGGAGACACTATTTTTGTCGAAGTTTCCGCCAAGCAGAAATTGAACCTTGACGAACTGCTTGAAATGGTTCTGCTCCAAGCCGAGGTTATGGAGCTCAAAGCGAACCCGGACAAACTTGCCAAGGGGACGATTGTTGAGGCCCGGCTAGACAGGGGTAGGGGGCCGGTCGCAACAGTTCTTATCCAGGAAGGCTCCCTTAAAGTTGGCGACCCGGTTGTAACCGGGATCCATTACGGTAGTGTCCGGTCTATGGCCAACGACCGTGGCCAGCGCATCAAAAGTGCCGGCCCTTCCGATCCGGTTGAGATCACCGGATTGTCCGGAGTACCCGACGCCGGGGATAATTTTTACTCTCTGGAGGATGAAAAATCCGCTCGCGAAGTCGCTCATCACCGCCTTCAGAAGTTCCGGGAAGCCGAAATGGCCAAAACCTCCAAAATTTCCCTTGACCAGCTCTACGCCCGCATCAAAGAGGGGGATGTCAAGGAACTCAAGGTCATTATCAAAGGTGATGTCCAGGGTTCGGTTGAAGCGGTTCGCGACTCCTTGATCAAACTTTCCACCGACGCCTGCCGCTTGGTGGTCATTCATTCCGCCGTAGGCGGTATTACCGAAAGCGATGTCAGCCTGGCATCCGCTTCCGATGCCATTATTCTAGGCTTCAATGTACGTCCTGAATCGAAAGCCTCCCATCTGGCCGAAAGCGAAGGGGTGGATATCCGCCTTTACAATATTATTTATGATGCCGTTGCCGACATTCGCGACGCCATGGAAGGTCTGCTAAGCCCGACCTTTAAGGAAAAAGCTCTCGGCCGGGTTGAAATCAGGGAAGTCTTCAATATTTCCAAAATCGGCACCGTCGCCGGCTGTTATGTTCTTGATGGCAAGGTCCTGCGCAATGCTCAGGTTCGTCTGGTACGTGACAGCGTCGTCGTGTGGCAGGGTAAAATGAGTTCTCTGAAACGCTTCAAGGACGATGTCAGGGAGGTGGCTGCCGGTTACGAATGTGGCATTGCTCTGGAAAACTACAATGACATCAAGCCCGGAGACATTCTTGAAGCCTTTGAAATGGAAGAAGTGAAATCCAGGCTCGCATGAGGTTTGATAATGGTTGTTGGGATTTTGAAGCTCGAATTGTATTTGCCAACGCCCCAATCTCTCAAGGAAAAACGCGGCATCGTCAAAAGGGTTCTCAGCCGGATCAGGGTTCGCTTCCCGATTTCTGCAGCAGAAGTCGATTATCATGATTTATGGCAAAGAGCCAAGCTGGGAATTGTCATGGTTGACCAGAACGAGGCCGACATTCACACGGTTTTTACCAAGCTGGAAAAAGAAATTCTCGACTCGGCCGAAGTCGCCATCAGCAACCGGATACTTGAATTCCAGCATTTTTAACAGGAAATCCCTTGTCTTACCAGCGTTCCCACCGCATAGGTGATCAGATTCAGAAGGAGATATCCAGCCTTCTGACCAAAGGATTAAAAGACCCCCGCATCGGATTTGTAACCATCACCGGTGTTGAAGTCACTCCCGACCTGCATCTGGCCAGGGTCTATTATACGGTCATGGGTGAAAGCGAAACCCGAGCCAACACCGCAACCGGGCTGGCAAAAGCCACTCCCTTTATCCGCCGGGAGCTGGGGCGCCGTATGCGCATTCGATTCATTCCCGATCTCCTTTTTGTTTTCGACTCCACCCTTGACCAGAGCGAACATATCAACAGGCTTTTACGGGCTGCCGGATCCGGGAATAAGGATGATAACGAAGATTCTTAAACTGATTGAAACCAACCGGCGCTTTCTGGTTGCCGCTCATATGAACCCCGATGGGGACGCTATCTCCTCAACCCTGGCATTGGGTACCGCATTGGAGGAGATGGGTAAAGAAGTCGTGTTTTTCAACGGCGACCCGGTACCTGTGGTTTACCGGTTTCTGCCAGGTGCCGAGCGATTAACCACTAACCTGGATGATCATGCCGGGGAACCTTTTGATGTCGGCTTTGTCCTTGACTCAGGTGAACTGCAGCGGGCCGGAGATCACCTGCGCGAACGATGCCGGGTACTGGTTAATATCGATCACCATGTCGATTCCGAACGTTTCAGCGATTATTGCTGGATTGACGAAAAGGCCAGTTCTACGGGCACTCTGATCTTTCGCCTGCTGAAGGCTTGCGGTCATTATCGGCTTTCCCTGCCGGTAGCCACCTGTCTTTATACTTCGTTGGTCTCAGACACCGGCTCTTTCCGGTTTGCCAATACCGACCGGGAAACCTTCCGGATTGCCGCTGATCTAATTGACGCCGGAGTCAACCCCGCTGAGATCGCCTCCCGCCTTTATGAAAATCGGGAAGAAAAGGTTCTCCATCTCCTGGGTCAGGTACTCGCCACCCTTAAAATGTCCGCCTGCGGCCGTATAGCTTCTGTCTCTGTCACCAAAAAGCAGATGGATAGTACCGGGACCGGTCCTGAGCATACCGACGGGTTTATCAATTATCCCCGTTCAATTCAAGGTGTTGAAATCGCACTCCTTTTCCGCGAAGCCGGGCCCCAGCTTTTCAAGGTTGGATTCCGTTCCAATGGCGATGTGGATGTCGCCCTGGTTGCTCAGCATTTTGGCGGCGGAGGACATGCCAGAGCTGCCGGTGCCAACCTGAACGGCTCCCTTGACGAAGTAACCGATAAAGTAATATCTCATTTGTGCCAACTCGTTTCCTGTAAATAAATGAACGGATTTCTGATCATCGATAAGCCCCAAGGGCTGACCTCCCATGATGTTGTAAGAGCCGTTCGCAGGACCCTCAAAATTAAACGGGTCGGCCATGGTGGAACTCTCGATCCTATGGCCATGGGAGTCCTGCCGGTCGCCGTTGGCTTTGCCACGCGTCTGTTGGAGTTTCTTGCCGCCGAGGATAAATCCTATATTGCAACCATGAAGCTCGGGGCCTTTACGGATACTCAGGACTGCCAAGGCCAAATAACTGAAAATCGCCCTTACCAAGGCCTGGAAAGACATCACTTCGAGGCAATCGCTCAAAACTTCCTGGGTGACATCCACCAGGTCCCGCCCATGTTTTCGGCGGTAAAAGTTCACGGAAAACCACTTTATAAGCTGGCCAGAAAGGGCATCGAGGTGCAACGTGAGGCCCGCAACGTCAGGGTTCTAAGCATTAAGGTCCTGAATTTCGAATTGCCCCTGGTCACCTTTGATATTACCTGTTCCAAGGGAACCTATATCCGGACCCTGTGCCGGGACATGGCCGAAGCGCTGGGCACCGCCGGGCATCTTGTGGCCTTGTGCCGCACCCGGAGTGGATCCTTCAGTCTTGATGACAGCCGATCTCTCGAGGATATTGAAAATACTCCCCTCGGCACCGTTCCCGAGGGCTTTCTAACCATGATTGAGGGGATGAAAAGATTTCCATGTTTTGAAATTCCGGCTGATACAGCTGAACGTTTGAAAAACGGCATCCCCCCGTCGGTTTCCGATCTCCGGGAAACCTTCTGTTGCCCGGCGGGTCACATCGTCACGTTTCAAAATAAAGAAAACCTTGTGGCCGTTGCCCGTTTTGCTCCGGAGCGAACAACTGAAAAACGTGGCGATTTTGTAATTTTAAAGGTTTTTAACCAGAATTGATTAGAACTTTACTTTGGTATAATTTCGTGCTAATAAACTCTTCAAATACAATCTTTTACACTACCCCTAGTTAGTAACAATGAAGGAGGCAAAAAAAGTGCTGGCAACAGATCGGAAAAAAGAAATTATTGAAAAATATAAGACGCATGACAGCGATACCGGATCGCCGGAGGTTCAGGTTGCACTTCTGTCCGAACGCATCACCTATCTTACCGACCACTTCCGCACCCACAAGAAAGATCACCATTCGAGGCGTGGGCTGCTTAAGATTGTCGGTCAGAGACGTCGCCTTCTTGATTATCTCAAAAGCAAGGATGTCGAGCGTTACCGGAACCTGATACAAGCTTTAGGAATCCGGAGGTAACGGACTTATGTCGAGCGGTTCTTTCTCCTGTCCGCAAAGAACCGCTTTTTTCTTCAATTTATATTTCTCTGCTGCGGGAGGTTGTCCAGAGAGAAAATCCGTATTTCCTGAAAAAAGGAAATAGGGTTTTGTCTCAGGCCATCCTCCTTCAGCATTTTTAGGCATTTAAAATAACCAGTACGTTGAATGCCATTACAAATTTCATGGAGGAAACCATGGCCTATAGTAAAAAAGAAATTGAGTTCAACGGCGAAATATTCAGTATTGAAAGCGGGAAAATGGCCCGCCAGGCAGACGGTGCGGTAGTGGTCAGTTACGGCGGGACCAAAATTCTTTGTACTGCCGTTGCTGCAAAAAACCTCCGGGAAGGACAGGATTTTTTCCCCCTGACTGTCAATTACCAGGAAAAGTTTTATGCGGGCGGCCGAATTCCCGGTTCCTTCTTCCGCCGCGAAAGAGGTTCGACCGAACGTGAAACCCTGATTTGCCGCCTGATCGACAGGCCCATGCGGCCCCTTTTCCCCAAGGGATTTCTTTATGAAACCCAGATCATTCCTGCTGTCATCTCTCTTGACAGGGTCAATGACCCCGATACCCTCTCCGTAATTGCAGCGTCTGCAGCGGTAGTGATTTCCGATATTCCTTTCGGCGGCCCCATCGCTGCCGTCCGGGTCGGACGGGTTGACGGCGGGTTCCTGGCCAACCCCACCATAAAGCAATTGGAAGAATCCGATCTCGATATCGTGGTTGCCGGCACCCAAGATGCCATTCTTATGGTGGAGGGCGAAGCTCGGTTCGCTTCCGAAAAAGACATGCTCGAAGCAGTTTTTTTCGGCCACCAGGCCATGCAGCCCCTGATTAAACTGCAGGTGGAACTGGCCGCTGCCGTGGGCCGGCCCAAGCGTGAATTTTTGGGAACCGGAAAAGACCCGGAACTTGAGAAAAAGGTTGCCGAGTTGGCCGAAGGGAGGATTGCCGAGGCCATTCGTATCCGGACCAAACAGGAACGTTACACTGCCATGGACCTTACCAAATCCGCTCTGATCGAAGGTCTTGGCGAACCCTACGCCGAGCGCCAACAGGAAGCCTTGGAATATTTCGGTTCGCTGCACAAGAACATGGTCAGGCAAATGATCCTGAAAGAGGGGGTTCGAATCGACGGACGTGATTCAAAAACCGTGCGTCCCATTTCCAGTGAAGTAGGGCTTCTTCCCCGTGCCCATGGCAGCGCCCTTTTTACCCGTGGCGAAACCCAAGCTCTGGTTGCTGTTGCTCTTGGTACCGGTGAAGACGAACAGCGGATCGACAATGTCCAGGAACTTTCCTTTAAAAAATTCCTGCTCCACTACAATTTCCCCCCCTTCAGCGTCGGTGAAACCAGCAACCGCCTCTTTCCAGGCCGCCGTGAGATCGGCCACGGCATGCTCGCCGAACGCGCCGTATCCAAGGTTGTTCCCGAACATGATAATTTCCCCTACACGATTCGCATCGTCTCCGACATCCTCGAATCCAACGGTTCTTCCTCCATGGCCACCGTTTGCGGGGCCTCCATGGCTCTCATGGACGCCGGGGTACCGGTTTCCGAACCGGTTGCCGGGATTGCCATGGGCTTAATCAAAGAAGGGGAGGAAGTCGCCGTTCTTTCCGACATTCTTGGCGATGAAGATCATCTCGGGGACATGGATTTCAAGGTTGCCGGCAGCCGCAAGGGCGTCACCGCCCTGCAGATGGACATCAAAATTTCCGGAGTCAGCCGGGAAATCATGGAAAAGGCCCTCGGCCAGGCCCTTGAGGGAAGGCTTCATATCCTTGAGAAAATGGACGAGACCATCTCCATGGCCCGCCAGGAACTCTCTCCATACGCACCGAGAATCACCACCATTCATGTAAAACCCGACCAGGTAAGAACCGTTATCGGCAGCGGTGGAAAGAACATCCGCGGTATTATCGAAGCGACCGGCTGCACCATCGACATCGAGGATGATGGCCGCATCAATATCGCCTCCGCTGACGGTGAAGCCTGCAAGAAAGCCATAAAGATGATCCGCAACCTGACCCAGGAAGCTGAGGTCGGCAAACTCTACATGGGCACCGTCAAGAAAATCATGGAATTCGGCGCGTTCGTGGAGATCTTCCCCGGCACCGAAGGCCTGGTTCATATTTCGGAACTGGAAAAAGCTCGCGTCCGCAAGGTCACCGATGTCCTTAATGAAGGGGATCAGGTCCTGGTAAAATGCCTGGAAATCGATAAGCAGGGAAAAATCAGACTCTCCCGCAAGCAGGCCCTTGGGGAAACTCTTCCAGAAGAAGAGTAAATATCCGTATTATGTTATTTTCCTGAAAAAAGGGAGCCATCCAGGGATGGCCCCCTTTTTTATTTATCATGTTTCAAGTTCTTGTTCATTTTTTTCCCGTGTGGCCGAGGCCACCGGCGCCTCTTTCAGAAGCATTGCTGAATTCCTTCACGACCGCCAACTCCACCTGGACAACGGGAACGAACATCATCTGGCAGATTCTGTCCCCCGGTTCCACAGTAAAAGGCTCGGGTCCCCGGTTCCAGAGGCCGACTTTGATCTCACCGTGGTAATCGCTGTCAATTACTCCTATGAGGTTGGCCAGGACAATGCCGTGCTTGATTCCCAAACCGGAGCGGGGCGCCAAAACCGCCATCAAACCCGGGTCGTGGATGCTGATCGCCAGCCCGCTGGGAATGATTCGGGTTTCACCCGATCCTATGACTACATGTTCGGATATACATGCTCTGATGTCCATGCCGGCAGACCCGCCGGTGGTATACTCGGGAAGGGGTATTTCCATGCCCAGAAGGGGGTTGACAATTTTAGCCTCGACTGTCCTTTTCATTTGAATTAGAATCCTCCGTTAATTCGCTTACACCGGTTCTCCGGCGGGAACTGCCCTTCATGACGGGCGGGATTACCCTTTTAAGGAACTTTTAAAATACCCCCCGCCAAACACGGTCTGTGCAAAGATTTCAGGTCAGGGCGACTTAGTCAACGTTTTTCTGATAGTATTTTTCAAGAAACTGAAAACGTTTTTCCGGAACCGATTACGAAATGTTACTGAGCATCAATCCCCAAAATCCTCAAAAACGGCTGATCAATCAGGTCGTCGACTGTCTGAACAGCGGTGGTGTAATCGCCTATCCGACTGACACCATTTACGGCATCGGCTGCGATATTTTCAACAAAAAAGCCGTTAAAAAAATTTATCAGCTCAAAAAACGCGATGTTCGCAAGCCATTTTCCTTTATCTGCTCTGACATTTCCGACATCACCACCTATGCCCAGGTCAGCAACTTTGCATTTAAAATCATGAAAAGGCGACTTCCCGGCCCCTATACCTTTGTCCTCGAAGCCACCCGGGTGGTACCGGATCTTCTTATGACCAAACAGCGAACGGTGGGAATTCGCATCCCTGAAAACCCAATTGCGGAAGCGATAGTCCAAAACCTTGGGCATCCTCTGGTCACCACCAGCGCTAATATTTCAGGGGAGGGCGCCCTCGGCGATCCTTATGAAATCGAAAAACAGATGGGCAAACAGCTTGATATGGTTATCGATGGAGGGATAATCTTCAGCGAGCCATCAACTGTAATCAGTCTCATTGACGATGTAGCTGAAATCCTCCGTGAAGGCTGTGGAGATGTCTCCTGGATCAGTTGATCTTCGCTATGCCATTAATGGGCAACCCGTCTCCTGGACAAGACAGATAAAGATGAATTACAAAAAACTAAGGACCTTCTCCGAAATCATGTGCAAAGGTCTGATCCTTTTTTTATCGGCCTTATTTTTTACGGTTCATTTGAATGCCCTTGCCGCAGAACCAAAATCCGGCAGTATCGGCACGACGGTTGTGCCGACGGCAGTCGGACATCTGGTGGTGCTTCACGTCATCCAGGACTCCCCGGCCGACCACAAGGGCATTCTACCAGGAGACCTGATAATCGAGGTAAATGGTTTTGATTTAAAAGGCAGCGATTTTTCCCGGGTGGTCAAGGAATATTTATGGGGAAAAGCAGGAACGGATGTTGATCTTAAAATTCTCCGGCCTGGAAAAGAAGGGGTGACGGTTCTGCGCCTGACACGCAGAGAATTAAAAGAGAAGCCGGCGAAACTGCCTGGAGTGAATACTGTTCTTCCCCCGGAGTAAAATCGGAAGGCACCGTAATTCGCTAACCGTGGGGAAAGGACGTTTCGGGAATTATTTCCGAAAAACAAGAATAACCCGGCTTTCTTCAGGAACGTGCCGGGTTATTTTTTGTAATTCAGTTCTTTTTTGTCCCTGGTTTGCCAGTGCCCGATATAGAGATTGCCGAGATGGAAGACCAGAAAGAAAAAAGCGCAACAAACAAAGATTATCTGTATGGATTTGGAGAAGGGCATCCAACTGACAACGAACAACAGGGAGCATACCAGCATGCCCATGCCTGCCTTTTTAGCCTGTCTTTTTTTGGCCCACCGGGTGACACGACTGACCCTTGTAGGAAGCAAGGAATGGTCATAATAAGTGGCCGAGAGGAAAAAAAGGTAAAAAATGATTGCCAGAAGACAAAAGACGGCCGGAATCTTGTGCTGAGAAATAGCGGGCCATTCGATTGCCGCAAGCAGGAGACAGAAAAAAACACCATGATATGTCAATTTGGACATGCCCCCACCCCTGGTGAAAATTGATGGTTTTTTGAGCTATCTCATCAGCAAACATTGTGCCCTCAATTAAAGTAAGTAATTTCAGATGTTTATATAAACAGGTTTTTCAAACTAACGACAAATTGCGGCCTTGAAATTAAAAAAAAGGGCAACGCTATGCCCCTTGGTAACAAATTTTCACCCTGCGGTTCTGCAATGAGATCGTTTTTTCGGAGCCTGGAAAGAGTTCGCCATTGAAAACGAAATAGATGAACTAAAAAAGCCTGGAATTAAAATTCCAGGCTTTTGATGTTGATGGTGCCGAAGGCGAGACTCGAACTCGCACGAGCGGTTGCTCACCACCCCCTCAAGATGGCGTGTCTACCAGTTCCACCACTTCGGCAAACAGTAAGTATTTATAGCTGTACGGTCTCACCCTGTCAAGAGATAAATAGCCGTATTCAATTGGACTTTTCAGGTTGAACCGGAGCTGGAGCCTGCTCGCCAGCTTTGTCGGTCTTGTTCTCCGGTGCTGGAACCGTTTCAGCTTTTTCGACGGCAATCTGGCTCGGCATGACACTGCTGGAACCCGGACGGGCATAAAAATAGGTCAGACCCAGGCTGGTCAGCATAAAAATCACAGCAACAACGGTCGTCATTCTTCCGACAAAACTTTTTCCACCCGTTGCGCCGAAAACGGTCTGGCTGGCACCGGCGCCAAAGGTTGCGCCAATTTCTGCCCCTTTTCCGCCTTGAATCAAGACAATACCGATAAGGGCGATGGAAACCAGGATATGAACGATCAGTAAAAAGGTAATCATTTTTTCCCTACGAAACAAAAGAAATACAAAACCTTAATTGTTTAACATAGTTTCAAAGACCTGAAAAGAGAAAAATTGCTCAGTTTTTCTTAAAGTTGACGATGCGCAGGAAATCGTCGCTTTTCAGGCTTGCACCCCCGACCAGGGCGCCATCAAGGTCCGGTTGGGACATGAGGTTGTCAACATTGTCAGGTTTGACACTCCCCCCATAAAGGATGCGGGTTGCTTGGGCGACCTCTGCACCGAACAACGAAGTCAATAATTTGCGGATGAACGCGTGAACCTCCTCGGCCTGCTCAGGGGTCGCGGTCTTGCCGGTTCCGATAGCCCAAACCGGCTCATAGGCGACCACCACCTGCTTCATGGACCCGCCAGAGACATCCTGAAGCCCTTCCCGCAGTTGCCCGGCAAGAATATCGAAGGTCGTTCCGGCTTCGCGCTGGTCAAGGGTCTCACCAATACAGAGGATGGCTTCAAGTCCCTCTCTAATGACAGCCTGGACCTTGCGGTTGATAAAGGCCCCATCCTCGCCAAAAAGCTGGCGCCTTTCGGAGTGGCCAAGTATAACGAAACGGCAACCGATGTCTTTCAGGAGGGCAGGGGAGACTTCTCCGGTAAAAGCCCCCTGGTTTTCCGGATAACAGTTTTGGGCGGCCAGTCCAACCCGACTGTCTGCGAGAGCGGCTCTGGCCACGGAGAGAGCCGTGAACACAGGGGCCACGGCAACATCGACGTCGACCACTTTTTGAGCGCCGCTTTTTATGGCGTTGACCAGTTCCAGGGTTTCTTCAAGAGTTTTATGAAGTTTCCAGTTTCCGACTATCAAAGGTCTTCGCATTTGAGGCCTCCAAACTATGATTAATCACATTACCTTTTGTCATTTAATGCCTGGATTCCAGGAAGTTTTTTTCCTTCAAGAAATTCAAGAGATGCACCCCCTCCCGTGGAAATATGGGTCATCTGATTCTGAAGGCCGGATTTTTTTACGGCCGCCATGGAATCCCCACCACCAATAATGGAAACGGCGTGGGAATCGGCGATAGCGTGGGCAATGGCCAGCGTCCCGGCGGCAAATTCATCCATTTCAAAAACCCCCATGGGACCGTTCCAGACAACCGTCCCGGCCGCAGCTAAAACGGTTGAGTACCGCTTAATGGTATCAGGACCTATATCCAGGCCCATCTGGTCAGGTGGAAAATCGGCGTTTTTGCAGACTTGGCGTTCAACGCCGCTTTCCGGGGCAGGCGCAACTACATGATCTTCCGGAAGAAGAAGCTGAACCCCTTTGTTATGGGCTTCATGGAGAAGCTCCTTGGCAAGTTCAAGCTGATCATCCTGAACCAGGGATTTTCCAACTTCCAGCCCCTGGGCCTTAAGGAAGGTAAAAGCCATGCCCCCGCCGATTAAAAGCACGTTGACCTTGGTCAAAAGGTTCCGAATAACCGGAATTTTGTCTTTGGCCTTGGCCCCACCCAACACCGCCACAAACGGCCGCGCCGGTTGGGCAAGAGCGTTCCCAAGGTAGCGGATTTCATCTTCCATGAGAAAACCGGCAACGGCAGGATTCAGCATCTGGGCAACCCCTTCCGTTGAGGAATGCGCCCGGTGGGCTGTTCCAAAAGCGTCGTTGACATAAACGTCGGCCAAACTGGCCAGTTGGCGACTGAAGACATGGTCGTTTTTTTCTTCTTCAGCATGAAAACGGACATTTTCAAGCAGGATCGCTTCACCCTCTTTCAGGGAATCTATCATGCTTTTTACTACCGGACCGATACAATCGGGTGCAAATTCAACCTGCTTGCCCAATAGCCCGCTTAAATGAGGGGCAACGGGTGCCAGGCTGTACTTGGGATTCACCTCGCCCTTTGGCCTTCCAAGGTGGGAAACGAGGATCAGCTTACCGCCCTGGTCGAGGATATAACGGATGGTTTTCAAGGCGGCAACAATTCTGGAATCATCTAAAATTTGCCCCTCGCTGTCCATGGGCACATTGAAATCGACCCTGCAGAGGACCTTTTCCCCCTTCAGTTCGACATCCTTTAAACTCATTTTGTTATACATACTTTCCTCTCCCGGATTAGGGACTGTCGCCGTCCAAAAAAAAAGGCAGGATGGATTTCCTGCCTTTTCCCATCAGATTATTTTGAGGCGATATACCTGATCAGGTCGCAGATCCTGCACGAATACCCCCATTCATTATCATACCAGGACAAAACCTTGACCATGTTGCCATCAATAACCCTGGTGATATCCGCATCGAAAATAGAAGAGTGGGGATTACCATTGAAATCAACCGAGACAAGAGGCAGATCGCAATACTGGAGCACACCCTTGAGTTCGTTGTCAGCGGCTTTTTTGACCGCAGCATTGACCTCTTCAACTGTGGTTGTTTTTTCGGTCTGCACAACAAGGTCGACCACCGATACGTTTGGGGTCGGAACCCGAATAGCCATACCGTCAAGTTTTCCTTCAAGGTGAGGAAGAACCAGGGAAACGGCCTTGGCAGCTCCGGTCGTGGTCGGGATCATGGAGACAGCGGCGGCCCGGGCCCGACGCAGATCCTTGTGGGGAAGGTCCAGAACCCGCTGGTCGTTGGTGTAGGAATGAATGGTGGTCATCAACCCTTTGACGATGCCGAATGATTCATCGAGAACCTTGGCGACAGGGGCCAGACAGTTGGTGGTGCAGGAGGCGTTGGACATGACGAAATGTTTTCCCGGGTTATAATCCTGATGGTTGACCCCAACGGCAAAAGTGGCATCTACGTTTTTCCCGGGGGCACTTATGATAACCCTTTTGGCACCGGCCTCAAGATGCTTGGCGGCATCGTCGCGCTTGGTAAAACGCCCGGTAGACTCAATGACGATATCAACCCCGAGCTGTCCCCAGGGCAGGGCGCCGGGATTGGTTTCCTTGAAAATCCGGATCTTCTTGCCATTGACGGTAATGCTGTCATCGGCTGCTTCGACAACCGCATCAAAGGTACCGTGAACAGAGTCGTATTTGAGAAGATGAGCCAAAGTTGGGGCGTCGGTCAGGTCATTAATCGCAACAATGTCCAGATCCGAGGTTTTCTGGGCAATCCGAAAAACCAGACGTCCAATGCGACCAAATCCGTTGATAGCAACTTTTGTAGCCATGCGTTAGCCTCCTGACATATTTCGGTTTGGGGGAAGAACCACAATCGCCTTAAAAATTAAAGTTTTATTAGGTGTGGGCATCATAGCCAAATTGACAGATGCCGTCAATAGTTGATGCCGGTTCATAGCTCAAGGAATGACCTGTTGCCCTTTTTTTGCTGATGTGATATCAAAGTTCCGGAGGCAGGTGGGGAATCGGCCTATTTAATTTTAAGGTGTTCCACTATTTTTACAACTGTTTTTAAGCGTCCATCGCTGGAAAACCGATGAGGAACCAAGCCCTTAACGGCGAAGGGATAAATCGCCGCCAGTCCAAAACAATTTACGCAAAGCCCACTGTAACGACTTTCGGGCTTTGAAGAGGGTGGGCTGGCAGAGAAAAACCTCTTCGATTTCCTTCCTTCTCAAGTTGTTCATGGTTTTTTAACCAGCAAAAAATTACATCTGGAGGCAGGCCTTAAATCCTGCTCTCGAAAAAAAGCCAAAGAGATACCGATTTCAGTCGGATGGTCCAATACAAACGCGATAAATCCATCGCGATGGTTGGCCTTGAAGGTGGAAAAAACCGCCTGGTGCCGATAAGCCACATTTGATGTTCTGGAGATTTGCCGGTTTGCGCGTTTGTCTTCTGGCCAGCGGAAGCAAGGGAAATTCCGTTTTTATTGAGACGGATGAGAGCCGGGTACTGATTGATGCCGGCCTCTCGGCGCGCGAGATCGAAAAACGGCTGGCTGCCGTTTCCGTTGCGGCTGCCGACATTGATGCTATTTTTGTATCACACGAGCATACGGACCATGTTCGCGGTGTAATTCCATTTTCCAACCGTTTCAAGACTCCGGTTATTGTCCATTACAAAACCCGGGAGGTTTTTCCGGATTCGAAACGCTTGAAGGTATATCGCGAATTCGACAGCGGCACTTCATTTGAACTTAAGGATATGGTCATAACCCCTTTTCCCCTGGCCCACGACGCCGTGGCTCCGGTCGGTTTCAGCATAGAAACAAAACGCGGAAAAATCGGCGTGGCCACCGACCTCGGCATTGCTACCCGCTTGGTTGCCGAGCACCTGAAAGGTTCCCATGTCCTGGTTCTTGAGTCAAACCACGATGAGGAGATGTTGCGCGACGGCCCTTACCCCTGGGAATTAAAGCAGCGCATTCGCAGCCGTCATGGACATCTGTCCAACAGCGAATCGGCGGAACTGCTTAAAACCCTGCTCTGGAAAAACCTTGAGGCGGTTTTTCTTGCCCACCTCAGTGAGCAGAATAATTGCCCCGGCCTCGCTGAAGGGGCGGCCCGACGGATTTTGGGAAATACCGCTCTCTGCTCCCCGCTGCTTGTTGTCGGCAGCCAGCATTCCCCCAGTCTATGCTTTGACCTCGTCAACGGTCCGGCCGGAAGTTGACAGGTACCGCCCGATTGCTGAGAAAAAACAGGAGACGACATCGTGATAGAACGATACACCCGTAAAGAGATGGCCCGCATCTGGGAGGCTGAAAACCGCTTCCGCATCTGGTTGGAAATCGAAACCCTGGCCTGCGAACGCCAGGCCGAACTCGGGATCATTCCCCGTGAAGCGGTTTCGATCATCAGGGAAAAGGGGGGGTTCGATGTCACCCGGATTGCCGAAATCGAGGAGGAGGTCAAACACGATGTCATCGCCTTTCTGACCTCCGTAGCCGAACATGTCGGCCCCGAGGCCCGCTTCATCCACCAGGGCATGACCTCTTCCGATATTCTTGACACCTGCTTTTCCGTTCAGCTGAAACAGGCGGCCGAGGAGCTGATTGAGGATCTGGTCATGGTTCTTGCGTCGATCCGGGACCGGGCCTGGGAGCATAAGGACACGGTCTGCATAGGCCGCTCCCATGGCATCCACGCCGAACCGATCACTTTCGGCCTCAAACTCGCCGGCTGGTATGCTGAAATGGAGCGCAACCTGGAAAGGCTTCGCCTGGCCAGGGACACTATCGCCACCGGCGCCATCTCGGGTGCCGTCGGCACCTTTGCCAACATCGATCCGAGCGTTGAAGTCCATATCTGCCGGAATATGGGGCTGAAACCTGAGCCGATCTCGACCCAGGTCATTCCCAGGGACCGCCATGCCGAATATTTCTGCACCCTGGCCATCATCGCCTCCTCCATTGAACGGATCTCCGTGGAAATCCGCCATCTGCAGCGCACCGAGGTTCTGGAAGCCGAGGAATATTTTTCCAAGGGCCAGAAAGGCTCGTCAGCCATGCCCCACAAACGCAATCCGGTCCTCAGCGAAAATCTGACCGGCCTGGCCCGGCTGGTGCGCAGCTTTGCCATTCCCGCCCTTGAGAACGTCGCCTTGTGGCACGAAAGGGATATCTCCCATTCGTCCGTCGAGCGCAACATTGGGCCGGACGCAACCGTCACCCTCGATTTCGCCCTGCGCCGCCTCAACAGCGTCATCAAAAACCTGGTCGTCTATCCGCAGCGCATGCTCGACAATATGAACCGCACTCACGGCCTGATATTTTCCCAGCGCGTCCTCCTTGCTCTCACTCAGGCCGGGATCTCCCGTGAAGACGCCTACCGCTTGGTTCAGCGCAACGCCATGCGGGTTTGGGATGAGGACCGGGATTTTCTCGGGGAACTCCTCCAGGATAGCGAGGTCCTAGCCGCCCTGGGTGAAGAGGGTATTAGGAATGTTTTCGACCTGCATTATCATCTCGCCCATGTCGATACCATTTTCCAACGGGTTTTCGGCAGGATTCCGGCACCGGAGAAGACAATATGACCTGGAGAATCGAGATCGGTCTCAAAAAGGGGATCAGGGACGCCCGCGGCGATCGCATCCGACGCGAACTTGAAGAGCACTTCGGCCTGCATCTGGAGAATGTCCGCACCATTGACGTCTACACCGTTGACGCGCCGCTCTCGGACCAGGAAGTTTCTGCTGCAGCTCAGGGGCCTTTCTGCGATCCGGTCATCCAGGAGGCGGCCATCAACCAGCCGTTGGCTTCGGATTTCGACATCCTCATCGAAGTCGGTTTCCGGCCCGGGGTTACCGACAATGTCGGCCGCACCGCCCGTGAGGCTATCCAGCATCTGACGGGCCGGCCATTTGCCGTTGGTGAAGCCGTTTACACCTCGGTTCAGTATCTGTTCAGGGGTTCCTTGACGGTCGATCAGGCGCGGCTGATAGCGGCCGACTATCTCGCCAACGAACTGATTCAAACCTGCCTGGTGGTGCCCCGTTCCGCATTCGATCCCAAAACCGGAATTCAGGTGCGGGTCCCGAAAGTGACCTCAGGCGCCACCGTTCATATCGACGAGGTCGACCTCAATGTTGGCGATTCCGAACTTCTCGAAATCAGCCGCGAGCGCATGCTGGCCCTCAACCTCAAGGAAATGCGGGAGATCAAAGCCTATATTGCCGGGAGCGAGGTGATCGACGCCCGCCGTCGGGTCGGCATCGGTGAGCGCCTCACCGATGCGGAACTCGAAGCCCTGGCCCAGACTTGGAGTGAACACTGTAAACACAAGATTTTTGCCTCCCGCATCAACTACCACGACGAAAGCGGGCGAACCGAGGCCATCGACTCCATTTTCAAGAACTATGTCGTGGGTGCAACCGAGGCGGTGCGAAAGAAAAAAGGTGACCACGATATCTGCCTGTCCGTGTTCAAGGATAATGCCGGGGTTATCCGTTTCAATGACGACTGGAGCCTCGTGTTCAAGGTTGAAACCCACAACTCGCCGAGCGCCCTCGACCCCTACGGCGGCGCCCTGACCGGCATCGTCGGCGTCAACCGGGACTCTTTCGGCACCGGCCAGGGGGCCAGCCTTCTTTTTAATACCGACGTCTTCTGTTTTGCCTCGCCGTTTTTCTCCGAGGATTTGCCGCCGCGCCTGCTTCATCCCCGGCGGATTTTCGAAGGAGTGGTCTCGGGCGTCGAACACGGCGGCAACAAAAGCGGCATCCCGACGGTCAACGGCTCGCTGGTCTTTCATCCCCGCTTTCTCGGCAAACCGCTGGTCTACTGCGGTACCGGGGCGTTGATGCCGGCTGTCATCAACGGCAGGCCCGGCCACGTCAAAAAGGCGCATAAAGGTGATCGCATCGTCATGGTCGGCGGCCGCATCGGCAAGGATGGCATTCACGGTGCGACCTTCTCCTCCGAGGAACTGCATGAAGGCTCGCCGGTGACCGCGGTTCAGATCGGCGACCCCATTACCCAGCGGCGCATGTTCGATTTCCTTCTCCAGGCCCGGGACCGCGGCCTCTATAATTCCATCACCGACAACGGCGCCGGCGGGCTCTCCTCGTCGGTCGGAGAGATGGCCGAGGACACAGGCGGTTTTGAACTCCATCTCGACCGCTGCCCCCTGAAATACTCCGGCCTCCAGCCCTGGGAAATCCTTATCTCAGAGGCCCAGGAGCGCATGACCCTCGCCGTGCCACCGGATAAGATCAAGGTATTTCTGGAACTTGCCGGCGAAATGGAGGTCGAAGCCACCGACCTCGGCGAGTTTACCGATTCAGGTTATTTTCACTGCCTGTACCAGGGAAGGACGGTCACCTTTCTGGATATGGACTTCCTTCATGACGGGGTCCCCCAGATGCAGATCGAGGCCCGCTGGCAACCAAGCTTTGAAGCCGAGCCGGACTTCCCACAGCCTGTCGATCTGAGCGCTGCCTTGTGCACCATGCTTGGCCGCCTCAATATCTGCTCCAAGGAGAGCGTAGTGCGCCGCTACGATCACGAGGTCAAGGCCGCCAGCGTCATCAAACCGCTGACCGGCGTCGCGAACGACGGTCCTTCCGATGCTGCGGTCCTCCGCCCCCTGGCAGACAGTTTCGAAGGGGTGGTGGTTGCCCACGGCATCTGTCCTCGTTTCAGTGACATCGACACCTATCACATGATGGCCAACGCCGTGGACGAGGCTCTCCGCAACTTTGTCGCTGTGGGTGGAAATCTTAACCATGTCGCGGGCCTGGACAATTTCTGCTGGTGCGACCCGATCAAAAGCGACAAAAATCCCGACGGCCACTACAAGGCGGCTCAACTGGTCCGCACCAACAAGGCCCTCTATGACTACTGCGTGGCATTCGAGGTTCCCTTGATTTCCGGCAAGGACTCCATGAAAAACGATTACCAGATCGGCGACACCAAAATATCCATCCCGCCGACCGTGCTTTTTTCAGTCATCGGGAAAATAGAGGATGTGCGCTTGGCGGTGACCATGGATGTCAAAAAGCCCGGCGACCTGGTTTATCTCCTGGGCCGCACCCGTCCCGAGTTGGGCGGTTCCGAATATTACGATCTCCACGGTTTTCTTGGCCGAAGTGTTCCCGAGGTCGACGCCTCCTACGCCCGCAATCTCTTTACTCTCATCAACCGCGCTCAGGGGGAAAGCCTGATCGCCTCCTGTCACGACCTCTCCGACGGGGGGTTGGGGGTGGCCCTGGCGGAATCCGCCTTTGCCGGTGGGTTCGGACTCAAAATTGATCTCGCTGCGATAAAGACAAATGAACCGGTCCGGGACGACCTGCTGCTCTTCTCCGAATCTCCCAGCCGTTTCCTGGTCACCGTCAGTCCCCGCAATCACCGCCGTTTCGAATTGCTTTTCAACCGCACGGATTGTTTCCATATCGGCGAAGTCCTGGCGGGCGGCGACTTTCTGATCAACGGCCGCAACGGGGCAACCCTTATCCAAAGCGATATTGCAACGTTAAAACAGGCTTGGCAAGCGACACTGAAAGGTCTTTGAACATGTCCAAAACAGTCCGTGCCATCATTGTTTCCGGCAACGGCGTCAACTGCGAACAGGAAATGGCCCTGGCCTGCCGCCGGGCCGGCGCCGACGTCGCCGACATCGTTCATATCGGCGAACTGCTTGCGGGCCGGGTGCGCCTTGAGGATTACCATTTTCTTAATTTCCCCGGGGGTTTTCTCGACGGCGACGACCTCGGAAGCGCCAAGGCCGGAGCCAACCGCATGCTTCACGCGGCGGTCCGTGACGGCAAAGAACGCCTCGCCGACCAGGTGCGTTCCTTCATTGGCGACGGAAAACTTATTATCGGGGTTTGCAACGGCTTCCAGTTAATGGTTAAAATGGGATTGTTGCCGGCTTTGGGCGGAGGCTACGGAGTGCAAAGCGCGACCTTGACCTTTAACGACGGAGGCCGTTTCGAGGATCGCTGGACCTCTCTCAAAGTTGACCGGGAATCCCCTTGTGTTTTTACCTACGGTCTGGAGGATCTTTATTTCCCGGTCCGCCACGGCGAGGGGAAATTCATCGTCAAGTCCCCGCAGGTGCTCGAAGAGCTTGAAAAAAAACATCTTGCGGTTTTGAAGTACTGTGATCCCGGATTCAATGCACCGACCATGGAATACCCTTTCAACCCCAACGGTTCGGTAGCAGCCATTGCCGGCATCTGCGACGAAAGCGGCCGCCTTTTCGGCCTGATGCCCCATCCGGAAGCCTTCCTCCACCGGACCCATCATCCGCGTTGGACCCGGGAACCCGATCTTCCCGAGGAGGGTATGGGCTTATGGATTTTCCGCAATGCCGTCGACTTTATTCGCTTCAAATTGCTTTAATTTATAGGTTTAGCGAGAGCAGGGCAGGGGTTGTTTCTCCTTTCAGCAGGAAAAGTAAAACGCCATGCAGGAAAAATTTCATCATGAATGCGGAGTTTTCGGAATTTACGGTCATCCCGAAGCGGCCAACCTGACCTATCTGGGGCTCTACGCCCTTCAGCACCGGGGCCAGGAGAGTTGCGGGATTGTGGCTTCCGACGGGAAAAAACTGACCTCCGTTTCCAACACCGGCCTGGTTTCCGATGTTTTCAAGGACGACGATATTTTCCAGGAATTACCCGGCAGAAGCGCCATCGGCCACGTCCGCTACTCCACCACCGGGGGCACCGGCATCAAGGGCTGTCAGCCTATCCTGGTCGATTACTCGCGGGGCAGCCTGGCCGTGGCCCACAACGGCAACCTCGTCAACGCCCTGGAACTGCGCAACGAACTCGAAGCTGAAGGCTCGATTTTCCGCAGCATTACCGATACCGAAGTCATCATTCATCTGCTGGCCAAGGACCAGACCAACTCCCTGGTCAAGCGGGTCCAGAACATGGCATCCATTATCAAGGGCGCCTACTGTCTGGTTCTGCTCACGGAAACGCGCATGATCGCGGTCCGGGACCCCAACGGCTTTCATCCCCTGGTCCTGGGGGAACTGGACGGCGCCTTTGTCGTGGCCTCGGAAACCTGTGCCCTCGATCTTATCGAAGCCCGATTTGTCCGCGAAATCGAGCCGGGTGAAATGATCGAGATCAGCAGCCGCGGTCTCCAGTCCTTCCGCCTCGGCCCGGAAGGCACACCGTCCCCCTGCATCTTCGAGTTTATCTATTTTGCCCGTCCGGACAGTACCATTTTCGGCCGCCAGGTCTATACCGTGCGCAAGGAGTTCGGCCGCCAACTGGCCAAGATTCATCCGGTTGAAGCGGATGTTGTCATACCCGTGCCCGACTCGGGGACGGCTTCCGCCATAGGCTTTGCCGAGGAAGCCGGAATCCCCTTTCAGCTCGGCCTGATGCGGAACCATTATGTCGGCCGCACCTTTATCGAACCCCGCCAGTCGATTCGCCATTTCGGCGTCAAAATCAAACTCAACCCAGTGCGGGAGGTCATCGAGGGCAAACGGGTCATTGTCGTCGATGATTCCATCGTGCGCGGCACCACCTCGCGAAAAATCATCAAGATGATTCGCAACGCCGGAGCCCGCGAGGTGCATATGCGGATATCGAGTCCGCCCACCAGCTTCCCCTGTTTTTACGGCATCGACACGCCAACCCGCAAGGAGCTGATTTCCTCATCCCATTCGGTGGAGGAAATCAACCGGTATATCACCTCTGATTCTCTCGGCTATCTTTCCCTGGAAGGGATGCGGGTGGCTGCGGGGATTCAGAATCTCGGCATGTTCCACTTCTGCGATGCCTGTTTCAGCGGCCACTACCCGGTCAAATTTCCGCGCCTGCTGGACGGCCTGCAACTCGATCTTTTCTGATGGGGCGGGAGCCCTGCTTTTTATAGACAATTTTTTGGTTTTTGAATGGAAAGGACGATCGGATGACGGAACGGCAAGAGTTAATGGAACTGGTGAGGCTGCTCTCCTATGAGGAGCGGGAGGTGACCCTGGCATCCGGCAGAAAGAGCAATTTCTACTTCGACGGCAAGCAGACGACTCTCCATGCGCGGGGTGCACTCCTGACCGGCCGCCTTTTTTACGAAGAGCTTAAAAAGTTCCCCGCCCCGGTGGAAGGCGTCGGTGGCCCGACCATGGGGGCCGATCCCATTGCCACGGCCACAGCCATGGTCAGCAGCCTGGAGGGGAATCCAGTGCCCGCCTTCATCATCCGCAAGGAACCTAAAAAACACGGCACCGGCCAGTGGCTCGAAGGGCGCAAGAATCTGCGCAAGGGTGCCCGCGTGGTAATTGTCGAGGATGTGGTCACGACCGGCGGGTCCTCCCTGCAGGCAGTGGCAAGAGCGCGCGAGGAAGGGCTCGAGGTCCTCGGCGTCATCGTCCTGGTCGATCGCGAAGAGGGGGGAAGGGAAGCCATGGAGGCCCAGGGCATCCCGCTGCGGGCGATATTCACCAAAAGCGAGGTGGTCGGAAAGAGCTGACCCCGGCACACCGAAGTCCCAAAAAACACATGAGGCGTTCACTGAGAACGCCTTTTTTTGCTGCCTGAAATTCGAGGTGTTATCAATCCTCGCTTGGGATCTTGAAAACCTCCAGAACGCCCGGTAGCGGCCTGAGCTGGTCGGGCCTGATCCGGGAGGTGTCGCCGATCACGCCGAGGATAATTCGCTCTGACCCGGTGGATTGATGAAAATCGAGATCCAGGTCGCTCAAGGCTTCCTTGACCTGGCGCAGATCGTCTTCAGTGGCGGTTTTTCGCATTATGATCAGCATGGCTTCGGCTGCTTTCCGGCTAGGGTTCTTTCCAGACTTCGCGATTCATCAATCACCCTTTCAAACAGACGTACAATAGCCTGGTTGTCCAGGGGTCCGGGGTTGTTGGCCTGAACCCGGCGAAAAATATCCTGCTCCCGGGTCGGATCGTAGATGCGCAGGCCTCCCTGCTTTTTAATCTCACCAATTTTGACCGCCAGGGCTGAACGTTCGTTAAAAATCCGCAAAAGTTCGTCATCAAGGCGGTCAATCTTCTCTCTGATTTCATGAATATCCAACTTCCGGCTCTCCTGTTTTTGGGTTTTTGCGAATGAAGGTATCTTTTTTCCAATGCAGGTCATCTCGCTTGGGGTAGTCGATGGTGTAATGAAGACCGCGGCTTTCGCGGCGGGCCAGGGCACAGCGGATGATCAACTCCGCTACGGTGGTGATGTTGCGCAGTTCGAGCAGATCGGACGTGGGATAGTAATTCCAGTAATACTCGAGAATCTCCTCCTGGATCAGATGAATCCGGCGCAAAGCGCGGTAGAGGCGCTTGTCGGTGCGGACGATGCCGACATAGTTCCACATGGAAAGACGGACCTCGTGCCAGTTGTGGGCCACGACCACGTCCTCGTCGCTGTTGCGGGCATTACCGAAATCCCAGGAGCGGATGAAGGGGGTTGGATCAAGAGCGTCCGGCAGACGCTCCAGGGCCTTGCGCGCCGCCTGGTCGCTGAAAACGATCCCTTCGAGAAGGGCGTTGCTGGCCAGGCGGTTGGCCCCGTGAAGGCCGGTCCAGGCCGTTTCGCCGATGGCAAAAAGGTTGCGGATATCGGTTTCACTCCAGATATCGACCTTGATACCGCCGCACAGAAAATGGGCGGCAGGCACCACGGGAATCATTTCACAGGTCATATCAATGCCGTAGGAGAGGCAGGTCTGGTAAATATTGGGGAAGTGTTCCTTGATGAAATCGCTCCCCTTGTGGGTAATATCGAGAAAAACGCAGTCATCCCCCGAGGTCTTCATTTCATTGTCGATGGCCCGGGCGACGATATCACGCGGAGCCAGGTCTTTACGTTCGTGGTAGTCTTCCATGAAGGCCCGGCCCTCACGGTTGCGGAGAATAGCCCCCTCGCCACGCACGGCCTCGGAAATGAGAAACGGTTTGGCATGGGGGTGAAAAAGGGTGGTGGGATGAAACTGCATGAACTCCATGTCGGCAATGGTCGCCCCGGCCCGGTAGGCCATGGCGACGCCGTCGCCGGTCGCCACGTCAGGATTGCAGGTGTAGAGGTAAACCTTGCCGGCGCCGCCGGTGGCCAGGACGGTAATGCGGGCGCCGAAGGTGGAAACGCGCTTTTTGCGGATGTCGAGAACATAGGCGCCGAGACAGCGGTCCCGGGGCAGATTTTTGCGGGTCGCCTTGGCCTCGGTAATCAGGTCGACAGCGATGTGATGCTCGTAAATGGTGATATTGGGATGGTTTTGCACCGCCGCCACCAGGGCCCTCTCGATTTCCTGGCCGGTGATGTCGAGAGCGTGCAGAACGCGCCTCTTGCTGTGCCCGCCCTCGCGGGTCAGATCGAAGCTGTCGTCAGGCCGCCGGGTGAACTGGACTCCCCACCTGACCAGGTCCTCGACAGCCTTGGGGCCGCTTTCAACCACCATGCGCACGACATTTTCGTTGGACAGGAAAACCCCTGCTTTCATGGTATCCTGAAAATGCGCGGCAAAGGAATCTTCGGCTGAAATAGCACTGGCGATGCCTCCCTGGGCGAGGCTGGTGGCGGTTTCCGAAATCTCGCGTTTGGTGACCAGGGCCACGGTACCGTAACCCGCCACCTTAAGGGCGAAAGAGAGGCCGGCAATGCCACTGCCGATAACCAGGAAATCCGAGGTATATTCCATGCAGCATTCCCTACATAACCATCAGAACCATAAAATTGGTATTTCTCTTGCTGATCAAGACGGAGACCGGACGCAATTATCCGACCTGCCTGAGGTTATGTCAAGGTTTTGAACGGGGTTACGGTTGAAATCCACCCCACTTTGAATTATAGTGCGACCTGCGTTAGGGAAATTTTATGCCTGCTTTTAGGATTTTCGGAATTTTAACCGCCTTATCTTTATTCCTGGGCAGCAGCTTGCTTGGCGGCCGGCCGGCGTGGGGAGATATCTACCGCTATGTCGACGAACGGGGTGTCATTCACTTTTCAAACATCCCGACCGGCCCCGAATATGTCTTTTTTATGAAGGAAGAAGCACTTGAGGAAGACATCAACTACATCAACGACCAGATTCAACGTTTTGCATCCCGCTTCAACCTTGAAAAAGAGCTGGTCTGCGCCGTCATAAAGGCCGAAAGCGACTACGATCCCAAGGCCGTCTCTACCAAAGGGGCGCAGGGTTTGATGCAGCTGATTCCCGAAACAGCCCGCGATCTCAAGGTCAGTGATCCCTTCGATATCAAAGAAAACATCCGCGGCGGCAGCCAATACCTGCGCATGATGCTCGACCAGTTTTCGGGCGACCTCGATCTGGCCCTGGCGGCTTACAACGCCGGCCCTGCGGCGGTCAAAGCGTATGGCGGCATACCGCCCTTCAAGGAGACCATTCGCTACGTTGAAAAGGTAAAGACCTTTCTCGAACAGTACCGAGAAGCGAAAGAACGTTCCTTATGAACCTCCGAACCGGCCGGCTGAATCTCCCCAATATCCTGACCCTGGGCCGCATTGCCGCCGTCCCCATGGTGGTTTTTCTGCTTTTTTTCGACAATCGCACCGCCGGCATGTGGGCTGCGGGGATTTTCGGCATAGCGGCGATTACCGACTGGCTGGACGGCTATCTGGCCCGGAAATGGGGGATTGTCACGGTCCTCGGAAAGTTTCTCGATCCCCTGGCCGACAAACTCATCGTCATGGCTGCGTTTATCATGATGATCCCGCTGGGCCGGGTTCCGGCCTGGGCGGTGTTCCTGTTTCTTGCCCGCGAGCTGATAGTTTCCGGACTGCGTTCCATTGCCTCCTCCGAGGGGATCGTCATTTCCGCCAGCCAATTGGGCAAATACAAGACCATTTTCCAGATGACGGCCATTCCCGGTCTTCTCCTCCATTACGATTATTACTGGCTGTTCGGCCTCAAGATCGAACTCTTCCACGTCTCCATGCATAATTTCGGCATCTTCTTCTTTTATGTCTCGCTGGTCATGGCCCTCTGGTCGGGCTTTGATTACGTCTACAAATTTTTCCGTTTGATCGCCAGGTAATTCATCCCCGCAAGGATAAAATTTTGTTGACTTGGAAAAATCCATTTGTTATTAATATGGCCCGTTGCTCTTCAAAAAAACTCCATTCGCGGGAATAACTCAGTGGTAGAGTGCGACCTTGCCAAGGTCGAAGTCGCGGGTTCGAATCCCGTTTCCCGCTCCATAAAATACATAATCATGTCAATGACATGAAAGAGTTAAGCCTCTGACTTTCACCGAAACTTTCACCAAGGGTTGCCGTGATCGCAGAGGCTTTCTTTTTGCCGGTTACGAAATCCTTTCCCATGTAAGCCAGAATCTTGAAATAGTCATCTTCCAGCCCTTCGATATAATCAGCGTAGACCTCATAAATCATTTTTTTGGAGCCGTGGCCCATGAGCCGAACCAGCTTATTGGGATCGATACGCAGGAGCAATGCCCAGGCCGCGAAGGAATGCCGCATGGAGTAGGGCACCTTTTCAGTTATCCCGCTTTCCTTTTGGGCTTTCTCCCAGATGTTTTTTCTGAAATTGGCTGCATGGAAGATGGTGCCGGAGGGAGTGGTAGCAAGTACCTCCCCGGCACTTCTGGCCATCAGAATATCCAGTCGTTTTTGGATGGCTTGGGTAATGGGGATTTTGCGTATCCGATAAGGGGTTTTTGGGGTGTCGTTTTTTCGGCCTCTGACAATGGTATTCTGAACCTGGAGATAATCGGCATTGATATGGGCTTTGGTTAAACCGGCAATCTCAGAATTAATCATACCGGTGAGGATCATAAGCTCGACGATAGGTTGATACCAGGGGTCAATGTGGCTTAGAAACTCGATCCATTCATCATAGCGGAAGCCCTCCCGGCGTTTGGGAACCTTTCTCGGAAGATGCTTTTTCACGTTGGCAAAAGGGTTTTGAAGGAACCAGCGGTATTGATCGCAGGCATCATTCCAGATGGTTCGAAGCGGAATAAGGATGTTTTTGATCCGGGCTTTGGAAAGAGACTGGCCCTTGTGTTTACCTTTTTTCCATTTTAGAGAACGGATGAACTTTTGAAGCTCAACGCCGCTGATCTGGTAGAAGGTCATGTCCTGGAAATGGGGAATGAGCCAGTAATCAATGATTTGCTTATAATCCTCTTTTTTTGTTCCTTCGGGAAGTTCCTGCCAGACATTTTCTAGCCATTCCTGAAGGTAATCACCAAAAAGGACTTGGTTGGGCTCCGGTGTGTATTGCCAGCCCTCCAATTTGGCGAAGCGGGTTTTTTCTTCATCTGATGCCCCTGGGAAGGCTTCGGCAAAAACAAACAGGCCGGCATCTATCTTTTCAAAAATCCGATCCAGCCAGACCCGGACTTTTTTCCGGTTGGCCTGGGTGTCGTTTAAGCCTGTGGTTTTTTCGACCCGCTGGCCGAAATAGTAAAAGAGGATATAAAGTTTCTTTGAACCCCGTTTGCGGATTATCGCCCCTTGTTTCTGCTCTGAATTGTCAAAGAGCCGTTCTTGGGGGTGGGTGCTTTTTCTCATGGAAACCTCCTGACGGTTATCCAATACCCACCGGCCAAAGTCCGGTATTGACCATAGCATATTTCAAAACGCATTTCAGTAATCCCAATTAATGGGGCTTTCCTTTTGCTGTTTTAGAATCTTACTGTGTTTAGGACGCCTTGGCTTTCCCATCCCCTGGAAATCTTCCAAAAGGTTTTCCACCAGGTCATTTCCTCCAATGAACCGCAGAACCCGGCCAATCTTGAAATAATGGCGGCCTTGGACAAGGATTTCCTTTTTCATCCAGGAAAAAACCGTGGCCCTGAACACCTTCAAACGGCTGGCGAATTCCTCGACCGTCAGGACATTTTCAGCAGGATAGGGGAGGGTATCACTCGTCAACATCTTCAACACCTCCCAACACACCTTGATAACCAAGCTTGATGGCTTTTTTCTTATACTCGGTTTTAAACTTTTCTTCGGAAAGTTCGGCTCTCATGTATTGGCCGAGTTGTTCAAAAAGTTTTTCCCGGTCTGTAATCTCTTTTATGACAGCAATTGAGGTGGCCCGGCTGATAATGTGTTTCATGATCAGCCCTATGGGTTGCGTGCTATCGTTGGAGAAATCCCGTTTAGTGCCGATACTTTCTCCGAAAAGTGGTCCGCAATCCTGGACAGCTTTCCACCAGGGGTGAATGGTCCGGCGTTCGGCCTTGTCGTTATCCGGCAAGCGCAGAGAAAACCATTCATTGGTGAGGTATTCCCAGATGGAGCCGATCTTTTGCCAAAGGTCATCCAGGGTTTTGATTTTGAATTGTTTGAGAAATGCCCGTCTTAACTGGAATTCAGCCCGCCAGACGTTTACAGGATCATCCAAACCCCAGAGATTTAGAAACCATTGCTTGTTTGTGAGGCTGATTTCATTGCCCTTGTCATAAATGCGAACCTGAACAGGGGATTTAGGCGAACCGCAATAATAGGTTTCCAGGGTATCGCTATTGAGAAAAGGTTTTTGCTTGCGGCTGCGGGAAACACGGTGCTTTTGAATAAAAGGGAATTCCAGCGGAGAGGAAAGCTTGAAATCAACGCAGAGATCACAACGGCTTGGCTGAATGCGGTCAATTGTTCCACCGAATTGGTTGAGATCGTATTCCAGCAGTTCAATGATAAGACTTATGCCTTCGTGCCAGAGAACCGAGGCCAGAATGGAAACATAGACGTTTGGAGATTGTTTGTATTCCTCAGAAGCTGCAATGCAAATTTGATACTCGGTGAATTGGAGCCGAAAACGATAATTGGAACCTTTGCCGCTTGGGAAATGGAAATATTCACGGCCTGAAACGGATTCATCTAAGAGCCGGTCTTTGCCTTGAGCCTCTTGTTTTTTAGCTTCGAGATAGGAGCAGACATCTTTCCAGTTAGCATCCCAAACAACATAGAGACCTAAATCAAGGGTGTCAATTCCGGCTAAAAGAAATTGAAAAGGTTTTTCAGATGGGTTTTGCGCATGGCGTGTTACAGACTCCGCCATGCTTTTTGGTGATAAATTGTAAGAGAAATCGTTTTCTGCAAGGTTTCGGGCCATAGTCAACTCCTCCACAGGCCACCTGCGCGCCTTCGAGTTGCCCATGGCTTGCTACGAGGTATAAAAGAGATACCGCTGGCTGGCTACGGGGCAAAAATAAATTTATTTTTTTAAAAAAGAATTATCTTCCAGGAAATCCTTTTCTTCCTATTGACTGCTGCAGGAGAGCGAATCAAGAGTCCTTAATTGGGGGCTGAATTTTTTTAAATCATTTCTCCTGAAACAGTAATTGACGGAGAGGATTCTCTACTTTACATAAGGACGCACCAAATTTACGGCCTGCGGCTTTCAACTCGTAAAATTCCCTTTCTCCTGGTTTGCCTGATACTTCAACCACTACCGGAAGTTGGTTCAGGTTTAGGATGATTTTATTAAGTTTTTTGAATTCATTTAATTTTGGTTTCATTTTTTATCCCTTCAATTTCCGTCTCCATTTCTTGAAGATATTTTTGGGTTAATTCATTGAATTTCAAATAATTTCCGGATTCCTCATGAATTTGTTCTCCAGTTTGAGGATGAGCACCAAGTAACTTTCCTTCCTCATACAACCCGTCTTCCAGCTGATCCAGGGCAGTAGCCAGTAAATCGCCAATGATTTCAGTTTTAGTTTTGCGAGGGTACATATCGCAAAGTGCTGAAATTTTTGCTGAAACTTGGATAGGAAGGCGTAAAGATATTTGTTTTGGGGTAAGTTTCGAGTGGTCCGGCGCGTTCCAAATTTTAGTTAGGTCTTTAGGTATCATTCGTCCTCCAAATGTTTAAAAATGTCAAAGTGACATTCAGTATATTTTAAAAAACTTTATTGTCAAGGTAAAATATCGCCCGCAGGAAAACGGGAGAGCCTAGCGCTCCACTTTGGCGCGCTCTCCCTATTCGCTTCGCTCGCTTCCCTATGGACGATCTGAAAACTTGTTGACGCAGATGGATCAGACAGTTATTAATAATTTATTAATTGTTTTTCTCTTGGGGGAGGGGTCTTTGTGAAATTTTAAGCGGATAACGGTACTTCTGCCCTATTTCTCTCGCGTAACCAAACTATATTTATTAAAATAATTAGCCTAATAAATTGGGGATGTAATAATGCCCACTTTTTGCTGGTAACAATTTAACGCAAGGTCTGACCAATGGCCTAAGCTAGCGTCTTACCAGCCATCTACCAATTAAAGTCAGGAATTATAAAATTATAGTTTTTCAGACTAGAGGAGGCATGTGTGGCTGAAAGCATTGCAGTAGTGAACTTGAAAGGTGGTGTTGGGAAAACAGCATTAGCTGTTAACTTCGCTGCTTATTGTGGGCAAACAGGGAAAAGGACATTGCTTGTTGACCTAGACCCTCAAACAAATGCTACTTTTAGTTGCCTGACTGTTGATCAATGGGAAGAACATGCTGCTTCGCACGGGACTGTGGCTAACCTCTTTGGCTTAAGAAATAATTCGAGTGCAGAGGGTGCAGAGGTTGAAGCTACTGATGTCATTTGTAATGAAGTTTTTCCTGGTGTCGATTTGATACCATCACATTTGGACTTGTTTACGATTGACCTTGACATGGCCTCAATAACCGCAAGAGAGACAAAGTTAAGGAGGGCTCTCTCTTCCTTGGCTGTTGATTATGAGGTTATAGTTTGTGATTGCCCACCCAACTTGACTATCCCGACTCAAAATGCACTTTCATTGTGCTCACATTATGTTGTTCCAATATCACCCGATTTTCTATCTGGCCTTGGTGTTGGCCTACTTTTAAAAAGGGTCCGAGTGTTTTGCGAAGAATTGGAGCATGATTTAAACCATGCTGGTATTGTAATATCAAGAGTTGGTAGGCCAGCTCTCCACCGAGAGAGTACTGTCGAGGCTCTTCGACAAACCTTTAAAGATAAGGTTTTTGATACTACTATTAAAGAAAGAGTTGTTGTCAGTGAGGCTGCAGCATCTCAGAAATCTATCTTCCAAATGTCAAAAAATGAGGCAGCAACCGAGTTTGCAGAAGTCTCTGAAGAATTAATTAAAAGGATTGGTGTTTAATATGAATACTCACGAACTAGGAGATGCTTTAATAGCCTTAGGAAAGGTACTTAAGAAAAGCCCTGCTTGCTCAATAAATGAAATCAAGGGTTTTATTAAATCACCCACTAAAAACAAGTCTTCTCTTGAGGTTGCTTTAAGTTTGGATAACTTGGTTGAGCTTTCAAAAGTTGATAAAAAACAATGGTTGGATTTAATTATTGAGTACAATTTTGACATCGATTTAAGACCGCGGGACGCTGCGCGGGATATCCTAGACAAGATATTGAGGTATCTGCAGGCAAATGAGCATGCAAGAAAGGATTTTAAAGAGAAAATTAGCAAGAAAAAGAGTTCTGCTTCTCCCGAGTTAATCAACGCGTTAGGTTCTCTTATGAGGGAAGATTGATGGACTTATTGAGGAAGGAAATCAGCAATAACTTTAATCGGTTTAGTGAGAAATGGTTTTCTGAGCTTGGGTCCATTCATGGAAAACTCTCTGAGTCTAGCGATAAATTTCTTCAAAGCTATGAGAGGATAGTATCATTAAACAGCTGGCGAGTAGATTTCTTGACCAGTCAAATTTCAAGTGAAAGTTTGGATTTTTTTTTAGAGGCACAAAATGATGTTTTAACATCACACATATTTGCGAGACTTGGTTCATGGAGATCAGCTCTTAAATCTCTAAGGAGCTGCCTTGAAAATACTTTCTATTGCCTGTACTACAAGGATCACCCCGTTGAGTTTAACCTGTGGGAAAATGGTAAGCATAAACTAAACTTTACAGAACTACTTAAGTACTTTTCCGCCCATCCAGATATTGTTTCCGTAAATGACACTTCCATAAGTGGTCTTCAGTTAATCAAAGAAGAATACGGGTTGCTATCAAAAGCTGTTCATGGTTCTGCTAAATCATTTCGCATGACTGGCGAAGGAAAATCTACACTGTTTTGGTCTGCTTCTAAAGACAAGTTGGGTGCGTGGTCTACTAGGGAGAGCCATACTCTTTTTGGTCTTAATCTAATCTTAACTACTTTGTTTAGAACTCATTTGACGGGCACGAATTTCTCAGGATTGAGGAAAGCAATCAGTTTTTCAATTCCCAAAAAAAGACATCCAGATGTAAAAAAACATTTAGGGGTTAGGCTCTACACTTATTCTTAAACTCATTGCCCAGATTTAAATGGTGCTCAAAATCAACTAGGGCTTTAATATGGCCTTTCACTTTGGTTTCACCTGACAAGGCAAAATGTTATTGATCTGACCAGACTTTTTTGGACTTTAGCCGATGAAAATAATTGGATAATAGGTTGAAATTATTGTTTAAAAATCAAAAAAATTAAAATATAAACCAGCCTTCGAATCCCGTTTCCCGCTCCATCCAAAAAGACAGGCCGGACAAATTGTCCGGTCTTTTTTTATCCTAGCCTTGTCCTTTCACCTTCCTCTCGACAAAGGTTCAAAAGGCGAGTACACTCCGCTGCGGCAATTCTCACTTCAGCTTTAAACCTTTCAGAACATGGATCAACAGGAAAAAGAAACCGTGGTGAAGCGGCGGTTGGCGGGGGTGCTATACTCCGCCCTGTCGGCAGCAAGTTTTGGAATAGCGCCGATTTTCGCCCGACTCGCCTATGCCGACGGGGTCGATACACCGACCGCGATGTTTCTGCGTTTCGTTATGGCCGGAACGGTCATGGCCATAATTTTCCTCGCCAAAGGGGAACCCTGGCCGCGGGGAAAAAATATGGCGGTCCTGCTCCTTATGGGAGGGGTCTGCTACCTCGGTCAATCCTTCTGCTACTTCTCCGCACTCCGTTACGTTTCTGCGGGATTGGCCGCACTCCTCCTTTATCTCTATCCAGCCATCGTCACGGTGATGGTCGCACTGATCACCCGAAGCCTGCTCGGTCCGGTCCGCATCGGTGCTCTTCTAGCCGCCTTGGGCGGAACTGCGATGACCTTAAGCGGCAACCTCGAGGGGAGTTTTTTCGGAGTGGCGCTGGGAATCGGGGCGGCCCTGATCTACTCCGTCTATATTGTTACCGGGGAGCGGGTTCTGGGGGAAGTGAGCGTGATGGGCTCGGCAACGGTCATCACCCTGGCGGCTGCCGCCTCCTACGGCACCATCATCGCCTGGCAAGGACCGGCCTGGCCCTTGTCCCAAACCGGATGGGGAGCGGCTGCGGCCATTGCCCTCACCACGGTCGGAGGCATTTTCGGGTTCCTGGCCGGAATTCAGCGGGTCGGAGCGGTCGATGCCTCCACCATATCAACCCTGGAGCCGGTGACAACCATCGCCCTGGCCGCGATTTTCCTCAACGAATTCATCCGGCCACGCCAGTTCGCCGGCGGCGCCCTTATTCTGGCCGCCGTAATCCTCCTGATCCGCTGCGGCCTCCCTCAAACCGGAAACCGGCCACTGCCCGCCGCAGAAATCGACCCGCCCCCTCATCCCCCCGGAGTAATTTAATCGGGAGCCGATCATTCGTTCAGGCAGTCAGGACAAAGCATTTATTAAACAAGCCCGGGGAGATGGGGTACTTTGAGACCACTTTTCCCCCAATACAAAGGCCGGAATAATTGTCCGGCCTTTGTATTCCCTGGTTTCCTCCAACCGCGGCCTAGGGGCTAAAAACCATCCGGTTGCGGCCCTGATCCTTGGCCTGATACAAGGCTCTGTCGGCCTTTTTGAGAAAAAAATCCACATCGAATTCACCCTGATCAAGATTAGGCACCGTGGTCACCACACCAAGACTGATCGATACAAACGGGGAGACCGCAGATCTGCGGTGCTCTATCTTGAGTTCCTGTACCGCATGGCGGGCGTTTTCGGCCAGTATCCTGGCGCCCTCGGCAGGGGTATTCGGGAGAACCATGACAAACTCCTCGCCGCCGTAACGCGCCACCAGGTCGGAGGTACGATGGGACTGCTGCTGCAGGGCTGCAGCCACGGCGATAAGACACTGGTCTCCCTGTAGGTGGCCGTAAGTGTCATTATACTCCTTGAAAAAATCGACATCAAAAAGGACCAGGGACAAGGGTTCCTGGGTGCGCATGGCCCGCCGCCATTCTTTATTAATTTCGAGGTCAAACCTTCGACGGTTGGCAACACCGGTTAAACCGTCAAGCATGGACATTTGGGTCAGTTGATCATTGGCAAGCTTGAGTTCTTCCTGGCGCCTGTTTATGGTCTGGACCATAGAGTCAAAGCTGTTGGCCAGAATCCCGATCTCGTCCCTGCGGTCCAACTTGAAACGGGCCGAGTAGTCTTCTCCTTGCTCCAACCTTGAGGCATGTTTTGTCAGGTCATGCAATGGCCGAAGAATTATCCGCTGCAGCAATAAGCCAAGAATGAAAAGGATCACGACTCCGGAGGCAATCACAAGGACAGCGGCGTACCTCATGCTGGCGATACCCTTGCGAGTAATTTCACGGGGGAAAAGGTATTCCACATCAAAAAGCGGTTGCCCTGAAGCATCGCGATAAGGGCCGCAGGCTTTGATGAACTCTTCATCCTGGATGACAGAAAATCTCAAATCACCGATCTGGACATTGTTGGCTTCCACCGCACCATCTAGGGAACCCGCATCGAGGATAGGGTTAACCACATCAAACGGAATCCGGGTCTGTTCCCTAAGAGTTTCCTGCATGGCCTTATCAAGAATACGCCCAACAATCAGAAAGCCGTTGCTTGGCCCGGAGCCATCCGAACGAAAAATTTGCCGGGCAGAAAAAAGGAGGGGGCCGAATTGCGAAGCAATCACGCCGTATTTGCCCCTTCCTTCACCTTCAGTATTTTTGAGGTCAAGCAGGGGGTGGGAGGATGGAACTTTGCCAGTGGCTAAAAAATCGAAGGAGAGTTTCCCCCCCCGGTTAAATCAATAGCATGCAACCAGACAATGGTCCCGTCGGGTTTGCAGAACAACATTAAATTCAGTTTGAGGTCGTCCGTAAGATATTCCTGGCTGAGATTGTTCACAACGAAATCTTCGGACTGTTGCTCCATGAAGAGGTACGTGTCGTTCCATTCGGCCCAGTCCAAACAGAATTTATCCAGATGAACGATTTCCCGATCAATAGCATAGAAAACCCGCTTCATGTTCTCGCCAGCCTCATTATATTCCAGTTGGAGAAAACCCGGAAAAATGATGACGTGCTGGATCAAGAAATTCACCCCGCCCAAAAGGGTAAATAATACGAAAAGAATGAAAAAAACCTTGGTTTTAATGGACATACGAACCTACAAGGCTGTTTGGTTTATATATTTTCCGCCCATTTCCTCTCAAATGACAGAATTCGAAATTCAGACGCCCTTATATCATTCGAGTCTTCGAAAAACAGGGTGGCCATTTTATCAAGGGACAGAGTTTTTATTGGTTTTCTTGAGTAAGCACATGCTGTGCCTGAAAAATTGGTTTTTTTACTCGAATCCCTTATAGGGTTGAGTTTTTTACACCAACAATGCCCATTCGGTTTTTAGCCCTTTAAGTTATTGAAAAAAATGTTTAAAACAGGTTTCGGGGAGGGGTTACAAGATTCAAAAGGTTTTAAGAAAAGTTAACCAAAATCTACTTTTTCAGAAGAGAACATGCGTAAACTGGATTTAAAAAGGGTTTAACCAAAAAATTCCTTTTTAACTTTGGTAAAACCTTTTTCCAAATCTCTACACTTGCCCAAAGGGCCATTCCTTCCAATTTAATAAAAAATAGCGGTCCTCAGGAAAACGGAAGGTCCTGCCGTCCCACCGTTTTAAAAAAGAGACAATCCCGGAATTTATACGTTCTTCAATAGCCCGGGATTTCAATTGTAAAAATCCCGCTTTCAATTCCGCTTCTTTCTCCCCATAAATAGCGCCCGGCAATATTGTCCGGCCTGTCTTTTGCTAAAAACCCAGGTTGTCCTCCTGTAAAATTCTTCCCGACTGGAATCCTGATACGATCTTTGGGCTTCCGGACCATGAGGGCAGGGCAGGGGCACCATGAACTCCAATGCCCCGGCTCCGTCACCCATGGGGGCCGTTCGCAGAGGCCCGCCGCTCCTTCGAACACCCGGAATCCCACTCCGGTAAAAAGTCTCCGGGGCCAAAAAGGGTCAGTTTTCTTGTCCTTTTGGGTATGAAAGAAAGATCGTTTTTTATAAAAGGAGAAAGTTGGCAATGAAGGATGTATTCAATCTGGCCAATCTGGCCGAGGTGATCAATGAAAAGCCGCTGCCGGAGTTTAAAACCATTTCGCGCCAGCAATTGATCGAAAAATTGAATTTAATCAAGTCTCAGGACCACCGGGTTTTGGTCACCTTCCGCCACAGTCAAAATCCTCAAACCATGTCGATCAAAGCTTTTCCCGAGCTCTGCTCTGATAAAGTCCTGCGCCTGAAATGGGACCCCGTCCTGGATATGGCGCTCCAATTCCAGAATTATCATTTCGATCATTTTCTGGTGGACGACGGTTTGAAACTCTTCCTGGTCCAGGCGGAGGTCCGGAGTTGGGGCAACGACGGTCTGGTTCTTGGTCTACCTGAGGTCTGCCAGCACATCCGGACCCGCCAGGGCCGTCGCCATCGCTGCAGCGGGGTGCGGGTCCGTTTTTTTCAGGAGAGCAACCTGTTTGAAGGCACCCTGGAGGACTTCAGCCCCAATTACTGCCGGGCCAGCTTTGAAATCAGTGAGGCGCAGCGATCTTTCTGGGTGGATCCCGGCACCCCGGGCTACCTCATTATTTCCCGGGACAATCAGACCATTTTTTCCGGGGAGTGCATGCTGGCGCGCCAGGGGTATGGAGACCGGATTCGGGATTTCGTCTTCCGCCTGTTAAGCCGCGCCCTCTCGCGCGCCCAGAAAGGTGAGTTCAGTGCTGACTTCCAGGAAATGAACCCGGCGCCGGAAATGATTTTCAATCATCCGCTGACCGGAGAGGAGTTGACACTCGGAATCAAAACCATCTCCACCTCGGGTTTCGTCGTGGAAGAGGAGGAAAAGGAAACGGTTCTCCTCCCAGGCCTGATACTCCCTGCCGTTAACCTGACCTTCAGCGCCAACATAAGTTTCAGCTGCCGGGCCCAGGTCGTCAGCCGCAATATGGTCAACGGCGAAGAATCCAACCTTGTCCGGCACGAGGTGGCGCTTCTCGATATGGAGATCGCCGATCACTCCAGGCTGGAAGCGTTGCTCAACCGGGCGGCCGGAGACAAGCCAATTTATGGCTCCGGTCCGGTGGATTTTGACGCTCTGTGGAAATACCTCTTCAATGCCCGGTTTGTCTCCCTGCCTCAATATGCTTCCTGCCCGGAAAAAAAGCAGGAATTCAAAAAGAACTACGAAGAACTCTATACCCGCCACCCCGAAATCGCGCGCCAGTTTCTTTGCCGGAAAGAGGGTGGAGTTCAGGGGCAAATGTCGATGCTGCGGTTTTATGAAAATGCCTGGTTGATCCATCATCATTTGCCAGCAGGGCAGGAAGCCGAGCGTGCATGCGTGACAATTCTCAATCAAATGGCCGCTTTCATAAACGATTCCCTCAACTTTTCATCCAGTCGGATGAATTACCTGCTTTGCCGGTACAGCGCGGATGACAAGCTTCCCCATGAGATTTTCGGCGGAGTGGCCAGGGAACTCAAGGACAAGGAGAAATGTTCCCTGGATGAATTTGCCTGTTTGTATTGTCGGCGGAAAGACGGTGCTGGAGGGCCAGAAAACCCTGATTGGCAGTTGGTTCCCTGTGAGGCTCAGGACATTGCCAAACTCACCTTTGGGTACGAACAGGAGTCGGGGGGCCTGGTTCTTCGCGCCATGGAACCATCAGGGGCCTCCACCACACCGAACGGTATCGAAGACAGGTTCCGCAATGCCGGATTCCGCAAGGAAAGACATCTTTACGCACTGAAAAGGGGGGGCGGTCTGCTGGCGGTTTTGCTGCTCGACCTGTCGGAACTGGCGGTGAATCCTTTTGACTTCACCCGCTGTCTGCATGTTTTCGTGGTTGATTCCGCCAGGCTGGACAAAAAGACCTTGAGTGAAGCGGTCTCAGAGATGATGAGGCGCTTTGACCAGGTTGAAATGCCTGCGCTGCTTTTTCCCCGCTCCTATGCAGACAGCGCCTCCATCAGCTACCAGAAGGCATACACCTTGTGGATCATGAATCTCAGGTATGCGGAGAAATTCTTCTCTCATTTGAAACGACTCTCCAAAATCCCCTCGGAAGACCTAAATAACTGACCATTCGGCAACCACCCCAAAAAAGGCCGGACAATTGGTCCGGCCTTTTTTGTGAGTGCCCCGACTCTCTTGCCCAGATCACCTCAAGACCCACGCTCAGCAAGCCAGATTGTATGTATCTCGCCTTTATCATCCTGTGCCCTTACCGGAATCTGCTTCACCTTAAAACCCACCTTCCGCAGATAACCGGTAAAGTTGCGGTCAGGACTGGCTGACCATACCGCCAGAAAACCCTTTGGCCGCAGAGCCGCGTAAGACGCCGTCAACCCATCGATTGAGTATAACCAATTATTATTTTTGCGGGTTAAACCCTCGGGGCCATTATCGACATCCAGCAGGATGGCATCATACGTCTGTCGTCCCACTTTCAGAAGTTTGGCGACATCACCCTCGCGAAGCGTAACCCGCTCATCCCGTAGCGGATGCCCCGCAAGCTCCCCAAGTGGCCCGCGGTTCCACCTCACCACACCAGGGACCAGTTCGGCCACCACCACCTCCGCATTGGTTCCCAGGTGGCGTAGTGCCGCGGCCAGGGTGAAACCCATACCCAGGCCACCGATAAGAACACGAGGCCGGGCTCGTCGTGCAATCTTGCTGCATGCCAGTTCGCCCAACGCGTCCTCGGATCCATGAGTCCGCGTACTCATCAAGACAGGACCTCCGACAATCCTGATCGAAAATTCTGTATTGCGCTGGTGGAGTTGAAGCGCTCCGGCGTTATCGGGTATTTGGGTAGTATCGATCAGTTTCCAGGGAATCATTTGTTTGTCTTTTGAAGTTTTGCGACGAAGGAATAGTTAGGGTAAATCTCGCAATTGTGATAAAGAAACAACAATATACTTCGTAAAGTTATTTTTTGGGATGTTTTTTCCGCCAGCCCTTCCAGAACCCGCTGTGAAAAAGTGGGAATTAGAATCCCGCTTCCTGCTTCATCCAAAAGACCGGCCGGTCTTTTGATCCGGCCGGTCTTTTTAAAATTTCTTTTATTCCTGCTGTTCAGGTGCAAACCCCCGCCGCAAGGTATTCTCGCAAATACTGCGGGTTTCGACAAAATTGAGCAGATAATCTTCGCCGCCGGCTTTGCCGCCCAGCCCCGACATGCGAAACCCGCCAAACGGCTGGCGCCCCACCAGGGCACCGGTAATGCCCCGATTGACATAGAGATTCCCGACCTGAAATTTTTTTAGGGCCAGGGCGATATGCTGGGGGCTGCGGGAGAAAACGCCCCCGGTCAGGGCGAAGCGGGTGGCGTTGGCCATGTCGACGGCCTGATCAAAACTTTTCGCTTTCATGACGGCCAGCACCGGCCCGAAAATTTCCTCCCGGGCGATGAGGTGATGCACCTGGACGTCGCCGAAAATGGTAACCGGCACATACCAGCCGCCTTCCGGTGCATCACTACTGAAGAGCAGGTCGGCATCCCCTTTGCCTTCCTCGATAAAAGTCAGGATGCTGTCCCTGGCCCGCTGGTCGATGACGGGGCCGACAGTATTCCCCGGCTCTTCGGCCGGTCCGATTTTGAGCGACCGCACCGCTCCCAGGAGGCGCTCGACAAAACGTTCGTAGACACCGGCCAGAACGATGACCCGGGAACAGGCGGAGCACTTCTGGCCCTGAAACCCGAAGGCGGATTGAATGACGGCGGGAACGGCTTCGTCGAGGTCGGCGTCGTCATCGATGATAATGGCGTTTTTGCCCCCCATTTCGGCGACGACCTTTTTAATTTTTTCCTGGCCGGCCCGGACAATCCCGGCTTTTTCAATGATCTGAAGGCCCACGTTGAGAGACCCGGTAAAAGCGACGAGGCAAACGTCGGGATGTCCCGTCAGGGCGTTGCCGACCACCTTCGGCGGCCCCGGAACAAAATTGAGTACCCCGGCAGGAATTCCCGCCTCCCGGAATATCCGCTCGACCAGGTAGCCGGTGACGGAAGAGCGTTCCGAAGGTTTGTAGACGACCGTATTGCCGGCCACGAGAGCCGCGGAAATCATTCCCGCGCTGATGGCAAAGGGGAAATTCCAGGGTGCGATAACGGCTGCAACGCCTTTGCCTTCGTGGAGAATGCGGTTGGTCTCTCCATAAAAACTGCCCGTATCGGCGGAAGTGCAGAGCTCCATGGCCCGGCGGGCATAATATTCGAGAAAATCGATGCCTTCGCAGACATCGGCGCAGGCCTGTTCCCAGGGTTTGCCCACCTCGAAAACCTGCCAGGCGGCCAGCTCGAAAAATTGCTTCCTGGCAATTGCGGCGGCTTTCCGCAACAACTCGGCCCGTTCTTCAACCTCTGTCCCCTTCCAAAGGGGAAAAACCTGTTTGGCGGCGGCGACGGCTTCCCGGGTTTCTTCAACCCCGGCCTGGCTGACCCACCCGATGACACGTTCCGGACAGGCGGGATCATGGCTGACATCCCGGGTTTCCAGGAATATTTCCCGGCCGTTGACAACCAGCGGGACATCTTTCCCCAGAGAGCCTTTGACGGTTGCCAGCGCCGCCTCCATCAATTCGCGGTTTTCAGCCCTGGAAAAGTCGGGCACCGGGTAGTTGCGGAAATTCTCCCCGGATTCCTGCCGCCTCTGCGCGGGGCCGGCAGACCCGGGAGCCGTCCCAGCCGTTTCCGGTTTTTGGATCAATTCATCGATATCGGCCTCTTCGGCGAAAAGCTGCCTCAAAAAGGACTGATTGGCGGTGTTCTCCAGCAGCCGCCGGACCAGATAGGCCATGCCCGGGACCATTTCCCCGTAGGGCGAATACAAACGCACCCGCTGACCTTCCTTGAGTAGCGCATCGGCAATGGGTTCGGCCATGCCGTAGAGTACCTGAAACTCGAAACGTTGCGCCGGAACAGCCAGCTTGTCCGCCATCTCGGCGACGAAGGCCAGGGACCGGATGTTATGGGAAGCAAAACCGCTGTAGCAGACCGGGTGATTTTCAAGCAGGAAAGCAGCCTTGCGCTCGTAGGCGGCGTCGGTATCCTCTTTGGAGGTGTAGACCGGCACCGGCCAGTTGTTGCGTGCCGCCCTGGCTATCTCGTAATCCCAGTAGGCGCCCTTGACGAGCCGCACGGAAATGCCGACCTTGTGCTCGGCGCCCCAACGGACCAGGTCGGCGAGGTCATCGTCGCTATCCTTGAGATAGGACTGCACGGCCATGCCGAGAAACGGGTAGTCGGGGTACTGGAGACGCAGGCGCCGATACAGCTCGAACGTCAATTCCTTGACCGCATAGGATTCCATATCGATGCACATGAAGCCGCCGAGTTCCATGACTTTCCGGTAGACAGGCACCAGCCTGTTCAAAATGCCGGCGATGGAACCTTCGAAGTCCTCCGGGTGAATCTGTGAGTAAAAGCCGCTAGGTTTGACGGAAATATTGACTTTCGGGCTGCTGTCCCAATCGAGGCTGGTGCCGCTGCCGAAGGCCGGCCAATGATCAGCCCTTTCCTGAAGAGCTTCCAGCAGGGACAGATAACCCAGGAAGACCGCTTCCGCTTCCGTCTCGCTGACAACGGCTTCGCCGAGAAAATCGAGGGTGAATCCGAAGCCCGCCTTTCTCAGTTCATTCAGCCGGGTCAGGGCTTCCTCGCGGTTTTCGCCGATGATGAATTGCCGGGCGACGGCCCGGACATTCCCGGCTATGGCCTTCTGCAGGAGATAGCTCCCGACGATTCCACCGTAACCGGCAATCTTGGCCCCCTTGCTGAAAAATTCGGGAATATCATCGCGGTCGGCGAAATATTCCCGCAAATGACGAACCAGCGAACGGCGGTCCGACAGAGAGGGAAAGGCATCGATAAACCTGAAGAGCCGGGTCTTGAATTCGGGATTTCTCATGCACCAGGCCAGGGTTTTTCCGATCCAGTGCTTTTTATCGAAGACCCCGGATTTATCTTCCCGGATGGCTGCAAACATCGCTTCGGCCCGTCGTGTCACCAGTCTTTCAATGTCTGCTCTTTCCATAAAACACCTCGAATGTTTCAAAACAAAACGGCCATTAATAATTTTTCTCTTACATAGAATTTAGCAGGCTTTTTTTGCTTTTACAGGGAGGTGTTTTCCAGGCCGCAAGAAGAAACAGATTCAGGATCAGGGCAAAACAGGGCGAGGATCACAATTGCTCGGGGTTTTCCCCATTCAAATATTAATCTCTCCTCGCTTTTCGAAAAAGGTTGCGGCCAAGCAAAAAAGGGAGTACAACCCTCTCCGCTCCATCCTCAAACTAAGCCAAGCGGACACGATAATATGTACAAAAAAAGTTCCTCTTCAGGGGTCTGGTATATTCTTGGAGCGGCACTCCTCTGGGGAACCACAGGCACGGCTCAGGCCTTTGCCCCGGCAGGTTTCGATCCGAGGGTCATCGGTGCCTTGCGGCTTTTCGTCGGGGGCATCGCCCTGCTCATGTTATCCCTCTGCCGCCGTGACCTGGGCTGCCTGAAGGATTGGAACTGGAAATGGGTTTTCCTGGCTGCCGCTTTTACCGCCAGTTACCAGCTCTGTTTTTTCGCCGCCGTTGCTAAAACCGGCGTGGCCGTCGGGACCATTGTCGGTATCGGTTGTGCTCCGGTTTTCGGTGGTTTGCTGGGAAGGATTTTCCGGAAGGAACAGCTCAGCCGGCGTTGGGTCCTGGCCACCATTCTGGCCATTGCCGGGTGCGCTCTTCTAAGCCTGAGCGGCGGCCATGTCACGGTTGACTCCACGGGGATCGTGCTGGCCGTCGCGGCTGGTGCCTCCTATGCTTTCTATACCTTGATGATCAAAGGTTTGCTGGAACACCATGCGCCGGATGCCATCATGACGGTGGTGGTCTGTGCCGGTGCTCTCCTCTTGTCGCCCCTCCTGCTGACCTGCGACCACGCCTGGCTTTTACAACCGCGCTCCATCGCCGTGGTCCTGCACCTCGGCATTGCGACCATGGCCCTGTCCTACTGGCTTTTTGCCCGCGGCCTTCGGACCGTGCAGGTAGGCTCGGCGGTGACCCTGTCTCTGGCCGAACCCATGACGGCAGCGATATTGGGTTTCGTCGTTGTGGGAGAGACCATCCAACTACAAAGTTTCAGCGGCATATGCCTGATTTTTACGGGGCTCGTTGTCCTGGTGTCGCGAAAAAAACAAAAGTGCCAGGCCGACACGTTCGACACCTGACTGGTTTCGAAAATCTTGGGAAGTGTCCTCGGTTTTCCCCCAGTCCTGTTGCCGCCTTTTGTTATAAAATCGGGGCTTGTATTGGGTTTTTTGCCTTCCAATCTCATGCACATCTCTTTTGAGGCGAACAGGGCAGGGTAGTGGCGGTGGGTTCGAACCGGCATCATTTCAGGGGTTATAAGTTATCGGGATATCCTTGTTTTCCCCCTCCGAGGCGGGTTGGAGATCAGCCCTCTGACGGAGAATTTTATTGATTTGGTCAATAACGGCAGGACAGCTGAGCATGCTGCAATGATTTACTGCAAAACCGTAAATTTTTGATGCAGCCTGTTGCATTTTACTGTCGAGCATGCTGCTTAAAAACACCGTTCCATCGCTTATTTCTCCATTTTCGGTTGCAACTCCTTTGAAACTGAACAAAAGATAGAATTCAACCCCCTCCGGCAGGCTGGTTTCCGAAAGATTTTTCAAAAAAGGGCTTTCCGGCACCATGTCATACCATGAGGGGATAATGACAGGTGAATTGTTGACACCGTAAGCAGCTCCCTGATGACCTTGCCAGGGGGTGGAGATCGTGACAATAAGCTTGATGAACACCAAAGGTCTGTTCTGAATCTGGTGATTGAGGGCTGACCTGGCAATCAGCCCCCCCATACTATGGGCGATAATGTAAAGTTCTTCAAAACGGTACCTGATTCTGAGTTCAGCAAGATATTGTTCCAGGTTTTCCCCCAAAAGACCGAGCCTCAAGCCTGAAGGGTAATATAAAATCCACGGTTGAAAACGGGATCTGTCCAGGCTTTGGATGATCGTCCTCCACTGTTGAGGAAATCCTTCAAAACCGTGCACAAACAATATGGGGATTTTCCGGGCATCATAAGGTTCGAGAAAAAAGAGGCCCCCGCCCGGATCGTTGAGAAATTCGAGCGGTTTCCACAACCCTTTGGAGGCGTATTCAGGCCCAAAACGTGGATTGCCGAGTTGAACGATTTGACCGAATCTTTTGTCCGGCACCTTTAGGGGATTGGACTTTGATAACGTCAGATAAAGTTCCGGCAATTTGATTCTGGCCAGCCCAGGAGAGTGGAGTGTCAGAGAGATATTCCTAATTTTTTCCCCTGGACCAATCTTTATCAGACTGGGTTTTCCATACCAGCCCACCCATTCATCCTGCTGGAAAGCGGCGTCTTCATTTTTGTCTTCAAAGGAAAAAAGATAATAATTTCCGGGTGGTACCAGAAAACGGAATTCGCCTGAATCATAGGCAATCCAATAGGACTTGAGAACGAGCTGCTCTCGCTGAAGTACATACAGGGAAACAAAAACAGGACTTTTCGATGCGGGTCTGGCCGTCACTCTGCCTGAAATCGTGGCAGTTTGAGCCATCACGTCCAGATTTTTTTGGAGGTTAAGAACAGCACAACCTGAATTCAGCAACAGAACAGTGAAAAATGCCACTATGAGGGTGGAATATCTCCAGGATCTTTGTTCTTGGCGGTTGATATGTCCGCTTTTTTCGGCTGACAATTTATCCCCCTCCAATCACCTGTCTCAGTCTTTTCCGGTTATAAAAATTCTACCAGAAGCCGATTGAAAAGAAACACCAGGGGTCTGCAGGACTTCAGGGGTTGGAACGAAAAAACAGAAAACCGATGGCAGCATTTCGCAAAGGGGAGAACAAATAGCGCGATTATAAGCGGAAAATGATCCTGGCCTTAAACCACCAGGCAATCGTTTCATGGATAAAACGGGCGAGCTTGGATGCAGGGATTTCTCCCCGCCGTGGTTTTTGTCTGGTTGATTTCCGGTTTATTTCCTTTTAATCTCCTGATCTAGAGAATTTAACGGTTTTGCCCCTGCTAAATCGGACAGTTGAATTATTAAGGGTTCATTCCAGCAGCCGGGATAGAAAAATGAAGGAATTTAAGACTCACATGTTCTGGGCCTATGGGGAGCTGTCCGGCCTGGAGCGGCTCTGCATGAAAAGCTTTGTCAAGAACGGCTATCGTCTGGTTTTGTGGAGCTATGGCAGCATTGCCGACGTCCCCGATGGTGTCGATCTGTGCGATGCGAGGGAAATTCTGCCGGAGGGTCGGATTTTTACCTACGAGAACGGGTCTTATTCGGCGGTTTCCAATCTCTTCAGGTATGCCCTAATGTCCCGGATCGGGGGCCTTTACGTCGATACCGATGTCGTCGCCCTTGATGGGCCGCATGTCCTCGGAGAGAGGCCCTTCCTCGTTTCTCAAAGGATAAAACCCCGCGGCCGCTGGTCCGGCTTTCTCAAAAGAAGATTGGGATTGACCCCGACGTTCAGATGCAATCCCAACGTCATATTCAGCCCCGAGCCGCGCCCCGGGGACCTCATCGACCTTGCCCATGCTTTGGCGGACCGTTATCCGGTCGACCGGCTCGAGTGGGGGGATTGCGGACCCAGGTTGCTTACGATGCTGGCCAATGCCTATCCGAAGCTGGCCTTTGAGATTAAGCCGCCTGAATTTGCCAATGCCATCGACTTTTGGAATTGTCCGGGGTTTTTTCTTTCCCAAACCCAGGAGATCCCGCGGGGTGCCGTTTTTCTCCACCTTTTCACCGAGATGTGGCGCCGTGCCGGAGTTGACCAGAATGCCGCCCAGCAACCGGGGACATTGATGCATCGCTTGACCGCCATGTATGGTTGAGACTGATTCATCCGGCTTTCGGAGGTCATCCAATGCTACAGGTGGCGATGACGGGGCTGCCTGGAATTCCTGATTGTCAGGCGATATGCCGCCAGGCCAGCCAGTCGTAGCAGCAGAACCCGAGATTACGGAGCGACGCCGCGCCCGCTTCCATCCGTAAACGCGTTTTGCCGGTTGAAAGGGATTCGATATCCGCTGCCAGGACTTTCATGGCCGCCAGCGCAAAACTTCCTTCACCATACCTGGCCATCATCGCCTGTTGCGACTTCCCCAAGTACTCCCGGCGATGATCGACAGACCTCATCATGTCCAGTCCCGCGGCGAGACTTTCACCGTCGCGGAATAACGCTTCGGGTATCGAAAACGCCCGGGCCACCCGAACCTGGTCAGGGGTTTTTGAAACCAGGGCCGGAACACCGTGGCAGATGGAGGTAATCATCTTGTGGGCGCTCTTGCGGGCGTCGTGCCTGGAGCCGAAATGGGAGAGGAGGCTGATATCACAACTTTTTAAAAATTTTGGAAGACCTGAAAATGACCACTCGTGATGTTCGAAGGCTACGCCGGGCAAAAACCGCCGGATGACCCCCGGCTCCACACCGCAGAACACCATTTGAATCCCGTCCGGATCGTTCAGAACCCGGCTGAAACCTGAGAGGGACTGCAGATTCGACGCATATCCGTACCAGAAAACCCGGAGGGGGCCGTCCTCCCGATGCCGAAATTCATTTTCGCCCGTTGGCCCTCCTGGCGGGCCGTAGTCGACCTGGTTTTCAACAACCGAGATGCTGCTCCGGGTCAAGGTGCATCGCGCCCAAAGAGCCCGTTCCGGAGTGTCGGTCAGGATGGTATCGGCGATATTCATCATTTCCAGAACGAGGCGCGGCGCGGCCCAGTAGCGCAGAGCCGGCCCGGAGTCGTCGCAGTCATAAAGGATGTGGCACCCCCCTGCCTTAGATTCCCGGGCGGCGGCAACCAACTCCGGGGTCAGTTTCTTCTGTACCCAGAGAACCTGCGGCTTGCGCTCGAGGATTTCATCCAGGCTGTTAAGTTCCGCCGCCGTGCCGCCATCCAGACAGGAAAGTAGCGGCAATAGCCGGAGGCGGGTGCTTGCCGTATCGGCTCGGCCCGCGGGGAACAGGGCGACGGAACGGCGCAAGGGCACGCCGCCGCTTCCCGGCAAGTCAATCCGGCCGAAATAGGCTTTCATCTTCTTTTGACTCATTGTTTGTACGGGGCAGGAACCCTCAAAAGTTCATCCTATTTATATCTTAAAACTCCCAACCCATTATTTTTCAATATATTTTATGACATGCCCATTTTCTCGGGGTTCTACCCCCACGAAAGGGAAAGCTCCTGTTTTGAAGGTCAGGAAAGATTCAGGATGTCTTTTCCTTTCACCTTTTTATCCAAAAAGCGGGTCAGGATTTTGTAGCTGTCGAGATCGAAGGGGAGGGGGCGCGAACCGTTGAGAATCTCATGAAGGCTGTCGTCGCTGTCAGCCGTTCCCAGGTGGCGCCAGTGATCAAAAACGTGGATTTCCGTCCGGACCCCGGTTGGGGATTTTTCCCGGATGCCCACAGGCCCCTTGAAAGGCCAGGACCGCATTTTCAGACCGGCCAGGGCCATGGTCAGCCGCGCCTGATGCAAAGCCAGGGGCTCTTCGCCGACGCATGCCCCCCGGCATTTTTTAAGCTGGTAGCCGAAGCAGGCGCCGCTGCCTTTTTCCAGCCCGGACACCTTGGCGCAAAGGCCATGTTCGCGGACGATCTCGAGCAGGGTATTCTCCGCCTCGCGGCACGAGCGGAATATGCCGTAGAGGCTCCGGCCCTCCTCCTGGCCCATGACATCCAGTGTGACGATCTCGATCTTCGCTGCCGTCCCCTGGCCGTCCTCCGCCAACCGCAGGGCGAAGAGCTCGCGGTTGCGCCTCAGCCTGCGGTTGTGAATGGGGACCAGTTCCTTGACGAGACGTACCTCCATGAGCAGCGCTCCCAATTCCCCGGCGGTCTCCATGACATCGATACGCCTGACCTGCTGGGAGAGGCGCATACTTTTGTGAAGCCGGTGGTCATTGGCGAAATGAGAAAGGACCCGGTTGCGGATATCGATGCTCTTCCCCACGTAAAGAACGGCATCCTTTTCCCCGAAAAACAGGTAGACGCCGGGTGAATGGGGCAGGGCGTCGATCTGGCTTTGCGACAATCCGGGCGGCAGGCTTGGCTGTTTTAATTGCTTTTGAATGGCCTTGCCCAGTACTTCGGCAGGAAACTCGGTACGGACTATTTCAAAGAATTCCCAAGTGGCCCTGACATCGCCGAGAGCCCGATGGCGGGCTGAAACATTCAGGTTATGGCGCTCAATGAGGGTATCCAGGTTGTGGCGGGAATGCTGGGGATAAAGGGCCCTGGAAAGCTTGACTGTACAGAGGGTTTTCCCTTGAAAGGAGATGGCCAGACGGCGGAATTCGCTTTTCAGAAAGCCGTAATCGAAGCGGGCATTGTGGGCCACGAGAACCTTGCCGGCAAGTTTTGCATGCAATTCGTCGGCGATGTCGCTGAAAATGGGGGCATCCGCCACCATGGATGACGTAATGCCGGTAATGCTTTCGATATAGGGCGAGACTATTTTCTGGGGGTTGACGAGGGTTGACCATTCCTCGACAAGTTTACCGTCGACAACTTCGCAGAGTCCGACCTCGATGATTCGATCGTGCAAAGGGTTGACGCCGGTGGTTTCGAGATCTAGGAAGACAAGATGTTCTGGAATCATATGGGGGACGAAATTTCTGCAAAGGGAAATACTGAGCCAGCATAAGGTGTTTCCCTTTCACAAGTCAACGCCGCTCATTGACAAGACACCAAAGAACGGTAAAGTCGGTAAAGCTCTTGACGGATTGCCTGAAATAGCCATGTAAATTATTCCTGAATGCATCTATTTAGCTGTATTTATGTAATATTTTATTTTTTGGCTTACTTTTCCTGGGCTTCCGGGCCGGGCGGAAAACGGTCAAAGGCAGGTATAGGATTTCCCTTTTGAATTAAGGCGCGGTAAAATTGTCGTGTTCTAAAGGATTGGAAGCTTTTGCGGCACAAAGACCTGCCCGGGACACAAACCCTTTTGCCACCCCGGAAAGCAGTGCGAACCCGGATTTTTTGCCATGACCCGAACCTCCCCTGAACATACCGCTGCCAGTGCCCTTTCCGGCCCTCATACCGGTCCGGGCGCCCTGCGCCTGGTGGAGTCCTCGGACGGCCTGTTTCTGCAATTGTCAGGAGCCTGGACTCTGCCCCACTACAAAACCCTGGAAAGGGAGATGACCGCCCTGGAGGTCCCGGCCTCCTGCCGGGTCGATTTTAAAGGGCTTGGAGCCCTGGACACAGCCGGGGCAACGCTTCTGGCCCGTCTCCTCGGACTTGAGCGTTTGCGCCACCTGGCCCAGTCGGCTGCGGATCTGGGCGAGGAGCGCCGGGCGCTTCTGGAGGCCGTGGGGGAGGCCCTCAACAAACCGGATGAAACGGCTGCGGTTCGCCGCAACGCCCTGTTTGACTGGCTGGCGGAGGTCGGTACGGTCACGGTCGGCCTGGGCCGGACCATTCTTGCCCTTCTCAATTTCATGGGGCTGGCCCTGGTCACCGGGATCAGGGTCCTGCCCCGTCCCCGGCGCTGGCGGCCGCTCTCCCTCGCCACCCACATCCATCAGACCGGCTTGAACGCGGTTCCCATTGTCGCTCTTCTCACTTTCCTCGTCGGGGCGGTGGTAGCTTTTCTCGGGGCTACCGTGCTGGCCAATTTCGGGGCAACGATTTATACCGTCGATCTGGTCGGCTATTCCTTTCTGAGGGAATTCGGCGTCCTTCTTGCCGCCATCCTGATGGCGGGCCGCACGGCCAGCGCCTTCACCGCCCAGATCGGCTCGATGAAGGTCCATGAGGAGCTCGACGCCCTCCGTGTCCAGGGGCTGGATCCCATGGAGATGCTGGTTCTTCCCCGCATGCTGGCACTGCTGGTAACCCTTCCGCTCCTGAGCTTCGTCGGCATGATGGCGGGCATGACGGGAGGCGCGGTGGTATCGGTGGTGTCACTGGATATATCCCTGGCCCGGTTTACAGCCATCGTTCAGGAGATTCCCGTCAGGCATTTTCTGATCGGCATGGTCAAGACGCCGTTTTTTGCCCTTCTCATCGCCCTTATAGGTTGTCTGGAGGGCTTCAAGGTCAAAGGAAGCGCCCGCTCGGTCGGCGAACATACCACCTCCAGCGTCGTTCAATCGATTTTTGTGGTCATTCTCCTCGATGCGGTAGCCGCCCTGTTTTTCATGGAGATGGGGTGGTGACAATGGTTGTCAGGCAACTGGACATTATTATCAGGGTGCGCAATCTCAGCAACCGCTTCGGCACCCATGCCGTTCATGAAGGTCTCGACCTGGATGTCTACCGCGGGGAAATTCTCGGCGTGGTGGGAGGTTCGGGCACCGGCAAATCGGTGCTGCTGCGCTCGATCATCGGTCTGCGCCGCCCCAGCGGCGGCGAGGTGCGGGTATTCGGCCAGGACCTGGCGAACCTTCCCGCCGCCCGCCGCTCCGAATTGGAGCGGCGCACCGGCGTTCTGTTCCAGGGGGGCGCCCTGTTTTCCTCCCTGACGGTCATCGAAAATATCGCTCTGCCCCTGATCGAACACGCCGGTCTGGACCGGGCCGATGCCGAGTACCTGGCCGGGGTAAAACTGGCCCTGGCCGGCCTGTCGGAAAAAGCCGGGGGGTTGTATCCTTCCGAACTGTCCGGCGGCATGATCAAGCGTGCCGCCCTGGCGCGGGCGCTGGCCCTGGACCCGGATATCCTGTTTCTCGACGAACCCACAGCTGGCCTGGACCCCATCGGCGCCGCCGCTTTCGACCGCCTCCTCCTGACCTTGAGGGAGGCCCTCGGCCTGACCGTTTTTCTGGTTACCCATGATCTGGATACCCTTTACACCGCCTGCGACCGGGTTGCCGTCCTGTCACAAAAAAAAGTCCTGGTCGCCGATCGCCTGGAAACGGTGGCAGCCATGGACGATCCCTGGATCCGGGATTATTTCCATGGTCCCCGGGGCCGCGCCGCCCAACAGGCCGCGGAATCCGCCCGTGAGGAGTATTGAATGGAGACTCGTGCCCAGTATGTGCTGATCGGTTTTTTTACCCTGACCCTTGCCGCAGCCGGCCTGCTCTTCGGTCTGTGGCTCGCCAAGGCCGGGAATCAACAGGATTACCGGCTCTACGACATTGTTTTCCGGGAGGCGGTCAGCGGCCTGTCGGTCGGGAATGCCGTGGAGTACAGCGGCATTCGGGTCGGCGAGGTTAAAAAGCTGTGGCTGGACCCGGAGGATCCCCGCCAGGTGTGGGCGCAGGTCAGCGTCACAGCCGGCACCCCGATCCGCGAGGATACCCGGGCCAGGCTGGCCCTGGCCAACATTACCGGCACCACCAATATCCAGCTGACCAGCGACTCCCCCGACAGCCCTCCTTTGAAAACCGAGGGGGACCGCATCCCCCGTATTGTGGCGGAGCCCTCGCCGCTTGCCAGGCTTAAGGTTACCGGGGAAGAGATGTTCGTCCGAATCGACAATCTCATCGGCAAGGCCGGACAACTGCTGTCGGAGGAGAACATCCGCCATGTTGGCAAGCTGCTGGCAAATCTCGAAACCGTCACAAGCGCTGTGGCCGAGCAGAAAAGCGCTATCAGCCAGGGCCTGAAGGATCTGGCCCTGGCATCACGCCAGGCCAGAGAAGCGAGCAGCCGGGCGGCCGAGCTTCTGAGCCGGGTGAACGGTCTTGTCGACAGTCACGGCTCCAGGGTGATCGCCAACGGGGATAAAACCATGGCCTCGCTGGAACGCCTCAGTGCCAGACTTGATCATCTCCTGGACAATAACGTCCAGGCCCTCGAAAAAGGCATGCAGGGCCTGGACGAGCTGGGTCCGGCCATACGCGAATTTCGCCTAACCTTCGCCGCTCTCGCTGAAATCGCCCGGCGGATGGAGGAAAACCCCGCGGCCTATCTGCTTGGCCGTGATCGCATCAAGGAGTTTCAGCCATGAAAATCATCGTCCGAACCTCCTGGCTGCTATGTTTTGCCGCCATTACACTGAGCGCTTGCACCATCCTGCCCGAACCGGTCCCCCGCAATGTTTACCGTCTGCCCCCTTCGAGCCTGGCAGCCAGCCGCGAAGATGGCCTCGAACTGTCCTTGCGCATTGCGCGGCCGGCCGCCAGCGGGATTCTCGACAGTGCCCACATCGCCGTGCTCCCCTCGGGGAACGCCTTCAGCGCCTACGGCAATGCCGTCTGGAACGCCCCGGCCCCGGTTCTGTGGCGGGACCATATTCTCGACGCTTTCCACAAGGACGGCCGCATCCGGCGTTTGAGCAGCGACAGCGACGGCTTGCAGGGCGATTACGACCTGGGCGGGACCCTGCGTTCCTTCCAGACCGAATACCGCGATGGTGTTCCCCGGGTGGAAATCAGCCTTGACGCCCGCCTTGTCGATACCGTCACCCGATGCATTGTCTCAGGGCGCCGCTTTACCGTCGTCGAACCCGTCAGGGGCAACCAGGTTCCCGAGGTGGTGGCCGCCTTCGGACGGGCCAACGACGCCCTGGCCCGGCAATTGATCGACTGGACCATGAAAATCCTGGGGGCCAAAACCGCATCCCGGCCGACAGCCCAGGTGCTGCCTTCGGCCGGGATGCGGGCCTTTTGAGCCGGGGCCGGCGTCCTGCCGGGCGCTCCCGCCTAAAATGGTCCATCCCACAGTATTTCCACGGGCCCGTTTATCGAGGCCGCCTTAAAGGCATTGCCGGACAATTCAACGTCAACGCTGATAATCATTCCCGATGGCTGTTTGATGGCAAGATTACGGACCGACCTTCCCCTTCTTTTCGCCTCGACCAGCCCGACGGCAATCGAACCGCTTCCGCAGGCCGTTTCCGCATAAAAAGTATCGATATCCCGGACGTGGACATAAGGGGTAAGGGAAAAACCGCCGGCGTCGCGGGCCAGAAACATCGCACCAGAAGCAGGTTCCTTCAGCAGGTCGAGATTTTTCAGAAGATTTCCGGCCAGCGCCTTCCGATCATCGGCGGAAGAGCAGTGTTTAAAGATATCCAGGAGCGAAGATTCGGTGCCTACGACCAGATGGGATATGCCCTGGAGCGTTACCAGGGACAGATCGTTTTCAAGGGGTCTGACACTGTCGAGACTTGCGCGGACGGGCATGCCTGTCCGCACAAGTCTGTCTTTGACGGCAACAACCAGTGTCGACTCCGCACCGCTGATATTCAGCTCGATCGAGCCGTCACCCCCCTTCAGGAGGCAGAACCCCAGAGCCCTGGTGGCGTTGCCGCAGAATTCCCCGCCTGCCATACGGCCGGCAACGGGGCGTTGCTCCGTCCGAACAAACATGACCTGTTCAATGGTCCGGTCTTTGGCCTGAATATACGCATTGATCTCGCGATAGCGTTCTTCAGGGACTGCATCAAAAACCAAAGCTGTGTCGTTGCCGGCAGGGCGGGCTATCACAACACGGTCAAGCATCATCCATCCTCTCGGCGTCTGTCCTGTCTTACCGGTCAAAATTGGAACTTCTCAAGGATTTCAGGCCCAAGCGGGCATTGCCGATCAACTGGAGAAATTTCGCCAAGTCATTTTCAAAAAGGGGAAAGCCCGCCTTGGTAATGCCCCCACTCCAGGGCTGGCCGTTTTCTCCCGTTTGTCAAGCTTTCTCAAGTGAAGATACGGCACTTCCTGTCGTAATACAATGTTCATCCCATCCTGTCACCATCTTATCAGAGAACATGAAATCACTTGGCAGCTATCAAAAGGTCATCCGGTCTGGTTTTTTCGGCCATTGTTGACAAAACCCCAAACAACGATAAAGTCAAAAAAATCGCAAATACCCTGACTTGAAATACAAGGAGAAGCGGCCGTGGACATTCTTTCCTGGATTCTGATGGGTCTGATCGTTGGCGCACTGGCTAAATTCCTCATTCCGGGGAAAGACCCCGGAGGGTTTATCATTACCATTCTGCTCGGCGTTGCAGGGGCTTTCGTTGGCGGTTATATCGGCACATCCCTCGGCCTCGGCGCCGTTACGGGTTTTAATATTGTGAGTTTTCTGCTGGCTACGGGCGGAGCTGTCCTTCTCCTGCTTCTTTACCGGTTTATAAAAAAATAGCTCCCGCTTTGATATGTCATGGAAAACAACGGGGCCTTTCCGGCAAGAAGACGGGGTGGTCCTGTTGTCATGACCCGCCACATCCATGGGCCGGGGCGGCCTTCCCGCCGCCCTTCAAATAACCTGCCGCCGCTTCCCGCCCGCAAGAGATCCCAATCTTGATATAATTAATTTAGTTCGGGCTTCCGACCATTGCCATCAGATCGGTCACTTATGAAATCAGGCCGTTCGACGAGGAATCGCATCATAATAATGGGTGCCGCGGGCCGCGATTTTCACAATTTCAATATGGTGTATCGCGATGACCCCGGCACCGAAGTGATGGCCTTTACCGCCACCCAAATCCCGGAAATTGCCGGCCGCCGCTATCCGGCCCTGCTTGCCGGCGACCTTTATCCCAAGGGCATTCCGATTGTTGAGGAAACCCGGCTGGCAGCCTTGTGCCGTGAAGAGGGAATCCATCAGGTCATTTTTGCCTACAGCGACGTCAGCCATGCTTCAGTGATGCACAAAGCATCCATGGTTCTGGCGGCCGGCGCCGATTTTGTGCTGCTCGGGCCGGACAAAACCATGCTGAAGGCAGGGGTGCCGGTTATCGCCACCTCCGCGGTGCGCACCGGTTGCGGCAAATCGCAAACGACACGCTGGTTATCACGGTTATTTAAACAACGGGGGCTGCAGGTTTCCGTCATACGACATCCCATGCCCTATGGCAGGCTTGAGCGGCAGATAGTTCAACGTTTCGCCACCAAAGATGACCTGTCCGAGGCCCAATGCACCCTCGAAGAACGGGAGGAATACGAACCTCATCTGGAAATAGGCAATATCGTCTATGCCGGAGTCGACTATGAAAAAATCGTGGCTCAAGCTGAAATCGAAGCCGATGTGATTTTATGGGATGGAGGCAATAATGATTTTCCTTTTATAAGGCCTGACCTGCATATTGTATTGGTCGACCCCTTGAGGCCGGGCAGTGAGACCACCCACCATCCCGGAGAAGCCGTCCTGCGCACCGCGGACATCGTATTGATTGCCAAAGTGAATTCCGCCTCCGATGCCGATGTGCAATATGTAACGGAAGCGGTGCGCACTATTAACCAGCGTGCTGCCATAGTCCGGGGCGCCTCCCCGGTACAGGTGGACGACCCGGCCCTGGTGCGCGGCAAACGGGTATTGGTCGTGGAAGACGGACCAACAATCACGCATGGGGGCATGCCCTATGGGTCCGGTTACGTCGCAGCCACCAAATTGCAGGCAGCGGAAATTATCGACCCACGCCGAACGGCGGCAGGTGAAATAGCCGATGTGTATGCCCAGTATCCTCACATAGGCCCGGTGTTGCCGGCGGTTGGTTATTCTCCGGCCCAGCTGGAGGCGTTGCGCCGGACCATCAACTCGGCTGACGCGGATATTGTCGTTGCCGCTACCCCCTGCGACCTGGGTGCGCTGATCAAACTGAATAAAGCGGTGGTGCGGGTGCGTTATGAATTCGAAGAAGTGGGGGAGCCCAAACTGAGCGATTTGGTGGAGGTGTTTTTACATGACTGGAAATTGGTATAAAGGCCTCGAAACAACAAGGTGCCAGGAGTGGCCGTGCCTTGGCAAGCCACCTGCCGGGGTTAATTTCGGAATGTAACCAATCTAAGGGGAGGAGGACGGGAGATGAAAGTCACTATAAGTGTGATCAAGGCGGACATCGGTTCAATCGGCGGTCATATCGCCCCTTCCAAAAAACTGTTGGATACGGTTCGCGACCATGTCGACCGCAATGCCAAAGGCATGCTTATCGACAGCTACATCAGCCACACCGGGGATGATATCGCCATCTTGATGACCCACAACCTGGGAGTGGGCAACGAAACCATTCACAAACTGGCGTGGGACGCCTTCTGGACCGGAACGCAAACCGCTAAGGAACAGGGCCTTTACGGTGCCGGCCAGGATCTCCTCAAGGATGCCTTTTCGGGGAACGTTAAAGGTCTGGGCCCGGCCGTCGCCGAGACGGAATTCGAGGAGCGCCCCAACGAACCCTTTCTCTTCTTTGCCGCTGACAAGACGGATCCGGGGGCTTACAACCTGCCGCTTTATATGGCCTTTGCCGACCCCATGAATACGCCTGGCCTTATCCTGGCTCCCACCATGGCCAAAGGTTTCAAATTCGTTATCATGGATGTCAGTCATACCCAAGGGGATCGGATCATCGAACTCAAGGCCCCGGAGGAACTTTACGATATCGCCGCATTGCTTCGGGATCCTGAGCGTTTTGTCGTCGAATCGGTCTGGTCACGCCAGACCAATGAAAAGGCGGTCGTTGTCTCAACCACCCGCCTGCACAACATCGCCGGCAGATACACGGGCAAGGACGATCCCGTCATGCTCGTCAGAGTGCAGAGTGCCTTTCCGGCTACGGGCGAAATCCTTGCTCCCTTTGCCATCGGCCATCTCGTTGCCGGCGGTATGCGCGGCTCCCACCAGATGCCGCTTATGCCGGTCGGTTTGAATTCCGGAATCAGCTACTTCGACGGGCCACCCATCGTCAGTTGCGCGGCCTTTGCCATGCGGGAAGGAAAACTGACCGAAGCCATGGATGCCTTTGCTCATCCGTTCTGGAGATCGGTCCAAGACAATGTGGCCCAAAAAGCCGTGGAGATCCGGCGCCAGGGATTCTTTGGCGCGGCGATGCTGCCGATGAGCGAACTTGAATACACCGGCATCACTGAAAAACTTGAAAGCCTCGATTCCCGGTTTGTGGTAAGAGACTAAATATTCCGTCAGGGGTCAGGTTGACCCGCGCATCAGGGGCGGTCTTGTTTTTTGTGTCAGAATAGTGGCCTGCTGATTCCTGGCGGCAGGCTGATGGGCGGCGTACGGTTGGTTTTAATCAACCGTGTAAAAGACGCGCTTTTTGATGGCCCGTATGTCTGAGGGAGCGTTTTCCGAAAAGTATAAGGAGAAGAGTTATGCTGCAATTCAGCATTGATGAGGACAAATGCACCCAATGCGGGCTCTGCGTCCGGGACTGCCCGATCAATATTATCGCCATGGATTCCGGTTATCCTTGCATTTTCACAGAAAATGAGGCCGCCTGCCTTAAATGCCAGCACTGCCTGGCGATCTGCCCAACGGCAGCTTTGTCGATCCTGGGCCGACGGCCCGAAGACAGCCTGCCGCTGAAAGGAGCCTTTCCTGATCCCGATCGTCTCGAAACCCTGATCAAAGGGCGGCGTTCAGTGCGCTGGTATTTGGACGAAAACCTGGAACCTGAAATTCTCGAGCGGCTGCTCGATGTCGCCGGGCATGCGCCGTCCGGGGCCAATGATCGCCAGGTCCGCTTCACCGTAATCGACGACAAGCAGGTCATGGCCGCGTTCCGCAGGGAAGTCTATGCCGCCCTCACCAGACTGGTCGAGACCGGCAACCTGCCAAAAAGTAAAGCTTTTTTTTCCGGGTTCGTACGCCTTTGGCAGGAGGACGGGGTAGATGCCCTGTTTTTGGATGCCCCTCACTTGCTGGTCGCTTCAGCCTCGCGCGCTTGTACCGCACCGGTTCCGGACTGCTTGATAGCCATTTCCTATTTCGAACTCTTCGCCCAGAGCCTGGGGGTTGGCACCCTCTGGGCCGGCCTGGCCAAGTGGGCCATCGACGACCTTGTGCCCGGGCTTCGCGTAACCCTCGACATCCCCCGGGACCATGTGGTCGGGTTTCCTATGATTTTCGGTAAACCGGCGGTTCAATACCAGCGCACCGTCGAACACGGTGCAGCCAATGTTGTCCGTGTCACCATATAAGCGAACACCTTCACTGCAAAAAAACCGGCAGGCGGATTTTTGATTACCAAAAGACCAGGAAGGTTTCCAATCATGACTCCCACCATCCATATCGGCACCTCGGGGTGGCATTACGATCACTGGAAGGGCGTGTTTTATCCTGAAAAAATCCCTGCCGGCGGGATGCTGGCCTTCTATGCCAGGCATTTCATGGCAGCAGAAATCAACAACTCCTTTTACAAGCTGCCGGAAACCGAAACCCTGGAAGCTTGGCGCAAGGCGGTTCCCGAGGGTTTTCTTTTCGCCGTCAAGGCCAGCCGTTACATCACGCACATGAAAAAACTCAAGGACCCGGACAAAGCGGTTGCCAACTTCCTCGCCCGCATGGCTGTTCTTGGGGATCACCTTGGGCCGGTGCTCTTCCAGCTCCCGCCGCACTGGAACTCTAATCCGGACAGGCTCCGGCAATTTATTCCAGTACTGCCAAGAACCAACCGTTACGCCTTCGAGTTTCGCGATCCAAGCTGGTTTAATGATGAGGTTTTCGGCCTTCTGGAAAATGCAGGTGCTGCCTTCTGCATTTACGATTTGGCGGGACGTACCTCCCCTAAAACGGTGACGGCCAATTTCGTTTACGTTCGTCTGCATGGCCCCGGCAGGGCTTATGAGGGAAGTTATTCCCAGCAGCTGCTGTCTATCTGGGCCGAATCTTTTTCCAGCTGGGAAAACCAGGGAAAAGAGGTTTTCTGTTTTTTCGACAATGATCAGAGAGGCTTCGCACCCGCCAACGCCAAAGGCCTGTTGGAAATGTTGCCTCTGAATTAACAGCCAGGGGGCTGAACAGGCACTAAAGAGGGATAACATGACGTTTGCAGGCAAGAAATTTTCTGTTTTCCTGATGCCAGGGGGCGAGGACCGCGACTGGGCCGAGAACACCATCGCCCGACTCGCAGGCCGTTTTGGCACCACACCCTTCGATCCTCACATGACCATCTACAGCGGCACTTTTTCGATGGAGGATGAATTTAAAACCCTGCGTCGCACCCTAATCAAATTTGCAGCGGAAAAGGGGCCGATTAAGATAAATGTCAAGGGGCTTGAGGTGTCTGCGGAATATTTCAAAACCCTCTTTATTACCTTTGAAGAGCAGACGGAATTGCAGCGTCTTCATGATATGGCGAAGGAAGCTATGAACCGGGAATTAGGCTATAAGCTGATGCCGCATCTGAGCCTCCTTTATGCCGATATCTCTCTGGAAGAAAAGCAGTCTGCCGCGGACTGTTTAGCCCTTCAAGGTCAAAGCATGCTCCTCGACGAAGTGCGGATTATTAGTCCTGATCCGCATAACGGCTGGAGGGACACCAGGAGTTGGAAGACCCTTTTCAGGAAGCGACTGGGCAGGAAGGCTGACGGAATCCAGGCAATTCTCTTCGATTACGGCGGAGTGCTGGCAGAAGAAGGCTTCCGAAACGGACTATTTGAACTTGCCCGCCGCCAGGGGCTGGATCCCGAGACCGTTTCCAGGGCAGGAAGAGAAGGAGTCCACGACTCCGGCTATGTCATCGGCAGGGGAACGGAAAGTCGCTTCTGGCAACTCATGCGGGAAAAAACCGGCCTTAAAGGGAGCGACGGGAACCTTTCAGAAACCATCCTCAACCACTTCATCCTCCGGCCCCGAATGCTGAATTTTGTGCGCAGCCTTCGCGGCCAGGGTTATATGACGGCAATTGTCAGCGACCAGACCGATTGGCTGGACCGCCTTGACCGCCGCGATGGCTTCTTTCTGGAATTCGATTCCGTCTTCAACAGCTACCATATCGGAAAAAGCAAGCGGGACCCATCCGTTTTCGACGCCGTGGCCGAGCAACTCGGCATCGCACCGGAAGAGGCACTGTTTATCGATGACACCTCCGCCAATGTCGCCCGGGCCAAAGAACGGGGAATGCGGGGCATCGTATTCGATGACGAAGAACGGGTCTTGAGAAAGTTGGAGGAAATTCTTGGTCAGGATAGGAGGTAAATAGGATGGTCGTGAACCTCCGGAAATGGAAGGGGAGGGGAGGCGAGGTTCCGGGCATTGCCTCTCCACTCGAAGATTAGTTGAACCCGACAAGGCAACTCTGGCGTGTGAGATTGACCCTTTTAACCGACATTTATGGTTGTCTTTACAAACATTTTACTCATTGCCTGCAGTAAAAATGATGGTTCATCGGTACATCCATGAAGCATTAGAACCGACGCAGTGATCATTACCAGAAAAAGCCTCCAGAAAACTTTTTTTTCGAAGTTATTCATTTTTGCACCTTGAAAACCCCAGAAGCAAGGCTACCGGTTTTTTCAACTTTAAAGGTCAGGTGTCGGAATTTTGAAATTTTCCCCACGGAAAACGTCATTATTTTTCTGCAGGCGTGTATCTTCAAATTATGAACCAATTGATAAAAGAAGTTTTCGAACTCTTTGCCGTTGTTTTGATTTCACCACGGTTTTATCAAAAGGCGATGCCCGAAGAAGTAAACATTCAGAACAATGAAAAATCTTAAAGGTGGGAAAAACCCAAAGAAGGGAAGGCGTCCTAACCTCGCCAGAGGGTCCAACCGAAATCATTTTTATTGGTGCTGTGGGTCAACCTCGCGCGGCATTTGCAGCATTGGAAATCCTCCTCAACAAAACCTTTCGGTTGCGCACTGTTGAAAGTCCTTGTCGCAGAAATATTTTCCAAAAATTCATGAGGTTTCGTTTTGGAAGATTTTTTATCCAGGGTAAGGCAAAGGTCACATGCTTTCATAACGTGTTTTTCTAAAGAAATTTCTTTCATGCGCAACGCAGTAACTTTCTTCCAGCCTGAAAAAGAACAAGAATTTTTTTTGGACCGCAGACCTGCTGGACAAATCCGACACCGAAAATCTTATGATTTATCAGAGAATCAACAGGAAAGTTACCTTCCATTTTATAATCAACAGCCTTGGCATTGTTCATGTTCTGGCATAAATTTTCCCATTCCCGCCGCACGCTTTCCTGCGAGTCAGCTTTGGGTCTGGCCACTTTTGCGGCTTTTTTTTGCCCGCCATCGGAAGCCTTGCTTTTCTTGACCGGCGTGGGGTTTTTATAATTATGTTCACCTTGACAGGTGTTGCATTTAACCCTGACAGGCTGGGAGGCAACCATTGCCACGATCGTGTGGTTCATAATTTTTCGACATTTGGTACACCGGGCGTCAATCCGGTCACCAACAGAGAGTGTTTTTTCTGTCATGTTAATTCTCCAACAACTGGGAAAATAGGATAACCTTACCCATTTTCTTCTTCAGGGGGCTTTTTTTCGGATTCGACTTGTTTACTCTTTCTTTTTTCTTCCTTTTTAGCTTTCCGAGCCAGTTCCTTCTGACGTTTTTGATAGTCATAGTTGGGCTTCTTGGCCATCAGATTCTCCTCTTAAAAAGTTCCTAACCATCAAAATAATTGAAACTTTTCGGGAATTGCGGGGCAGAAAAAGAAACCCCGCAGAGATCTGCGGGGTTTCTTGAGATTTGACTTGGATTTTTTATCAGATTTTCCGCACGTTGGAAGACTGGGGACCTTTTTGGCCTTGAGTAACATCGAACGTCACCCTGTCTCCCTCTGCAAGCGACTTGAAACCGTCGCCCTGGATCGCGGAAAAGTGTACGAACACATCCGGACCATTATCCTGCTCAATAAAACCAAATCCTTTGCTGTCATTAAACCACTTTACTGTACCTTCTGCCATTATTTCTCCTTGTCCCTTCTGGAACCTTCTCTTTTGTGAAAATCAAAATCGCATCAAAACGAAAAAAAACACCCAGGCCAAGTGGGTCTGCGTGCTTTATTTTAGGCCGACACTGCGTCGCCAAAACGAGCGATTAATTTCCACAAACTTTCTAAAGACACGTGACTATACCACAAACACGGTTTCCTGTACAACGGCTTTTTTTATAATTCCTTCCAAAAGGGGAGGACCTACGGAAAAAAATGATACTATTTGGAAATTATAATTCAAAATTTATGTTTTTAAAGTTTTATTCAATTAAAAAAACCCAAATCAAACAAAAAAGCGCATTTCATAAAGGTCCTTAAAAGGGTTATTCCGAGGGACCGCCCAGGACTCCAGAAATTTTCTATTCATATATTGGCATTTTTTATGCTTACCCTTGTTACGGAATTACTTGATTTTGCTTCTTTTTGAAGAGGAATTAGTAAAATGCCGGAAAACAAGCGTTGGGTTGAACGCTATTCAGTCGACCTGAAAGTCAGGTTCGGCCAAAAATTATTTTCAGAAAACGGCAGGGTCCAGGACATCTCCATGTTCGGTTTCTGTATTGAAACCCCGGAGGTTTTACCCAAAGGCTCCTTATTAAAAGTACAGTTGCTGACGCCGGATAAGAATTTCATCAGCGTAATTGGAACGGTCAAATGGAGCCTCGGTGTTTGTGAATCCAAGGATGGCTTAAAATGGGGTCAGCAATTGGGAATGGGAATTGAGATAAAACAATTTTTGGAAGGCCGGGAAGTTTATAAGAAACTCTGCCAGGAGTATTGGAAAAAAGGAACCGGCATTCGTCCCCTCGAAAAAGAAAAAACCGCAGGCAGTCAGGGGCGGTGATCGAAGAATTTCGAAACCGGAAAAAACCCATCAAAAAGTTTTATCCAAAGATGCAGCATGGTTATGTTTCACCATTACATGACGTCGGATAATATATATTATGTAAACTTAAATATATTATTACAAATCCGCTCAGCCAACACTGGCCAATTCCAGCCGCCCCCCCCAACGATCGTGAAGAGCCTCGCGTAATTCCTCAAATCCGGGATCATCGAGAAAATCCTCTTTTTCAAGGAGATCGAACGCTTCTCTTCTGGCAGCCTCAAGAAGCCTGCCATGACGGAGAATATTGGCAACCCGGAAATCCGGCAGCCCCGATTGCCGGGTCCCGAGAAATTCGCCCGGCCCCCGGATTTCAAGATCCGCTTCGGCAATTCTAAAACCGTCATTTGTCTCTTGCATGACCTTAAGGCGCTGAATGCCTTCCGTGCTGCACTTTTGACTGCGAATCAGGAAACAATAGCTTTCATCGGCACCCCTGCCGACCCGGCCTCGCAACTGGTGTAGCTGGGCCAGCCCGAAACGTTCGGCGTTCTCGACCGCCATGACCGTCGCGTTGGGAATATCGATGCCAACCTCAATTACCGTTGTCGCCACAAGAATATCGATGTCCCCACGTTTAAAACGGTTCATGACTTCTTCTTTCTCCGCAGGCTTGAGGCGACCGTGAAGCAGGCCAAGCCTGGTGTCGGGGAACACTTCATTCGCCAAGTGCTCATAATTCTTCTCGGCTGCCATAAGGTCGACTTTTTCGGACTCTTCGATGAGGGGATAAACGATAAAGGCCTGTCTTCCTTTCCCCAGTTCTTTCCTGATGAGCCGAAAGACTGTTTCCCGCTCCTTTTCCACAAAAACCCGGGTCCTGATCGGCTTTCTGCCAGGCGGCAGTTCATCGATAACGGAAAGGCTCAAATCGCCGTAAGCGGTTAAAAATAACGTTCGCGGTATGGGTGTGGCAGTCATGACCAGAATATCCGGGCATACCCCCTTGCGGCGCAGGTTGGCCCTTTGGTGAACACCAAACCGGTGTTGTTCGTCGATGATCCCAAGGCCCAGGTTTTTAAATTCAACCCCCTCTTCCAGCAAGGCGTGGGTGCCGACCAGCATGTGAACGGTTCCAGCAGCGATGTTTTCAAGTATGGCATTACGCTCTTTTTTGGGCGTGGAGCCGACCAGTAGCGCCACCCTGAGACCGAGGTTTTCGAAGTGCCGATGGAATTGCAGATAATGCTGTTCCGCAAGAACTTCGGTCGGAGCCAAAACTGCCACCTGGGTATCATTTTCGATGGCTACCAGTGCCGCCATCAGAGCGACAATGGTTTTTCCGCAACCCACGTCCCCCTGGATCAGGCGGTTCATGGGGTTCGGTTTCATCATGTCGTGCTTGATTTCACCCAGAACTCGGCGCTGCGCTTCCGTCAGTTTGAATGGCAGCATTTTAGCTAGTGGTTTCGTATACTTATGCGTAACATTAAAGGTAATTCCGCGCTCCTGGGAGACCCCCTTTTTTTTAAGTCCGAGGCCAAGTTCAAGGAAAAAGAATTCATCGAAAACAATGCTTTTCCGTCCCTGGTCGGAAGAAGACAGCAGTGCGTCAGCCGAAACCGAATTATCCGGTGCATGTACCATCTGGAAGGCCGTGTTGAGAGGAAGCAGGCCGTTGCGGTCAAGAATCGCCCTTGGGATCGGGGAAAAGACCTTAGCCGCATGTTCGTCGACCAGGGCCCTGAATATTTTGCGAATAACCTTCTGGCTCAAACCCTCGGTCAGGGGGTAGACCGGAAGGATTCTTCCAAAGTCGAATGTTGAGGATGAGATATTATTACTTAGGTTCTCGTTTTTATTTATAAATTCATAATCAGGGTGATGGATTTCCCGAATCCCGCCGAAAAAACGCAACTCCCCGGTAAAAAGAGCAACCCGCCCAGGCCTGAACTGATTTTTCAGCCAGTTCTTCCGGTAGTGAAACCACTTTAACTGAATGGTCCCGCTTCCGTCCGTGACCACCGCCTCGAACATCCGCTTGCGGGCCCTGCTGGAAAGAACTTCCCCGCAGGTCAATACTTCGCCGCAGAAAACTTCCTGAAACCCTTCCCGCAATTCAGCAATCTTGCGGATAACCCGCCGGTCCTCATAGCGAAAAGGCAAAGTATAAAGGGCGTCTCCCACGGTGGAGACGCCCATTTTGACAAGCTTCTGTAAGACCCGCGGACCTACGCCCCGGACATTTTCAATAGAAAGGGAAAGATGTTCCCGGCTTTCCCGGTAGGAGGAGGATAAAGGCATCTGCCCTACCCTTTAAGAACGGAGCCCGTCACAACCCTTGCGTTCAGCCACGACGGGATCGGCAATGACGATTATTCGTAGCTGATATCGACAATCTCATAAATGCGTGTACCTGAGGGAACTTCAATCTGAACTTCATCATCAAGGTGGTGACCGATGAGGGCTTTACCCACCGGCGAGGTCACGGAAATCTTACCATCCTTTATATCGGCCTCGTCCTCGCCGACAATCTGATAGGTTACCTCCGTATCCGAATTAACATCGAACACCGTGACCTTGGCACCAAAAACGACTTTTTCCGAATTTTTAAATTCTGCAGGATTGATAACCTGGGCGCGGGCGATTTTATCGTTAAGCTCCTTGATGCGCCCCTCGACAAAACTCTGGTGATCCTTGGCCGCATCATATTCGGCATTTTCGGATAAATCTCCATGGCCGCGGGCTTCGGCGATTGCCTGCACAGCTTTCGGCCGCTCCACCCGAAGGAAATGTTTCAGTTCTTCCTGAAGGCGCTGATGGCCTTCACGCGTCATGGGAATAGAATCATCCATAATCTCTCTCCCAAAAAAAATGATTGGGCGGGTTACCCCGCCCGGTTCGCAAATTTACAATTGGCTGTCGGCAAAAAAAATATCCTGTCTAAATCCAAAGGGGTTCAAACAGAACTTTTTGCATAATACTCTTGGAGCGGCTTAACGTCAAGGTTTTCTTTGCGCAGGCACTCAATGGCATCCACAGCGGCATTCATACCTGCCACGGTGGTAAAATAGGCGATATTGTAAATCAGGGCGGTACGCCGGATGGAATAGGAATCCTTGACCGACTGGGCACCGAAGGTGGTATTGAAGACCATGTCGATTTCCCGGTTTTTGAGGGCATCGACACAATGAGGCCGGCCCTCGGAGACACGGTTGATCCGGGTCGCCGGTATCCCCTCAGCGAGGAGACAGGCCGCCGTCCCGCTGGTGGCGACAATTTCCCAGCCCATGGCGGCCAGCTTCCTGGCAGGGGACACTACCAGGGCTTTATCACCGTCCTTGATGCTGATAAAAACCTTCCCCTGAAGCTTGAGATGAACGCCTACGGCCTGCTGGGCCTTGGCAAAGGCCTTGCCGAAATCAAAATCGATGCCCATGACCTCCCCTGTCGATTTCATTTCAGGCCCGAGAATGGTGTCCACGCCGGGAAATTTGATAAACGGAAAGATCGACTCTTTGACTGCGATATAACCTGGCAGCAGATCATGGGTCACACCGAGATCTTTCAGCATTCGGCCGACCATGAGCTGTGCCGCAATTTTCGCCAGGGGGCGGCCCGTGGCCTTGGATACGAATGGCACCGTGCGGCTGGCCCGGGGGTTGACCTCCAGCAGGTAAACAACCTCGTCTTTTATGGCGAACTGGATGTTCATAAGCCCGACAACACCCAATTCGAGAGCCAGAGCCACGGTCTGCCGTCGGATTTCCGCGCTCAATAGTGGGCCGATGGAAAGGGCCGGAAGGGAACAGGCCGAGTCGCCGGAATGGATGCCGGCCTCTTCGATATGCTGCATGATGCCCCCGACGATCACATCCCTGCCGTCACACAGGGCATCGACATCGATCTCTATGGCCGATTCCAAAAACTTATCAACCAGAATCGGATGTTCGGGCGATGCCTTGACGGCATTTTCCATATAGGTTTGAAGCTGTTCGGCCGAGTAGACGATCTCCATGGCCCGCCCGCCAAGCACGTAAGAGGGGCGGACCACCACAGGATAGCCGATCTGGTCAGCCACCCTCACGGCCTCGGCGGAAGTTCTGGCAATACCGTTATCCGGCTGTTTCAATTGGAGTTTGTGCAACAGAGTCTGAAAACGTTCGCGATCCTCAGCCCGGTCAATGGCGTCCGGCGAGGTCCCGATAATTGGAACGCCTGCCTTTTCCAGGGCTTTTGAGAGTTTCAAGGGGGTCTGGCCGCCGAACTGGACAATGACCCCTTTCGGCTTCTCTTTGCAAACGATCTCCAGGACATCCTCCAGGGTCAAAGGCTCGAAATAGAGGCGGTCTGCGGTATCGTAATCTGTGGAGACCGTTTCCGGGTTGCAGTTGACCATGATGGATTCAAAACCCTCTTCAGAGAGGGAAAAAGCCGCATGAACACAACAATAATCGAACTCAATACCCTGACCGATGCGATTGGGTCCGCCGCCGAGGATCATGATCTTATCCCGCTCCGTGGGGTTGGCTTCGCATTCCTGTTCATAGGTCGAGTAAAGATAGGGGGTAAAAGCCTCGAATTCGCCGCCACAGGTATCGACCCGTTTGTAGACCGGCCGGATGCCGTTTTGCCAACGGAATTCCCGAAGAGAGGATTCACTAACGCCCAGAAGACGTGCCAGCCTGTGATCTGAAAAACCGTATTTTTTGGCCGCGTGAATTTTTTCCTGCAAATTTTCAAGATTCCCACCAGAGGTTTTCCCCGCAGCGAGAAGATCGTTTTCCATGGCGACAATCTGCTGTAGATTAAAGAGAAACCAGGGGTCGATGTTGGTGATGTTGTGAATATCCTCCAGAGCTAATCCTGCTCGAAATCCGTCCCCGAGATACCACATGCGTTCCCAGTTGGGGACCTGGAGCCGCCCCTTGAGAAAACTCAATTCATCATCGCTGAGCTCCCGGACGAGGTCGTCGGGAAAAAGCCGGCTTTCAAGGCCGCTGGAGCCTATTTCAAGGGACCGCAGCGCTTTCTGAAAGCTCTCCTTGAAAGTCCGGCCGATGGCCATGGCTTCGCCGACGGACTTCATCTGGGTGGTCAGGGTTGCTTCCGCCTGGGGGAATTTTTCAAAGGTAAAGCGCGGCACCTTGGTGACCACATAATCGATGGTCGGCTCAAAGGAGGCAAACGTCTCCTGGGTTATATCGTTGCGGATTTCGTCAAGGGTGTAGCCGACCGAAAGCTTGGCGGCAATCTTGGCGATAGGGAAACCGGTGGCCTTGGAAGCCAGGGCCGAGGACCGGGAAACCCGCGGATTCATTTCAATGACCACCATGCGGCCGTCGTCGGGGTTGATGGCGAACTGGATATTTGAGCCCCCCGTATCGACGCCGATCTCACGAATGATACGGATGGCGGCGTCGCGCAGAATCTGGTACTCCTTGTCGGTCAGGGTCTGGGCCGGGGCAACGGTGATGGAGTCGCCGGTATGGACACCCATGGGGTCAAAATTTTCAATGGAGCAGATAATAACGACATTGTCGGCCATGTCGCGCATGACCTCGAGCTCGAATTCCTTCCAGCCGATAACCGATTCTTCGACAAGGATCTCGCTGGTTGGGGAGGCATCCAACCCGGCCTGGGCAAGGGCATTGTATTCTTCGCGGTTATAGGCGATACCGCCGCCGGTCCCGCCGAGTGTGAAAGAGGGTCGGATAATGGCCGGGAAACCGACAAAATCAACAATTTCCTGGGCCTCCTCAAAGGTGTGGGCAAGACCTGAACGCGGGACCTCCAGGCCGATTCCTTTCATGGCGTTTTTAAAAAGGGTCCGGTCCTCCGCCTTTTCAATAGAGGGAAGTTTTGCGCCGATAAGCTCGACCCCGAATTTTTCCAGAATACCCTGTTTGGCCACGGCCACTGCAGTATTCAAGGCAGTCTGACCTCCCAGGGTCGGCAAAATAGCATCAGGCCGTTCCTTTTCAATGATTTTTGCCAGCACTTCGGGGGTCACCGGCTCGACGTAGGTCAGATCGGCAAAATCAGGGTCGGTCATGATAGTGGCCGGGTTCGAGTTGAGGAGGATGATCTTATATCCTTCCTGCTTCAGGGCCTTGCAGGCCTGGGTCCCCGAATAGTCGAATTCACAGGCCTGTCCGATAATAATGGGACCGGCCCCGATAATCAGGATCTTTTCAATGTCGGTTCTTTTCGGCATAAGATTCTTTCAGAGATTTTTTCAAAAACTTACTGGACGTCACATTTTAACAGGCTTTTTTACCCCCGCCATGAAGCTTGCCTGCCCCCCTTCGGAAACCGCCTCCAGAGCAAGGGCCTTTCGAGCCAGGGAACAGCGGCCATCAGGATTTCCGGTTTTCTTCCATCATTTTGATAAACCGGCCGAACAGATAACGGGCGTCATGAGGCCCGGGCGAAGCTTCAGGATGATACTGAACGGAGAAGACCGGGTACTTTTCATGAATCAGGCCTTCCACCGTATTGTCGTTGAGGTTGATGTGGGTCAGCACCGCCTCTTCGCGGATACTGCATCCATCTACCGCGAAGCCATGGTTCTGGGAGGTGATTTCGACGTTTCTCCCCTCTTCCCGCTGAACCGGCTGATTCCCGCCACGATGGCCAAATTTCAGCTTGTAGGTTTCCCCTCCAAGGGCAAGGGCGATTAGCTGATGCCCGAGACAGATGCCGAAGATGGGAACCTTGCCGAGAAGTTTGCGGATATTCTCCTGGGCATAGACGATAGGTTCGGGATCACCGGGGCCGTTGCTCAGGAAAACCCCGTCCGGGTTCAGGGCCAGGACATCCTCTGCAGGCGTGTCGGCGGGAACGACCGTTACCGAACAGCCATGGGAAACCAGATTGCGGAGAATATTGCGCTTGATGCCGAAATCGTAGGCAACGACTTTAAAACGGCCGTCGCTCCCGTTTTTGGCATAACCCTGTCCAAGCTCCCACAGGCCTTCATTCCATTCATAAGGGGCCCTGCAGGTAACCTCCCGGACCAGGTCCCGGCCCACCAGGGAAGGCGCTCTTCGCGCCTTTTCAACCAAGCTCTCGGGTTCGCAGTCCACAGTTGAAATAATTCCGTTCTGAGCCCCCCGTGAGCGGATATGCAAGACCAGGGCGCGGGTATCGATATCGTGAATACCGATAACGCCATGTTTTTTCAGATAGCTGTCAAGGGTCGTTTCGCAGCGCCAGTTGCAGGGGAATTCGCTGTATTCCTTGACCACAAAACCGGAAAGAAAAGGCCGCTCGGATTCGACATCCTCGCTATTGACCCCGTAGTTCCCGATCAGCGGATAGGTCATGGTAACGATTTCACCACAGTAGGAGGGATCGGTAAGGATTTCCTGATATCCGGTCATGCTGGTGTTGAACACGACTTCACCAACGGTTTCTCCGCTGGCGCCAAAGGACCGGCCGATAAAGTATCTTCCATCTTCCAGGGCAAGAACTGCTTTCATAACGTCGGAAACTCACTATTTTTCAAGGTTAATCAGACTCCGGGTCCTGGTAAACGGTTTTTCCGGCAACCAGGGTCCTGAAGACCCGCCCTTTCAAGGTCCATCCCTCGTAAGGGGTATTTCGGCTTTTCGACTGAAAACACTCGGAAGCGACACGCCACTGCTTTCCGGGGTCGAAAATGGTGATATCCGCAACCGCGCCTTTTTTAAGAGAGCCGCGCGGCAACGAAAGAATCCGGGCCGGAGCGGCGGTCATGCGGGCCAGGGCGGTGCTCAGGTTAAGAATCCCTTTATCGACCAGCGTCAGAACCAACGGCAGGGCTGTCTCCAGCCCGATAATGCCGTTGTGGGCAAGGTCAAACTCGACATTTTTTTCATCCTTGTGATGGGGCGCATGATCGGTGGCAACGGCGTCGATAGTGCCGTCACGAAGCCCATTATAAAGTGCCTCAAGATCCCGGCTCGTGCGCAGGGGCGGATTCATCTTGGCGTTGGTGTTGTAACCGCGCACGGCCTCTTCGGTCAAGGTCAGGTGGTGGGGGGTGACATCGCAAGTGACACGCACCCCCCTGGCTTTGGCGGCACGGATGATCTCCACCGTGCCCCGGGTCGAAATATGGCAGATATGCAGGCGAGCGCCGCTAAATTCGGCAAGGATAACATCGCGGAATACCGCCGCGTCCTCGGCCGCCCAGGGAATTCCTTTGAGACCGAGTTCAGTGGCGACCAAACCTTCGTTCATGACCCCTTTGCCGGAAATACTGAAATCCTCGGCATGGGAAATGATCGGCATGTCGAAACCCCTTGCATATTCCAGGGCCCGCCGCATGAGATCACCGTTGCCGACCCAGCGGCCGTCATCCGAAAAAGCCACACAGCCGCCCTCCTTGAGCTCCCCCATTTCAGTCAGGGACTCCCCTTTCAACCCTTTGGAAATAGCCGCTACCGGAAAAACATTGACCACGCCACAGGTCCTGGCCTTTTGAAGAATATAGTCGGTCACGGCAATGTTGTCGTTAACCGGAGCGGTATTCGGAAGACACGCCACCGAGGTAAAACCGCCGGCTGCAGCGGCGCGGGTGCCGCTGACGATATCCTCCTTATACTCGTGGCCGGGGTCCCGCAAATGGACATGCATGTCGATAAGGCCGGGAGTGACTATCTTTCCGCGGGCGTCTATCACCTCCACATCGGAAATCCGGATATCCGGGTCCAGGGCGCTGATCACGCCGTCGTTCACAAGAAGGTCAAGGTTACCGTCGAGATTTTGGGCCGGATCAACCAGCCTGCCGTTTTTGATCAGAGTTTTCATGATAGTTCCCTATTCAGTTCTCGGAAAGAGTCCCGCCGCTGATCAGATAAAGCAAGGCCATACGTACTGCAACCCCGTTTTCGACCTGGTCGAGAATAACGTTCTGGCTGCCGTCCGCTACGTCGGAGGTGATTTCAACCCCGCGGTTCAAAGGTCCGGGGTGCATGACCAGGGCATCAGGCTTGGCACAGGCCAGCCGGGCCCGGTTAAGACCGAAAAAGCGTGCATACTCCCGAACCGACGGAACAAGGTAGTGCCCCTGTCTTTCAAGCTGAATACGCAGCATCATAACCACATCCACGCCGTTAAGGCAGTCTTCCATACGCGTGAAAACCTGAACGCCCATTTTTTCGATCCCCACGGGAATCATGGTGCCCGGACCGAGGACCCGGACCGAGGCACCCATCTTTTTCAGGGCCAGAATGTTGGAGCGGGCCACCCGGCTGTGGGTGATATCGCCGATAATGGCAACCTTCAAGCCCTCCAGGGTTTCCTTGTGTTCGCGGATCGTCATCAGATCAAGAAGCGCCTGACTCGGGTGTTCGTGGGCACCATCCCCGGCATTGATGATGGAGGCCTCAAGCCGCTCGGCCAGATAATGGGGGGCACCGGAGGCAAAATGCCGAATAACGATAATGTCGGGCCGCATAGCCTCGATGTTTCTGGCCGTGTCCTCCAAAGTTTCGCCTTTGACAACCGATGAGGTGGAAGCCGAAATATTGATGGAGTCGGCACTCAGGCGTTTTTCGGCAATCTCAAAGGAAACCCGGGTGCGTGTCGATGCCTCGTAAAAAAGATTGATAACGGTCTTCCCCCTGAGGGTCGGAACCTTTTTAATCTCGCGCCGGTTAATTTCCTTAAAGCTTTCGGCGGTATCGAGAATCATGCTGATATCACCGGCCGTCAGTTGCGCAGTACCGAGAATGTGTTTATGCCTGAAAGCCATGGCCGACCTCCGGAAAAGTTTAGTTTTTTTTCAGAAACACCGAAACCGGGGCGTTATCCGAGTCAAACTCGACGACCACTCCCTCTTCGCGCGAGGTAGGCACATTGCGGCCGACATAGTCGGGACGGATGGGCAATTCGCGGTGGCCCCGGTCGATAAGAACCGCGAGCTGAATATTGCGGGGCCGTCCATGGTCCATGAGGGCATCCATGGCGGCACGAATGGTCCGCCCGGTAAAAAGGACATCGTCGACGAGCACCACCTGGCGGTCATCCAGGGAAAACGGCAGGGTGGTTTTTTCAAGGGGCCGGACTGCGCGATGGCTCAGATCGTCGCGATAAAGGGTAATATCAATAACCCCCAAGGGGATAGTAACCTCTTCGATCCTGTTGATTATGGCCCCCAACTGCCGGGCCAGAAAATCCCCGCCGGTCCGTATGCCGACCAGGGCGAGGTCGGAAGTGCCTTTGTTTCTCTCCAGTATTTCGTGGGAAATCCGGGTCAGGGCTCGGCGAATTCCGGCTTTATCGAGAATAAGCGTATTCGACTCGGGCATAGATGTCTCCATTGTTTTGAATAAAAAAAGACCTTCCCGACGAATGGCAGGAAGGTCTTGTGAACAAACGAATCTCGACTTTTTTATGTTTTGGTGCCACCCTTGCTAACCTCTCTGGATTAACTTAAAAGGGACAATGTTAAGTATTGCCTCGACCTGCGTCACTTTACCAAGGTTGACCGCCGGGAGCAACAAAAATCTGACCTTGCACTGCCGGCCAGCTGATTATTAGGCCTGGCCGGAATGACAGCCTGGCTATTACACGACGAAAAACCACACATGCAGGCTCAGTAGATCGGTCTTCCGATGCGTTCCCAGCGGGGCCAATGTTTGGAACTGTCCCAGGACCAGTACTTGATAAAAGCCAGCCCCTTGATTTTTTCCCGCTCAACAAACCCCCAGAAACGGCTGTCGTAGGACTGGTCGCGATTGTCACCCATGACAAAGTACATCCCCGGCGGGACCTTTACCGCCCTCATGAAATCCCTAGGCGCTTTATCCGGGGGAAGGACATCATCGTCTTTATGAACCTCCTGCGGAAGGCGGAGCAACTTCTCGTTCACGTAGACCTTCTTGTTCCGGACCTCCACCACATCGCCGGGAACCCCGATAACGCGTTTGATAAAATCCCTTCGGTCAAAATAGGATTTCCCTTCGTCCTCGGGAAACTCGAAAACGATGATATCGCCCCGTTCAGGGTCGCGCAACGGGAAAACCCAGCTGTCGGTAAAAGGTATGTGGCTCCCGTAAATGAACTTATTGACGAGAAGATGGTCGCCGATGAGGAGCGTATCCTCCATGGAACCGGAAGGAATTTTGAAGGCCTGAACAACAAAGGTGCGGATCAGAAGAGCGAGGACTGCGGCGACAATCAGGGCCTCCAGATATTCAAGGTACCAGGGTTTTTTGGCGCCTTTTTTCTTCGACATTATCTTGAGGTCCTTATCTGATTTTTTCATGTTTTAGGCTCTTTGACTTTAAGGATTGCAAGAAATGCTTCCTGTGGGATTTCGACCCTTCCGACCTGCTTCATGCGCTTTTTTCCTTCTTTCTGCTTTTCAAGAAGTTTGCGTTTCCTTGTAATATCGCCGCCGTAGCATTTGGCCGTAACATCTTTACGCAGGGCTTTGACATTGACCCTGGCAATGACTTTGTTCCCAAGGGCCGCCTGAATCGCCACTTCGTACTGTTGACGGGGAATGAATTCCTTCATTTTCGAAGTCAGTTCCCGCCCCTGCTGGGCCGCCTTGTCGTGGTGCACGATCAACGACAGGGCATCCACTGCCTCGCCGTTGATAAGAATATTGAGACGCACCAGCTTGCTGGGCCGATAATCCAGAAAATCGTAGTCCAGAGAGGCATAACCACGGGTGATGGTCTTGAGACGGTCGTAAAAATCGAGCACCACCTCATTCAGCGGCAGCTCGTAAACAACCATAACCCGGTCAGCCGTAAGATACCTGATCTCGTTTTGAATTCCCCTCTTTTCTTCGCACAGGGCAAGTACCGGACCGACAAACTCATGAGGAAGATGAATGGAGGCTTTGATGAAAGGTTCCTCAATACATTGAATGGCTTGTTCCTCAGGAAGTTTGGTCGCGCTGTCGACTCTCAGCTGCCGGCCGTCGTTGGTGTGAACATGGTAAACAACCGTAGGTGCAGTGGTAATCAGGCCGACGTCGAACTCTCTTTCGAGGCGCTCCTGGATAATCTCCATATGCAGCAGGCCGAGAAAGCCGCAACGAAAACCAAACCCCAGGGCGACGGAGGTTTCCGGCTCAAAAGAGAAAGATGAATCGTTGAGCTGCAGCTTTTCCATAGCATCCCGGAGATCGTCGTAGTCTCCGGGATCAATCGGGTAGAGGCCGGAAAAAACCATGGGCTTGACTTCCTTGTAACCGGGCAACGGTTTTTCCGCCGGACGATGAAAATGGGTTATCGTCTCCCCTACCCTGGCATCCCCAACCACTTTAATGCTGGCGATGACAAAACCGACCTCGCCGGCCTGAAGAGAGGATACTTCAAAAGGATGGGGGCTGAAAACGCCGACTTTATTAACCTCATAGGACTTCCGGTTGGACATCAAAAGGATTTTATCGCCCTTGGACAATTTCCCGTCGACAACCCGGGTGAGGATGACAACCCCCTGGTAGGAGTCATACCAGGAATCAAAAATCAACGCTTTAAGCGGGGCATCCTTGTCGCCGCAAGGAGGCGGGATCTTTTTTACCAGTGCTTCGAGAATCTCATGAATTCCGATCCCTTCCTTGGCGCTGGCTTCAATGGCATCGGAGGCATCAAGACCGATGATTTCTTCAATTTCCTCCTTGACCCGGCCAGGGTCGGCGCTCGGCAGATCCACCTTGTTCAGGACCGGGAAGACATCCAGATCCTGATCGATGGCAAGGTAAACGTTGGCAAGGGTCTGAGCTTCGACCCCCTGGGAGGCATCGACTACCAGCAAGGCACCCTCGCAGGCACTCAGAGAACGGCTGACTTCATAAGAAAAGTCCACATGCCCGGGGGTGTCGATCAGATTGAGGATATAATCGTGCCCGTCGTCGGCCCGGTACTTGAGGCGAACGGACTGGGCTTTGATGGTAATGCCGCGCTCCTTTTCGAGATCCATCTTGTCGAGAAATTGAGCGGTCTTTTCCCGCTGGCTCAGGGCACCTGTAGTTTCCAGAAAGCGATCGGCCAGTGTTGATTTACCATGATCGATGTGGGCAATAATCGAAAAATTGCGGATATACTTTTGATCCATATTCAGGTCTGTAGAAATTCATAAGGTCCATAATCGGATAACGTTTTAAGTTACAAGAAAGGGTTTTGGAAGTAAAGGGTATTTAAGTATCCTTGCCAGGAATATCCTTGAAATTCCGCCTCATTTCCAACCGTCCGCCGGCAGCCCCCGGGAATCCGGCCAAGTACCGCCAATAAGTGCCCCAGGTAAATAATAATTATTTAAAATTTGTTAGATTTATTTATAATAAGACCTGTCAGCAGCCGTTAAATGCTTTTCTTTTCCTTATCCGTTTCACGGTCAATTCTTAAAGGTAGCCCTTTTATGAAAACAATCGACGGCCAGATCATGGAATCCTGCTTCAAATACGGGCCGAAAAACGCCCTGGAGCAGAAAATTGCCGACACCTGGACCCCCCTCTCCTACGCCGAGCTTTGGCGCAAGTCCGAAGGCATCACCTCAGGGCTTCAAAAGTTCGGCATTAAAAAGGGCGAACGGGTCGCCTTGCTGGCCGCCCCGTCCCCTGACTGGGTTGTCGCCTACCTGAGCATCCTGCGCAGCGACGCCATTGTCGTTCCCGTGGACAAGGATCTGAAAAGCGGGGAAATCCGCCATATTCTCGCTGATTGCGAAGCCAGGATAATTTTTACCGCCGAACCTTTTCTCGACACTCTGGCGCCTCTGATTTCCAATCTTCCTGAGTTGGAAAAAATCGTCATTTTTTCTCCCGAAAAGTTGTCAGGGATGGCCGACCAGGCCCTCGAAATGATGCTTGACGACCTGGTTTCCGAGTGGCACCTTTTGAAAAACAAATTCCAGCTGTCGTCAAAGGAAACCGAAAACTTTGAGGGTCTGGCAGAAAGGATTCATGCCTCCCTGGTCAAAAACTTCCAGAAATCCGGCAACAGCAAAGATTCCCTCACCCAGCTTCTGTCCGACTCGGATGCCCTTCGGCGCCAGCTCCTGAAAAAGAAACGCCTTACCTATCTTGCCGACTTCATCGTTGAAGAGCTCCCATCTCCCCCTCAGCACGAGCCCCAGGATCCGGCGGTCATCATTTACACGTCAGGAACAACGGGACGCTCCAAGGGAGCCATCCTGAGTCATGTCAATATCATGTTCAACATCTATTCGGCGGTCCAGCTTTACAATCTCACCTCCAAAATTCACATGCTTTCCATCCTCCCCATTCATCACATTTTCGAACAGGTGGTTGGCATTATCCTTCCCCTCTCCATCGGCGGGACCGTCTCTTTTGTCGAATCCCTGAAAAAAATCGGCCCTAACCTGGAGGAGGTCAAGCCGAATTTCCTCCTCGGCGTTCCGGCTATTTACCGCATTTTTCATAACCGACTGCAAAAGAAATTTTCAGAAAGCCCTCTTTTCAAAAGCCTTTTGTCCCTGCCCGGAACCAAGACTTTAATTCAACGGAAAATCCGCCGGTCGCTGGGGGGCGATCAGGCCATTTTTATCAGCGGCGGTGCGGCCCTGGATCCCGAGATCGCGGCCGGCCTCAGAGAGTACGGCCTCAACCTTTACCAGGGGTATGGCATTACCGAAACCTCGCCGGTCGTCGCCGTCGAAACCCCCACCGCTCATCGTCTTGGTTCGGTGGGAAGGTTGTTCCCTGGAGTTGAGGTGCGAATCGATCAGCCCAATGAAGACGGTGTCGGCGAAATATTGGTCAAAGGCCCCAACGTCATGATCGGCTACTTCAATAACCCCAAGGCTTCCAGTGAAGTCCTCAAGGACGGTTGGTATTACACCGGAGACCTCGGCCGCCTCGACCCGGAAGGCTTCCTGTATATCTGTGGCAGGATGAAAAACCTCATTGTTACGCCCAACGGCAAGAATGTTTACCCCGAGGAAATTGAAAACGAACTGTTGAAAAGCGACTTTATTGCCGAGGTTATGGTATACGGCCATAAGGTCGACAGCACCTCCGAGGAGGTTCATGCTCAGATTTATCCGGACCAGGAGGCTATCGATAAATTTGCGGCAACCAAAGGCCAGAGCTCTTTCAGTGTCGAGGATGTTGAAAAACTGATCCGTGATGAGGTTCAGAAGCGATGTAAAAACCTGGCCGACTACAAACGGGTCAAGAAGTTTACCCTCCGGGAGGATGATTTTCCCAAAACCACCACCAAGAAAATCAAACGCTTTGCCGTGGAAGCCGGTATTTCCGCATCCTGAAAGGGTTTTTAAAAGCCGGGCCTTGGTCCCCGACAAGGCCCCGGCTGAGCTTCGCCCATTCAGGGTCGGCCTTTAACCGGCAACAAGAACCCGGAAGGCCAGAGATCCGTCCCCCAACAGGTACAGGCCATAAATGTCCGCAGCGTTGCGATTTCACAAAAAAAAGCGCCTCTGTCTTTCGAGAGGCGCTTTTCCGGGACCGGCTTCCTGACCAAAAATATCCCAGAAATTCCCATCGTTATGTTCCCTGAACTCAGAACCTGCATGCCGCCTGGTCTGCACCCGGGCCATGGCCATGACCGGTGTGCCGATAGTCCCTGTTGCCGTTGTGCTGGTGTTTTATAACCGGTTTATGGCGGTAGTGGTCCTGCTGGTGCGGATTACGGTAATGGTGCTTGAACTGCCGCACCTCCTGCCTGAAATCCCGGTAGTCGTCCCTCATATAGTTAACAATTCTTGCCCGTTCGCGAGGGGAGTCGGCCTTTCCAAGAGCCCAAAAATAAGATTTCATGTCTTTCCGGTGTCCCCGCCACTCCTCTATACCATCCTTCCCAAACCTCCTCTGGTCATTTTCCCGGGCCGAATAGCTTTCCGCGTGACGGCGCCCTTTATAGCCATCTTCAAACTCCCTGTTGCCTTTTTCCGCTGCCGCCGGCAGGGCCATAAGCAATACCAGCGTCAATCCGAATCCGGATAATAAATGCTTTTTCATTGCAGCCTCCTTTTTAGTTTCAATTTGCGTTTGCCTGGTTAATGCCCGGCAACCCGAAAAAGGTTACAGGTCTTTTTCTGGATAAGCCGATACGAAATCCATCCAGCCCCCGCTCGATGCCGGCTGATGAGAACAAAAAGCGCCAACGCTGCTGACCTTCGGCCAGCGCCCGGCAAGAGAATATTTTTTGCATGTTCATCCGGGCAGCGGAGCCAGGGAAAAACGGAGGACCTCCAGGTCTTCAGGATTTTTTCAATTCAACCTGGACTGAAGAGGATAGTCTTTATGGCGGAAAGAAGATGGGGAAAGCGCTTCAACACGGAGATTAAAATCAGCTTCGGAGAAAACGAACTTGTTCATTACGGCCTGGTCCAGGACTTGTCCATATTTGGTTTTTTTATTGTTACAACGAAATCCTATCCGATCGGAACATCTTTAAGATTGAAAATATCCACCAAGGATGGAAAAACAACAGAAATGCTCGGCACCGTCCAATGGGGCAAGGAACGTCCTCAGACAAGTATCTGGCTGGCCCGGGACGGAGGCCTCGGAATCCTCATAAAAACCTTCCTGAATGGCCAGGACCATTACGAAAATCTCTGCCAACAACTCTGCAAAGAATGCGCTCAGGAGATCAAAAGTACCTGCCCCGTCAACGCCGATGAAGCCAACACGCGCCATTTTTCCTTCATGCGAAAATTCTTTTTGAAAAGAGACAAGTCTTAAATACCCCCCCCTTCAAAAGTTACTTTTTTAGGGACCCAATTAAGCTTTTAGCCGTAGCAGGCCCTGCAAATGACAATTTTTGCCAGGGTTTTGTCTCCGTCAGGGTACAAAATTGCACCTATTTTTAAAGAAAACTGTTTTTTTCTCCTGCAATAAGGGATTCACTTCCGGAGGTCCGTCCGAGAACTTTCCAAAAGAAAAAAATGAAATTTTTTTTAATATTTCAACCACCCGGTTTCATTGAGATAAGGAAAGGTCATTGCCGGCAGCTGGGTTTATACTAAAAATTGGCAACGATAGTGGCAGGATAATTGCTTTTTTTAGAAAACCAACAAAGAGATAATTCCCTGCAGCCTCCTAGGGGAAAGTTTTGGTCCCGCCGACCGCTCTCGACGGGGCCTTTTTTTATCGAAAAAATGGCACTGAAATGTTACTGTTTAATCCTTTTTCAAGGTAGCAACGATGCTTTCCACGAGGGCTATTGATCCCCCGGAAATCCTCCGACCAAAAAGGGCAATGAATTGAAAACTTGTAGTTATTTCAACGGGTATCAGGAAGTTTTTTTCAAAGGTGAGCTTCTTTTCAGCGAATCCTATGCACATGGATGCAACGAACGGCGAGAGCTTTATCGCCTGGCAAACGGCAACTATCTTGCCGGCAGCCGCTTCAGAGACAGGGGCGATGTTTTGATAAACATTAAAGTCACCGAAACTCGCCCCGAAGGTTTCTGACCAAAGAAATTCAAATTTTTGGCACGTTCCGTTGTAACCTGTGAGCGACGCCGACACCCCACAGATTAAAACTTCTCCCCAATGATCATTGGTTCACGCCACTTTCCGGCCTAGCCGTATTTCCGGCAGAGATTTTCGATATAGCGCGAACCGACCTGCTTTCCGGCCAGCAGGCGTTGGGCTGGAGGAAGATTGAGAATAGCCCCCAGCACCGCCCTCATGACACGATGGCTGACCAGGGTCTGATCGTCGAAGATAAGATTCTGAAGCTTACCTCTCTCAATGGCCATTTTTACAATACGGTGCGTGGAATTGAGGGGCGGGATAATCCGTTCAGCCCGTTCCCGGAAATGAAGGGCATGGCCCGGGCAAACCCTCGAACAGATTCCACAGCCAAGACAATCAGCTTCATGAACCTCAACTTTGGGAAGACCGGTTCCGGTTTCGGCATTGGCATAGTAAAGGGCATCAACGGGACAGACCTTCATGCATTTTCCGCAACCGAGGCACCTTTCAGCATCGATCACCGGCATAAACGAGGTGGTATGAATGGGGTTGAGAACACCAAATTTTCGTGCGGCAGTCAGGGCCTCACAGCAGCACCGGCAGCAGTTGCAGATGTAACCGACCCCCTCCTGCACATTCTCTCCGAATTGAACCAGATTTTTTTCGTAAGCCACCTGCAGAACATCCAGGGCTTGGACAGCGTCAATCTCGCGTCCCACCCCGCGCCGGATCAGGAATTCCGCGGGGCTATTAAAACTCAGGCACAGCTCCAGGGGGGCATCGCATGCTTTGCCCAGATGGGTCATCTTGTGGCGACAGAAACAAGTGCCGACAGCAATTTTTCGGGCCGAACGTATGATTGCCGAACTGCGTTCATAATCAAAAACCTGGAGCTGGTTTCCCTCGGCAAGGGCCGGTTCATGCACAAGCATGCGGCCAGCCTGGGTTTGCCCCTGGAAAAGCAGCCGGTAAAAACCGTCTTCCTCTTGCAGGTATTGCTGAAAAAGCTCGCTTAAAAGATGCTGATCCAAATCGCCACGGGTCCGCATCAGCGCGAATTCGAAAAAACCGACCATAGGCGGGGGCAGCATATAAAGTTTTTCCCCCTCCTGTCCCTGGATATCCATCAGAATCAATTTATCAGCAAGGGCTTCCAGGAGCCTTTCAGCCTCGCTGGACTGAATTTTCCAGATGCGCGCAGCTTTTTTGACAGGGAAAGGTTTGATCGGGAGGCGGGCAACCAGTTCCGCTTCCTGGTTGCTGAACAGAAGCCTGAGGATAGCGAACAAAAGATCCGAAGGATAAGCCCCCTGGGGAAAGCGGTTCAAACGTTCAACAAGTTGGGAATAACCGTTTTTAAGCGTTCGATGAGCCAAAAGTCACCTCTTCTGTCAGGACCGGAGCCAAACATACAAATTTCAATATGTCTCAACATACGCCTCTGGAAATAATAATTCCACCTCTTTGTACTGTTTTTTTGGGTCCCGGACAAATGAATAATTTCAGGCATACCAGGCGGAGCGGGTCAGGGGTAAGCCGCTTACACCATCCTCGGCCTTCGCCAAAAGGGTCTGATGAACATTAAGTAACCCTTTTTGAAATTGAAAAGCACTCCCGGCCATGAAAAGCCGCCAGATACGATAGGTCGTCTCATCCGTCAGCCGGGTGGCTTCGGAACAGGCGTTTTCAAGACGTCTTACCCAGTGGCGGAGGGTCAGACGATAATGTTCGCGCAACGCCTCTACGTCTCGCACTTCAAAACCGCATTTTTCGGCCGCCCGGAGGGTGGTTGAAATCGGCAGGACTTCCCCGTCCGGGAAAACATAATTATCGACAAACGAGGGCCCTGAGAGCATATCCTGACCGGATTGCTGGGTAATGCCATGGTTGAGAAACAAGCCCCGAGGTTTCAGAAGAGCAAAGGCACGCCTGAAATATTCGTTCAATTTCCTTAGCCCCACGTGTTCGACCATTCCTATGCTTACTATTTTGTCGAAACGGCCCCAATCGTTCAAATCACGATAATCGGCCACCTCCACCCGGCACTGTTTCTCAAGGCCGGCTTCCCGAATACGGCTATTGGCCCAATCAGCCTGGGGAGCACTGAGGGTGATCCCCAGGGCCTCCACCCCATAATAACGCACCGCATTCAAAACGGTCGCTCCCCATCCGCAACCAATATCCAGAAGCAATTCCCCGGGGCGCAATTGGAGCTTTCGGCAGACATAGTCAATTTTCCCGGCCTGGGCATCATCAAGGCTGTCCTCCGGCGACTGAAAATAACCGCAGGAATAACACATCTGCCGATCAAGCCAGAGCCGGAAAAATTCACTTGAGACATTGTAATGGTAGCTGACCGCCTCGGCATCGCGTTTAAGAGAGTGAAGCCGTCCTCTAAGCTGAATCCCGGTTTTTCTTGGCGGTTGCGGGCCACTTCCCGGCAAACGCAGGAGTTGCCGGCCGAGATGAATCCTTTCTTTCATTCTCCAGGACCTGCCACCAAGATATTCGGCTATTCTGAAACCGGCTTCCATATCTCCCTCAACATCAAAGTCTTCATATATGAAAGCCTCACCCAACGACAACTGGTCACCTTTCAGGAACATCCGCCGCAACGAAGCGGGATGTTTAATCACCAAAGTGAAATCCGGCCGCCGCCCCTCCGTACGCCCCCAGGTGCTCCCCTCCCAGAAACGGACGGAAAAATCAAGGGGATGGTAATCTTTAAACAGGTTATCCAAAAACATCAAACCTGCCTGCACAAACGTATCTTCTTTCACGCCTGTCGAAACTCTCATGACCGGGCTCCTGATCACCTGATTCCTGATTCAGAAATTTTTTTTTCAGCCCTGTTTCGGTGGGCCGCTGGAATCAATGCCTTAAATTCTCTACCACGATTCCGGATGTAATAAAGTTTATCAAAGTTTCCATGGAAAATTTTTCTGACCCTTTCCTGCCGCCGGCAAGGGTTGAATAGGTTGCCAATAAATTTTTTTCCGATATCCTTGACGTATATTTTTATTTGGGTGCCCGAAAGGTAGTCCCAAAAAACGTTCTGGATTCCCTGTTAATATTCTTTTTTCTCGATGAAGCCTGATTAAAACCACGCACACAAGGAGGGCCTTTATGAGCGTTTTGGAAACCCTTCGAAAAGACCATCGAAAAATACTGGAAGAACTCAAAACCGCCGAAATTTTTGTCCGCCACCTTGAAAAAAACAACCAGCTCGACCTTTCCAAATTACAGACGATAGTCGATTCGATTCTCGGCTATTTCACCAGTGACCTTCACAATCGTGAAAAAGCCGTCTTTTCAGATTTAAAAACAACAGCACCATCTGCAGAAAAAAACCAGCTTTTCCTGGAGTTGGAGGCGGAACACAAAGCCTGCCACGAATTGTTAAAAAATATATCCAGACAGATCCAACCCCCCATCGTCGAGGTTGACCTCGTCAAAACCCGCCTGGTTGAAAACATCTGGACGGTTATAGAACTGCGACGCCGGCATATCGAAAAGGTCCAACAAAGGGTCTATCCTTTTCTGGACGGCTACGCCCCCCGGCCGAACAAACGCCCAAAAACCCCGGCAGGCCTGCTAGAGGGGATCAATTCTATCTAACCTGCTATAAAAACAGCCGGAGAACATTCCCGAAATTAAAAAACCGACCCAGGGTCGGTTTTTTAATCCTTACTCCAGAACATAGGTGAATTCATATTGTCTCTTGACGCCATCGTCAAGTTTGGTCCCAACCAGAAACTGATATTGACCTTTCCCTTGCAGGTTAATATCGGCCCCGAAGTGGCCGTCCATTCCGATCATTTTGACCGGGGCCGAGGTTGCGCCCATCGGGTTCCTTATTTTCAGGGCCACCACCCCTTTTTCAAGAGCCTGACCGGTCTTGGGGTCGCTGAACATAATCATAAAATGGTGGGTTTCCCCGCGCCCCATGGCGGTCATCTGTTTTTGCACATCACTCAGGTGAGCCATGCCGACAACACCTTCCACTTCATCCTGGCCGAGTATGACCATGGATTCCCCCATAACCATGCCGGAGTGCTGGTCATGGCCCATGTCATGCATTTTCATATCCTGAGTTTCACTTTCATGCATCTTATCATGGGTTGACCCCCAACTAGCTGTTCCAAATAGTAAAATAAAAATTGCCGCTGAAACAAAAATGGTTCTTTTATTTTTCATCCTGGCCTCCTCTTGACAGTCAGGTCCTATTCAGGACCGTGTTGGTAAAATTTTATCATTCTTCCTCAATATCACCATCCCCAGTAGCCTCGGTGGATGGTTGAAGCTTTCTGCTCTTCCAGATGAAGTAAATAACCGGATAAACCATTAATTCCATCACGCCCGAAGTAACCACCCCACCCACCATCGGCGCTGCAATACGTTTCATGACATCGGCCCCAGCACCCTGGCTCCACATAATCGGCAGAAGTCCGGCTATAATGACCCCGATCGTCATGATCTTGGGCCGGATCCTCTTGACCGCCCCGTGGTGAATGGCCTGTTTGAGGTCCCCCCAGGTTTTCATTCTCCCCTTTTTTTCCCAAAGCTTATGGGCCAGATCGAGGTAAAGAAGCATAACCACCCCGGTTTCGGCATCGAGACCAGCCAGAGCAATCAGCCCGACAAGGACCGCGACGGAAAAATGGTAATCAAGGGCATAAAGGAACCAGATCGCTCCGACCAGGGAAAAGGGGACAGCCAGAAAAACGATCCCGGTTTTGAGAACCGAACGGGTACTCATATAGATAATGACGAAAATAATCAGGACGGTCAGGGGAATAATCACCAGAAAACGCTTCTTGGCGGCTTCCATATACTCGAACTGCCCGCTCCAGACGATATTGTAGCCGGGCGGCAGCTTCACCGCCTCCGCCACGGCGGCCTGAGCCTTCTTGACATAGGTGCCGACGTCAATCCCGTGGATATCGACGTAAATCCAGGCGGTGCGCCGTGCATTTTCGCTCTTAATCATGGGTGGTCCCTTGCGGACGCGGATATCGGCGACCTGGGAAATGGGAATGTGCTTCCCTCCCCGGATCGGAATCAGAACCCTCCCCAAAGCCTGGAGATTGTCGCGGTAGTCACGCTGATAGCGGATATTGACCGGGTAGCGCTCAAGCCCTTCGACCGTCTGGGTCACGTTCATGCCGCCGAGGGCCGACTGGATGATATCCTGAACCTCGCCCACAGTCAGGCCGTAACGGGCGATTTCGGCCCGGTTAATCTCGAAATCGATATAGTTCCCGCCAACCACCCTTTCTGAGAAGGCACTCAAGGTGCCGGGCAGGTTTTTCACGACGGCTTCTACATTCTCTCCAACACGGCTCAGGATCGCCAGATCATCGCCCATGATTTTAATCCCCACCGGAGTTTTGATCCCGGTGGAAAGCATATCGGTGCGGGCCTTGATCGGCATGGTCCAGGCGTTGGTCAGGCCCGGAAACCGGATGGCCTTGTTGAGCTCCGTGGTCAGCTCCTGGGGGGAAATGATTTTTTCCTCCGGCCAGGCCAGACGCAGAGGTTTTTTCAGCCACTCCAGCCCATTCGGCCAGCGGGAATAAAAACGCGCAACCGGAACCTGCCGCCATTCCTCCTCGGGTTTGAGCCTGATGGTGGTTTCGATCATGGAGAGAGGCGCGGGATCGGTGGCCGTTTCAGCCCGTCCTACCTTGCCGAAAACACTCCCGACTTCGGGAAAGCTGGCGATAATCCGGTCGGTCTGCTGGAGAAGCTCTTTGGCCTTGGTCACGGAAATCCCCGGCAGGGTGGTCGGCATATAGAGGAAATCCCCTTCATACAGGGGCGGCATGAATTCCGAACCCATTTTCAGGTAAGGCCAGGCGATGGACACCATCAGCAGCAGGGCAATGAACAGGACGGTTTTGCGCCAGCGGAGGACCAGATCAACCACCGGGTGATAAAGGCGGATCAGCAGGCGATTCACCGGATTGCTGTGCTCCGGCTTGATATTGCCGCGGATGAACCACCCCATGAGAACCGGAACCAGGGTGATCGAAAGGAGTGCTGCTGCGCCCATGGCGTAGGTTTTGGTGAAGGCCAGTGGTTTGAAAAGGCGGCCGGACTGTTCCTGAAGAGTGAAAACCGGAATGAAGGAGACGGTGATGACCAGCAGGGAATAGAACAGGGTCGGCCCGACCTCCTTCGCCGCATCAAGAATTATCTCTCCGTGAGGCTTTTTCCCACGGTCCAGCTCGATATGCTTGTGAGCGTTTTCAATCATGATGATGGCGGCATCGATCATGGCGCCGATGGCGATGGCAATGCCGCCGAGGCTCATGATGTTGGCATTGATCCCCTGGTTGAACATGATGATAAAGGCCATCAAAATAGCGATTGGAAGGGTAAAAATGGCCACCAGAGCGCTCGGCAGGTGAAACAGGAAAAGAGCCGTAACCAGAGCCACCACGATACACTCTTCAATGAGCTTCTCAGTGAGGGTGTCAACGGCTCTCTCGATCAGCCCGGAACGATCATAAACGGTGCGCAATTTCACACCCTCGGGCAGCCCCGCTTTAAGCTCCTCCAGTTTGGCTTCGACATTGCGGATCGTTTCAAGAGCGTTTTCTCCGAAGCGCATGACCACTATGCCGCCCACGACTTCACCGCGGCCATCGAGATCGGACACCCCCCTCCTGAGTTCCGGGCCGATCTGCACCTGGGCCAGATCGCGAAGCAGAATGGGGGTGCCACGCTGGTCGGTCCCGACCACCACCTGCCGCAGGTCATCAACCGAGCGTATATAACCGACACCCCTTACCATGAACTCGGTCTCGCCCATCTCGACAAGGCGGCCACCGACATCGTTGTTGCTGCGCTGAATGGCTTTCTTGATCTGGGGAATGGTGATGTGATAGGCGAGGAGCCGGTCGGGATCGACGGCAACCTGGTATTGTTTGACAAAACCCCCGATGGCGGCCACCTCGGCGACACCCTTGACGGCGGTCAGTTCATAGCGGAGGAACCAGTCCTGAAACGATCGCAACTGCTGGAGGTCGTGGCGGTCGCTTTCGAGAACATATTCGTAGATCCAGCCCACGCCGGTGGCATCGGGGCCGAGCGCCGGAGTCACCCCTTTGGGAAGCTGCCCGGAAGCATAATTGAGATATTCGAGGACCCGGGAGCGGGCCCAGTAGATATCGGTTCCGTCTTCAAAGATGACATAAACGAACGAAATACCGAAAAATGAGTAGCCCCGCACGGCCTTGGCGTGGGGGACGGCCATCATCTGGGTGGTGAGAGGATAGGTAATCTGTTCCTCGACGACCTGCGGCGCCTGCCCGGGGTATTCGGTGAGGACGATGACCTGGGCGTCGGAGAGATCGGGAATGGCATCGAGAGGGATATTTCGCAGGGAGTAAAACCCGGCGACAACAATGAATACCGTGCCCAGAATCACCAGAAATTTATTGTGAATCGACCATTCGATTATTTTTTCCAGCATCTCTAAATCCCAGGGCCCGGATAACAATCACAAGGACCTTAAAAAAGACCTGATTACTTAAAAAGGCCCTCGAGGTCCTTATCAGACGGTTTTTCAAAAAGACCTTCCAGCTCCCCCTGCCCCTTCTGCCCTTCATGGCCGGAGTGCTCCGGGAGCGCCGACTTCATTTCGGGTTCCAGCATTTTCCGGATCGCCTCGCGCAGATTGCTCTCGGAATCGAGCATGAACTGAGCGGAGGTTACGACCTTTTCCGCCTCGAACAGCCCCTGAATGATCTCCAGCGCCCCGTCTTCGCTCTGCAGTCCTGTTTTAACCCGCCGGGGCTCGAATTTTCCCCCTTCAAGGGCAATAAACACGGTTTCCTTCTCACCGGACCGGAGCACGGCCTCGGCCGGGACGGTCAAGGCCCCGGCTACGGTTTTGGATTTAAGCCGTACGTTGACGAACATGTCGGGCTTGAGATTGAATTCAGGGTTTTTAAGTTCAAGGCGGGCCTTGACCGTCCTGGTTTGCGGTTCAACATAAGGGTAGATATAGTCAACCCTGGCCTGGATGATTTTCCCGCCGACAAAAGGCAGAATGACCTCGGCCTCCTGACCGACCTCAACCCAGGGCAGTTCGTATTCGTAAATATCGGCATAAATCCAGACCCTGGAAATATCCGAAATCTGGAACAATTCCATGCCGGGCTTGGCATACATCCCCTCATAGGCCATTTTACTGCTGACAATCCCGTCATAGGGGGCGTAAAGAGTCAGGAGTTTCCGAACCTTGCCGGTTCTCTTCAGCCTCTGGATCTGCCCATCGGAAATGTCCCACAATTTCAAACGTTTCTGCGAGGACTCGTAGAGCCTCCGGGAGCGTTCGGCAAGGCTGGGGGAAGCGCTCTTTTCCGCTGTGTGGAAGTTTTCAAGGGCCAGAAGATACTCCTCCTGGGCGCTAACCAGTTGGGGGCTGTAAATGTCCAGCAGCGGTTCACCTCTTTTGACGACGGTTCCGGTTTGGTTGATATGAAGTTTTTCAATCCATCCCGAAACCTTGGTGTTGACGGCATACTGCCGGGATTCCTCGTAGTTGACCAGACCGACGGTGCGAATGGTGCGGCGCAGGTCACGGCGCACCACACGGGCCGTGCGAATATTCATATTCTGAATGGTCACGGGATCAATGGTGATAATCGAGCCGCTTCCGGATTCATCCTCGTAAACCGGCACCAGGTCCATACCCATTGGAGATTTCCCGGGTTCGTCACGAATGTAGGTGGGATCCATGGGAGCTACCCAGTACTTGATTTTGCGTTCCGCAGCTGCCTGGGCGGCAGAAGCCTCTTCCCCTTCCCGTGTGGGAGTCAGCTCCATACCGCAAATCGGACAGTTGCCCGGCTCATCCTTGACCACAAACGGGTGCATCCCGCATACATATTTGATCGCACCGGCAACGACCCCTGGATGGGCTTCCCCTCCACCTTCACGCCCGTGGTCGGCGTTGAAATAACGGCCAAAAAGGAACAGGCCGCCAAGAACGACGAGGAGAAAAAAAATTCCTGAAAGAATGAGGCTGGTTTTTTTCATGTCGAACGCTTCTCCGGACCCCGTCAAAAAGCTGGACAGGGTTTGCCCCGTGTTAATATCTTAATCTCGACCCCGGCCAAGTCAAACTTCGGAAGCGAGGGGATGTCGGCCGGTGCCTTTTTGGGAGTCCCCGATGTAACCTTGTGGTTTCAGATAACCTATGAGGGTACGTTAGAACCTGACTTCCAGATCTCCTTTTTCAAAAGGTCTCCGAATGTCGTACGGTCAAAAATTTCAATCTGAGCTCTACCGGCAGAGGTCCATAGCGGAATAAATATACATTCCGGTTCCAAAGGGCATCGCCGGGGTTTAAGGCCGGAAATACAATCGACGACATCGAGAGGCCCCTGGACAAGGCGGATTATCTCCCCCACAGCCAGGTTGCCCGCATTCCTGACCAGAAAATACCCCCCTTCTTTGCCACGCTTTGATGCCACAATCCCAGCTCCCCTTAGGTGAAGAAGGATGTTTTCGAGAAAGCGCTTGGGTATGGCCTGCGCATTGGCAATCGCTGCAATTTTAACGGGCCCCTGTCCCTGGTGTCTGGCCAGTTCCAGGACCGCCCGCAGGGCATACTGGGTTTTTTGTGAAATAACCGCCATCTTTAATCTCGACTATTCTTATCGACATTATGATGTATAATTGAAACCTGTCAAGTCACCACCCATTTTCGACGTCCCAGGCTCCTTTGAAGAACCCCCTTGCAACCCCCTTCTCGTTTGCTAACTTTAAGGAGAAATGCCCTTTTCAATTCAACCCTTAAAAAGGTGAGTGAATCCATGGTTGTCCGTCCCAAGCAGGTTTTCAGTTGGTTTCTGCCTATTCTGGCTATCTTTTTTTTCCTCCGGCCCGCCCCTCTTTTCGCAGAGGAACCGGCCCTGAGGCTCGAGCCACTTATTCATGAAGCAGAAACAAACAACCCGGCCCTGTTGGCAGCCCGGGACAGCTGGCAAAGCGCCGAAGCACTTATTGGTGCCCGCGGTGCCATGCCTGATCCGCAGTTGTCCTACACCTATTTTATTGAAAACATCGAAACCAGGCTCGGCCCCCAGAAACAGATAATCGGTCTTCAGCAAAGGTTTCCTTTTTACGGGAAACGGGCCCTGCAGACGGGAATCGCTGCCAACGACGCTAAAACTTTTGAATATTCTTATGAAATTTTGAAAGAGGATATTTCTCTTCAGGTCAAAAAAACCTTTTTCCAGCTTTTTTACCTGACCCGGGCCATGGAGATCACGGTTCGGGAAAAGGCGCTTTTGGAAAGGGCCGAGGAAACGGCGCTGGCCAAATATGAAACCGGCGCCGGAAACCAGCAGAATATTTTAAAAGTCCAGGTTGAACTGACCACTATGGAGCAGAAACTCCTGGAATTGAGGGCGTTACGAAAAACCGCGCAGGAAAAACTCAACAAACTTCTCGGCAGGCCGCCCGGCAGTCCCCTTGGCAGGCCTGACCAGCCGCCCTTCAAGGCCCTTGACATCGGCAGCGCGGAATTGGCGCGCCAAGCACTTTCCCATCGCCCCGAGCTGAAAGCCAGTCTAGCCGCCATCGAAAAGAGCAAGGAGGCCCTGCAGCTGGCTAAAAAGGATTATTTTCCGGATCTGACCGTAGGCTTCAACTATTTCCAGATCGATGAAAGCCCCATGGATGTCGAAGACAGCGGCAAGGACGCCTACAATGTGCTGTTCAGCATCAACCTCCCCATTTGGAGGAGTAAGCTTTCGTCCCAGGTCAAAAGTGCCGCCCGGGCAGCTGCCGCCCAGACAAGCCGCCACCAGGATGCCATCAATCAGGTCCTCTCTGAAATCCAGGATCTTTCATTTAAAACCCGGACCGCAGCGGAAACCGTAATTTTGTACGAGAAGATGCTGATCCCACAGGCCGAACAATCCCTGGCCGCGGCTGCAGCCGGTTACCAAACCGCCGAGGTCTCTTTCCTCGACTATCTGGATACCGAAAGGATGCTGTTGAAAATTAACTACGGTTACTGGCAGGCCTTTACAGATTATCTGAAGTCTGTCGCTGACCTGGAACGAGGGGTCGGGAAAAACCTGCTTTAATGGGCAGTAAAACAACTCCGGAGGTGCCCCGCAAAAAAAGGGGGGGGGGACTTAGGTGGGGATTTATCAGAAGGCAGAAAAATGGACCTGCCGGGCTCAGATTTTGGGCCAGCGAATCCTGCCCCGGAGCCTAATCAGGGCCGGGTCGACTCGCCGACGCCGAGGTTGAACTTTCGCCCTTGCCACGAAAAATGAACCGCCTCTTCCGAAATGTCTTCGACCTTCGCACCGTCAACAACTTCTCCGATACTCACCGGTTGGCCATTGATGATGGCGAACCGCGATTTCCGGCTTTGTCCGTAAGCGACTCCAGCCACGCTCAGGGACGGTCGCCGAGCGCTAACCTCTTGGGTTTTCTTGCGCGGCGGCGGAGCTGGAGCGGCCACGGCGGGTAACGTTGCAGGCGCGGTTTTGTCCGCAGGAGCGGCAACAACAGGGCCGGGCTTGACGGCCGCCCGGGTCGAAGGGACAGGTGCAGTTTCCAGGCCCGGACGCGCCATCGGGGAAACGCCCTTGTTCTCGCCGGGACCAGGAGGTGCCTCTTTTTTAACGGCCGACGCCGGGACTTGGGCGACGGATTCAGGCATGGGCAGACGTCCGGTTCTGGAGGCATTGGGAGACGCCACTTTTTGCCGGACTTTGACGTTCTCTTTGAAATTTCCCCGGTCGCCCGAAGGCCCCCACCAGAAAAACACCATGACCAGGGGAACGGCCAGCAAAACGGCAAAAGCCAGCAGAAAAACGAAAAACCTGCTTTTGTTCCGGGCGCCACCCGAGATCGAAGGTTTAAGAATTTCCCGTTCGATGTTGACGTTGGCGCCTCGGCGCTCGGTGCGTTCGCGATCCAGCTTTTTGAGGGCTTCGAGAATGGAACTCATGATCCCCCTTCCCCCCGCCCGTAGCGGGTCAAACGGACGGGGGCATACTCGGGTGACCGCTGATAAAGAAGCAGCAGGGTCATGGGCCCGACCTTGCCATCCTGGGGAATCCCCTGGGCGGCCTGAAAGCGGGAAACCTCGGCCACGGTTACCCGGTCATAGCTGGTATTTTCCTTGATCCCCACCAGGCCGGCGGTCCCAAGGAGCTTTTTCAGGGTCCTGACTTCGGGAGCATTCAACCCCGGATCTTCGATATTGGGGATATCGAGATAATTCTTCCAGTAGACCATCGCCGTTCCGGACCAGAGATGCCGCAATTCTTCCATGGAAATGGCCTCCCGTCCGGGAATGGACGGAGCGATCGAAAAACGGTCCCCCTGACGGCCGGTGATGGCCAGAAAGCGTTTTTCCTTGAGGCCGGGTAAGGCTACCTCGAGAATGGCCGGCGTATCCAGGGTAACCAACATCTCAGGCCCGTCGTGCATGAGGATGATGCGCAACCCCCGATTGTAGGCCACATGAACCAGGCTTTGGGAAATTTCGGAAGAAAGGGTCCGCACCAGCGGCTTGACCTGCCACTGCTCCGCAAGGGCATTGAAAGCCGCAAAAGCCGTCTCCCGCTCACCCATGGCCATAAGGGCATTTTTCAGGTTTTCGGAAGCGCCGGGAGAAACAGCCGGCACGGACTTTTCCACCGGAGCAGATGGCTCCACCCTGGCAGGAGCTGACGGAAGAGGTTGAATTTTCCGCCGCACGGGTTCACCGGCAGAGGCGGCGGGCCCCCCCGGGGCTTCCGTTTGAAGCGAACCAAAAAAAATGCCGGCGCCGAAAAAAACCAGGGATGCGAAGATGGCGAGAGGAATGAAGCGCCACACCGGTTTCCGCTTGAAGAATCCCCCGCCCAACTCGCGCATGGCGCGGCCTATCATTCTTGCGGTGATCTTCTGGGAATTCTGGGTATAACCGATCAGCAGGGCCCGGTCACAAAGAAGATTGATCAGCCGTGGACAGCCCCGGGAAAAACGGAAAAGCCTGCGGAAGGCGCGGGAAGTGAAAGGACAAAGGCCGACGTAGCCGGCTATTTTAAGGCGGTGCCGGACATATTGACAGGTATCCTCGAAATTGAGAGAGGTGAGGACATAACGCAGTGAAACCCTTTGGTTCAACTGGCGCAGCTCAGGCGTTCCAAGAAGCCGGTTCAATTCGGGCTGACCGACGAGGATGACCTGAAGCAATTTATCCTTTTCGGTTTCCAGATTGGAAATGAGCCTGATCTGTTCAAGCACCTCGCGATCCAGGTTTTGAGCCTCGTCGATGACCAGAACAACGGTCCTCCCCAAAGTGTTCTGCTCCAGCAGAAAAAGGTTCAATTTTTCAAAAAGTTCGGCCTGACTCAGACCCTGGTTCTCGAGCCCGAATTCCTGGCAGATGAGGCGCATGATTTCATCTGGCGAGACAGAAGGGTTGAAAAGGTAAGCCAGAGAATGGCTTGCAGGATCCAACTGGGAAAAAAACGAGCGCAGCAAGGTGGTTTTTCCGGTTCCAACCTCACCGATCAAAGCAGCGAACCCGGTCCGGTCCCGGACGGCATAAAGAAGATGGGCGAAAGCCTCTTTATGGGTCGGGCTTAGATAGAGAAAAACCGGGTCCGGTGTAATGCTGAAGGGCTTTTCCCGAAAACCGAAAAATTCCTGGTACATGTCGGTCCTGTCAATCCTTCAAAAAAGCGCCCGGGCCAATGGCGCTGAAACGCGATTTTCCAGGCCCGTCCGAGGCCTGGCGCGGGTTCATGGCCGGCGGTCAGACCCTCTCGAACGGCTCGAAAAGCCGCCGGTACTGATCCATGGCATAACGGTCGGTCATTCCGGCGATATAATCACAAATAACGCGCGCCTTTCCGGTTTCCGCCATCTTGTTCTGAAAATCATTCGGGAGCAGCGATGGATTTTCAAGATAACTCTCAAAAATCCGGGTCAGAAAATACTCGGCCTTGATCCTCATCCTCTCGACCTTGTAGTGGCGATAAAGGCGCTGGTAAAGAAAACTTTTCAACATCTTGTTCTTCTTCTGCATCCCGGTGCTGAAGGAGATGAGGCGCCGGGGGGCATCCCTCACGTCCAGCAGGGTCTTGATGCCCATGTCACGAAGCTGCTCCGAGGTCGTGTTGACGACATCGTCTATGAGGATGCCAATCAGATGGCTGATGGTCTGGTAGATATGGCGGGATTCCTCCAGTCCGGGGAATTTGCGGCTCACCAGATCGCAAGTTTCCTGCCAGAGTTCGACTTCGCCCAATTCGTCAACGCTAATGTAGCCCGCTTTCAGGCCGTCGTCAATGTCATGGTTGTTGTAGGCGATCTCGTCGGCCAGATCGATGATCTGGGCTTCGAGAGTGGGACATTTGCCGCGAAAATATTCATCCTCCACAAGAAGCTCTGAATTCTCGTAGCGGGGGGAATGCTTGATGATCCCTTCACGGGTTTCCCAGGTGAGATTGAGACCATTGAATCCCGGGTAGCGTTCCTCAAGCTCCTCGACAATGCGCAGGGATTGACGATTGTGGTCGAAGCCGCCGCAAGCGGCCGTGAGACGGTTAAGAACCTCCTCGCCGGTATGTCCGAAAGGGGTGTGGCCGAGATCGTGGGAGAGGGAAAGGGCCTCGACAAGATCCTCGTTTAGATGAAGACGGTTGGCGATACCGCGGGCAATCTGGGCAACTTCGAGGGAATGGGTCAGACGGGTGCGGTAATAGTCGCCCTCATGGTTGACGAAGACCTGGGTCTTGTATTCGAGCCGCCGGAAAGCGGCACAATGGATGATGCGGTCGCGGTCGCGCTGAAACGCCGGGCGGTCATCCTTGAACACTTCCGGGTGGCGGCGGCCCAGGCTTTCGTTGCTGCGGGCGGCGTACGGTGCGAGGTTGGTCCTCTCCATGGCGCTCCTCTTCCCCGATTCATGGAAACAGCCGGCAATCCTGTCTAATCAGCCGTAAGTTGATAATATAGCATCAAGATCGGTGCGGCGAAAGAAGGGAATTAGCCTTGACGGTCTTTTCTCTTCATGATAGCGTTTTCAAGTATTTTCATTATGTTAAGCTGACTAACCCGGCTCTTTCCGGTAAGGGGAAAATGAGAATCATCAGCGGCACCGCGAGGGGGAAGAAGCTCGTCTCTTTTTCCGGGCTGAAAATCCGTCCCACCAGCGACCGGGTCCGTGAGGCCGTATTCAGCAGCCTTTTCAGCCGCATGGGTCCCCTGCAGGGCAGCAAAGTCCTCGACCTTTTTGCCGGCACCGGCGCCATGGGAATCGAAGCGCTGAGCCGTGGTGCGGCCGCCGCGATTTTTGTCGACAACAGCCCCCAGGCAGCCAAGGTCATACGAAGCAATCTCGAGAACTGCGGGTTCCTGGGGAAAGCCGCCATTCTTCAAAAGGAGGTTCAAGGAAGCTGGCCTCTTCTGGAGGAGGCCGGACCCTTCGACGTAATATTTTTCGACCCGCCTTACGGCCGGGGGCTGGTCGAAAAGGCCCTGAAAACCATTACGGAGAAAGGCCTTCTGGCCGCCGAGGGTATCCTCTGTGTGGAAACCCCGTCCGACGAGTCTTTTGCTGAAGATTTTTATCCCCTATCCCTGGTAAAAACCAGTAACTATGGCTCAACCCGCATCCTTTTTTTTCAGATTTCCGACGAGAGGGGCAGAAAGTGAGAAAAAAAACCGCCGTTTACCCCGGTTCATTCGACCCCATAACCAACGGCCATCTCGATATTCTCAACCGTGGCCTGAACGTTTTTGACCACATAATTATTGCCGTGGCCCGCAACTCGCAAAAAAACCCCCTCTTTCCCGTTGACGAAAGGGTCGACCTTATCCGCCGGGTGGTGGGGGACGACCCGCGCATCGAGGTCGACACCTTTGAAGGTTTGCTGGTAAACTACGTTTTTTCCAAAGGCGCCCGTATCATCCTGCGCGGTTTGCGGGCCATATCGGATTTCGAATACGAATTCCAGGTTGCCCAGACCAACCGCACCATCAATGAGGAAATTGAAACCATCTTCATGATGACCTCCCTCCCCTTCAGCTACCTGAGTTCTTCGGTCGTCCGGGAAGTGGCCGTCCTCAACGGCCCGGTCGATTCCTTTGTGCCCGAGATCGTAAGGGGAGCCCTGGTGAAAAAGTTTGCTGAAAAGAAAATGTCACTAGAGAAAGGCCTCGAACCATGATCACCAAAGACATGACCCTGGAAGAAATCATCCGCCGCTACCCCCAGACCATCCCGGTGTTCCTGAAGTTCGGCCTCGACTGCCAGGAATGTCAACTGGCCGCCTATAAATCCATGGACCACTGCGCCGAGTTCCACGATCTCGATCTCGACCGCCTTCTGGCGGAACTCAACCGGACCGTCGCGGAAGAACAGGCTTAACGTTTTTCACTCCTCCCACTTTTCCAGAACGTCAACAAAGCGGTCAAGGGCCGCGACCACCCGTTCTTCGAGCATCTTCCCCTTTTCCGCGCTCGCCAGCTCGGGGTTTCCCCACACCCCGCCCGGCCAGAAGCGGCGTTTGTTTCTCACCAGGATTCCCGAAGGGAAATCCGGATATTCCTTCTTTCCCATTCCCTTGACCAGATGCGGATGGGAATGCATGATCCTGGAGGTTTCGATCTCCCCGGCATGGGAATCATCCGGCGTTTCGATGAGCCCCGCCCCTTCCCTCATGACCAGCTGGTATTCGGTCAATACCGCCATCCGTATATCCCCATACAGCTCCAGCAGCTTTTCCCCGGCGTCCAGAAGGGTCGCCATGTGCGTCCCACCGGCATGGCCGCTCAAAAGGATGAAATTTCTCAATCCCTGGGTTCGAAGGGAAGCGACCACATCCAGGACCAGCCTCTTGAGGGTTTCGGTGCTGAGGGAAACCGTCCCCGGATGCCTGGCCGATGACCGGCAGACCCCGTAATGGAGCGGCGGCGCCACAAAGACCGGACGTCTCTCAGCGAGCCGGCGGCTAACCTCAACGGCGTGCAGGGTATCGGTGGCAAGAGGGAGATGGCTGCCATGCTCCTCCGTCGAGCCGAAGGGTATGACCACCGTCCGGGTTCGCTTCAGACCTTCCTCGAACTCAGTCATAGTCAAATTTTCAATCACCATGGCAGACTCCATTTAAATTATAATATTTATTAATAATCAAGTGCCTGGATATTGACAACAGATTTTTTTGATATAATGGTTTTAAAAGGTTAAATTCCTGTTTCTTTTTTGCCTCAGAAGGAGCGAAAAATGAAAGCCCTGAGCATGTCACTGGTCGCCGTCAGCCTCTTCCTTACCGCAACATCTCTGTCCTTCGCGATTCCCTGTCTGACCCAGAATGATCATTGCCGAAATTTCAGGGATCTGGTCATTTCCTCTTTTCAAAGCGAATCTTCAATGACCGACAGGGAGGATTCCACCCCCCTCTTTTCCACAAGAGAGGACTTAACCCCTGTAGCTTCATTTAATACCCGCGAGACCTTCTGGAGCAACTCCTGGTCCGGCTGGAGGGGGCGCCTTGGCAATGGTTTTCTGGCTTCCAGCCGAGCGGGAAATAGCCATCCCGGAACCGATTATCCGGGCATGGCCCTCCCGGTTGTGACCTCACCGGAAAGCGATTGGAGTCCATCCCTGACCACTCAGGCACCGGCAAATCCTCCCGCAACAAACAATGGCGATGGCGCCCTTCCGGTTCCCGAACCGGGAACGCTGCTCCTGCTCGGGGTGGGGCTCTTCGGTCTTTTCCTGTTTCAAAAAACCCGGAACGGCCATCACTGACCCAGCGGTTTCGGTCCCCGTCAAAATGAAAGGCGGCTTTTCGAGCCGCCTTTTTTCTTCTATCTATACCACCCCGGCAACGGAATACAATGGATTTCACAAAAGTTTCAGGAAAGGATGATTCTGGGGGATAACCCGGACATCGCCGTGAATGCCGGCCGCCAGCTCCTGCATGCGCAGCAGTTTAGCCGCCGAAATGGCGATTCCTCCCTCGCCGGTAACCGGCTGAAGGATCAACGGCGTGCCGGGCGCGGTGGTGCGTACCAATGACGCGGCCCGTATGAGTTCATCCTCGCAGGTTGCCCGGCTCACCACGACTTTGACGCAGCAGCGCACTTGAGCGGCAAGCTCCAGGCATTCCTGGTGCTCGTCCCAGGGGGTGGCCATACCGGTTACGGAAGACAGCTTGATGTCCATGGCGACAAAATCGAGCCACGGCAGGATATTTTTCAGAGCCTCGGGAAGGGTGCCGTTGGTTTCCAGATAAACGGGCAGAAACTCCCGCAGCACCGGAAGCCAATCCACCAGGATGGTGTCGTGCAGCAGGGGCTCCCCACCGGTCAGGCTGATGGAATGATAAGCCCGGGGATGAGTCACTTTCCAGGAGGCGACCAGTTCGGCGACCGACGCCAGGGAGACCGGGTTGGCCACTTCCTGGAACTTCCCGCTCCCGGGGTCTTCCTCCACCCGGCAGAACTCTCCGCTTTCGATAGAGGTATCGCAATAGGAGCAGGCCCAGTTGCAGCCCCCGAAGCGGATGAAAATCTGCCGGACTCCGACCCAGGGCCCCTCCCCCTGAATGGAGGAAAAGATTTCGACAAGAGGGGCATCAGGTGCGGGTGAAAGAGGCACAGGCATTGTCTGACTCCCAAACACGGACAGTTTCAATATCAACCTGGAAAACCGCCAGGCTTTTCTCCAGCTCCTCGAATAAAAAGCGGGCGATGTTCTCGGAGGAAGGGCTGACGTCCTTGAAAGCCGGCAGGTTGTTGAGATATTTGTGGTCCAGGGTTTCGAGAAGTTTTTTGGTCTCTTTTTTGAGAATTTTAAAATCGATGCCGAGGCCGGATTTGTCCAGGGCCTCGGCTTGCACGGTAACTTCGACCTTCCAGTTGTGGCCATGCAGATTCTCGCAGTCCCCCTGATAATGAAGAAGATTGTGGGCGGCGGCAAATGATGTCTGAATCGTCAAGTGATACATCGGCTCCTTTATCCTTTTTCTTCCGGAGGAAACGGGTTGGGTTCCCCGGCGTCCGGGCTGAGCGTCTCCCCGGCGATACAATAGGCCTGCTCCGACCATTTGCCCAGGTCGAGCAACCGGCAGCGTTCGCTGCAAAAAGGCCGGGCCGGGCTCACTTCCCAGTCGACGTGCTTGCGGCAGGTCGGGCACCTGACTGTCAGGGTTTGGTTATTTTTCATGACGCGCCTGTTTCCGAAGCTAATTCCCCATAATCATATCACACCCGGCAACGAAATGAGAGGTGGCCGGCCCTCGTCACTGGCCACCGGAATGTTGCCCTAATCTCCCAGGTACGTGTAACCCTGCAGCGCCCTGTCGAGAAGCTGAAGAAAATGGCTGCTCTCCTCGATGGTTATGCGGCGCAGGGCAACCTGCTTTTCGAGGCTGGTATGCACGTTCTTGAGAATTTCGCTGCCGTCGTGCTGAACGTATTTCAAAAGATCGCTGATGCTGTCGCCCTTGATGACGGTGTCGATCTTGTAGTTGGTTTTTTTGTTGAAGGTGATATGCACGGCATTGGTATCCCCGAACAGGTTGTGCATATCGCCGAGAATCTCCTGGTAGGCGCCGATGAGGAAAAAACCGATAAAATAATCCTCATCCGCGTCGATGCGATGAATGGGCAGAAACTTGGCCTTGCCGTGTTCGCCGACGAAGCTCCTGATCTCGCCGTCGGAATCGCAGGTGATATCGGCGATGGAGGCGAAAACCTCGGGTTTCTGCTGGAGGCGCTGCAGCGGCAGAATGGGAAAAAGCTGGTCGATGGCCCAGGAATCGGGAATCGACTGAAACAGCGAAAAATTGGCAAAAAAGGTCTTGCGCAGGTTGAGCTGAAAATTCTGCAACTCCTCGGGAACGGTTTTAAGGCGTTCGAGGATCTCGCTCATTCTGAGGATGATGCGCTGGCTGATCCACTCGGCAATGGCCCGCTGCTGAAGATTGAGGTGACCGAGCTTGAAAAGACTGATAGCCTCCTGAAAGAACTGGATGGTGTCGTGATAGTCCTCGCGCAGGCTGTGACGGTCGATGCTCTCGTAGATGTCGATGAGCTTCCTGACCGTCGGAGCGAGTTTTTCCGGCTCGTCCAGCACCGTCTCAAAACCGGGGTCCTGGGTTTCGGTATAGCTGTTGAGGATATTGGTGACGAGGACCGAGTAATGGGCAACGATGGCCCGCCCTGATTCGGAAATGATATTGGGGCAGGGAACCCCGGCCTCGTCGCAGATGTTCTTGATCTGATAGACCACATCGTTGGCATACTCCTCGACGCTGTAGTTGACACTCGAGAAGTAGCTCGACTTGGAACCGTCGTAGTCTACGCCGAGTCCGCCGCCGATGTCGAGAAAGCGCAGGTTGACACCCATCTTTTTCATTTCGGCATAGACCCGCGTCCCCTCGATGAGGGCGTTCTTGATCTTGTCGACCTTGGTGATCTGGCTGCCGATGTGAAAATGAAGAAGCTGAAGGTTGTCGAGAAGCTTCTTTTCCCTGAGCAGATCGACGGCGGCCAGGAGCTCCGAGATGCGCAACCCGAACTTGGCCTCCTCCCCGCCCGAGGTCGACCATTTGCCCGTCCCCCGGGAGGAGAGCTTGACACGGATGCCGAGTTTCGGTGCGATGCCGATCTCCTCGGCATACTCGATAATCCGCTCCAGCTCGAAAAGCTTCTCCACGACAATGGTAATGTCGTAACCGACCTTGGTGGCGTGCAGAATGGTGGCGATAAACTCGCTGTCCTTGTAGCCGTTGCAGATGATCGGCAGGTTTTTGTCCGTGGAAACGGAAATGGCCGCCGCCAGTTCCGGCTTGGAGCCGACCTCCAGGCCGAGGCCGTACTTTTTGCCGAAGTCGGCAATGGCCTCGACGACCTGGCGCTGCTGGTTGACCTTGATGGGATAAAAGGTCTGGTACGAGGCCGGATAATCGTACTCCTCGATGGCGCTCCTGAAAGCGCGGGTAATGGAGCTGATCCGCCCTTCGAGGACGTTCATGAAACGCAGCAGGATCGGCGGTTTGATGTTGCGCTTGATGAGGTCGTCGACCAGGGCCCTGATGTCGATGGCATATTTGGAATGGGGCGAGGGATGAACGCAGACATTCCCCTTTTTATTGATGGAAAAGTAGTCCGCTCCCCAGTTGTTGAGATTGTAAAGTCTTTCCGAATCCTTGATTTTCCAGCGGCTCATGACATCGTCCCGATCCGGCACCCCGTGAGGGATGGCAAAAAAATATGGTTTCATAAAAACAGGGGCTCTGCCCCTGTGCTTCCATCGGCCTGGCGGTCTATGACAGCCGATCCCGGAAATCCCGGTAATCGAAACTGCGTACCACCTTCAGTTCGCCCGTCGCCGGTTCGAAGACCGCAATATGAGGATGGCGGATGCCGTTGAAGGTGGTGGTCTTGACCATGGTGTAATGGGCCATGTCGAGAAAAGCCAGCCGGTCGCCGACTGCCAGGGGCTTTTCAAAGGACCAGTCGCCGATAACATCCCCGGCCAGACAGGAGGGCCCCGCCAGCCGATAGGTAAAGGGCTTTTCACCGGGTCCATGGCCGCCCGCGATTTCAGGACGGTAGGGCATCTCGAGCACGTCGGGCATATGGCAGGTGGCTGACAGGTTGAGAATCGCGATCTCCATGTCGTTCCGCACCAGGTCGAGGACCTCGCCGACCAGGATGCCGGTGCCGATGACCACCGCCTCCCCCGGTTCGAGATAAACCGTGACCCCATAGCGGTCCTGGAAGTGCCCGATCAGTTTCACCAACCCCTCGATATCGTAGCCCTCGCGGGTAATGTGGTGGCCGCCGCCGAGATTAAGCCACTTCAGGCCGGGCAGAAACTCCCCGAACTTGGCTTCGAAAACCCGGGCGGTCCTCTCCAGGGGCTCGAAAAGATGCTCGCAGAGGGTGTGAAAATGGAGCCCTTCCACCCCGTCCAGGGAGCGCCCTTCGAAATCCCCGCAGCGGATGCCGAGGCGCGACCCCGGCGCGCAAGGGTCATAAAGCGGCGTATGTCCTTCGGAATGCTCGGGGTTGACCCGCAGCCCCACGGACACCCGCCCTTTCTTCTTTTCCCAGAGGGGCCGGAAGCGCTCCAGCTGGGCAAAGGAGTTGAAGGTCAGATGGCTCGAAATTTCCAGAAGTTCGGCCACATCCTCCGGCGCAAAGGCAGCGGCAAAGCTGTGGACCTCTCCGCCGAACTCCTCGAAGCCGAGGCGGGCCTCCCACGGGGAGCTGGCGCATACCCCTTTGAGGGTCCCGCGAATCAGCGGAAAAAGGTTCCACATGGAGAAGGCCTTGAGAGCCATGAGAATCTCTGCGCCACTGCGTCTCTGAACCTCGGCGAGGATCGCCAGGTTGTGACGCAACCGTCCGAGGTCGACGATATAGGCCGGCGAGGGCGCCAGCCGGGTCATCTCCTCGACATGAAGGGCCGCAATCAGGTCAGGTCGAGCCATTCTCCGCCTTCGATCACCCGGGTCGCCAGACCCATGGTATCCAGGGTTGCAAGGAAGGGCGCGGGATCGAACTGCTCCATGTTGAATACCCCCTCACCCCGCCATTTGCCGGTCAGCATCATCATGGCCCCGGTCACCGCGGGCACCCCGGTGGTGTAGCTGATACCCTGCGAATTGGTCTCTTTGTAACAGGCTTCATGATCGCAGATGTTGAAGATATAAACCTGCCTTTTCTGGCCGTTTTTGATGCCTTTGGCAACGACCCCGATGCAGGTCCGCCCCTTGGTCAACGCCCCGAGGCTGCCGGGGTCGGGCAGAACCGCCTTGAGAAACTGCAGAGGAACGATCTTCTGACCGTTGTATTCAACCTCGTCGATGCGGGTCATGCCGACATTCTGAAGCACCTCGAGATGTTTGAGATAGTTGTCGGAAAAGGTCATCCAGAACTGGGCTTTGCGGATGGTCGGGAAGTGCCTGACCAGCGACTCCATCTCCTCGTGATACATGCGGTAGATGTTCATCGGCCCGATGCCGTCGGGAAAGTCGAAACTGCGCCGGGTCGTCAGGGCGGCGCTTTCGACCCAGCGCCCGTCTTCCCAGTGGCGGCAGGGCGCGGTCACTTCGCGGATATTGATTTCCGGATTGAAATTGGTGGCAAACGGCTGGCCGTGGCTGCCGGCATTGGCGTCAATGATGTCGATCTCCCGGACCTCGTCCAGATAATCCTTGGCGGCCAGGGCGGTATAGACGTTGGTCACCCCCGGATCAAAACCGCTGCCGAGCAAGGCCATGAGGCCCTTTCCCCTGAAACGGTCATGATAGGCCCACTGCCAGCTGTATTCAAATTTGGCCGTGTCGCGCGGTTCGTAGTTGGCGGTATCGAGATAATCGACCCCGGTCTCAAGACAGGCATCCATAATGGTCAGATCCTGATAGGGCAAAGCGACATTGATGACCAGCTGCGGCTCCTCCCTGCGGATCAGTGCCACCAGTTCGGGGACGTTGTCGGCGTCGACCCGGGCCGTGGCAATGGCACGCCCGGGGATCTCGGCGGCAATGGCGTCGCATTTCGCCCGGGTCCGGGACGCCAGGGTGATGGCGGAAAAAACCTCCCTGGCCTGGGCACACTTGTGAACCACGACCCGTCCTACCCCACCGGCTCCAATAATCAGCACTTTGCTCATAGTTTTATCCCTTTCGACAGGATGGGTTAAAATCGGTTTGAAGAAAACAACTGGAAACAGCCATCACCTGGTTTGAGGGCCTCGCCCCGACCATCCCTCCAGCGCTGCGAGCCCCTGCCCGAGCGGTAAAATCAAATCTCTAAAAACATACCAGAAAGGCCACGGAATCAAAGGAATTCTCTCTCATTTTCATCCCCGCCGGCCGGTGTAGTCGAAGGTGGGCGGAGTGACAACCCAGAGAATTTTGGCTCTTCCCCGACCGCTGTTCCGTACGGAATGGCGCCGGTCGGAAGAGAAAAAGAAACATTCGTCCCGGCTGACAATATGGACCTCGTCGTCCAGGCGCAGCTCAATCCTCCCCTGCTGGACATAACCGAATTCCTCCCCCTCGTGGATGTCCTGTTCTTCCATTTCCGCCCCGGGCTCGAGCGTCACCAGAACCGGGTCCATGGTCCGCTTCTGGGCTCCGGGCACGAGCAGCTCGACCTGCAGGGGGTCCTTGTCCCCTGTCGGTCTGACCCGGGCATCGGCACCGAAAACCACCGCGGCCGGAGCAGCTTCGCTGAAAAACTCCTGCATACTGACCCCGAAGACGTCGAGAATGTCCTTGAGGGTGGCAATGGACGGACAGGTGGTATCGTTCTCCAGCTGGGAGATGTAGCCTTTGGTCAGGTCGGCACGGCTGGCGAGCTCCTCCTGGGTGAGGCAATTGATCATTCTGAGCCTTTTCAGGCTTTCCCCGATTTTCACGCAAAGCTCCGTGTTTAGAAATATTAAACGGAAAGTCAGGGGCGAATTCTAAACCATTTTCCGGACTTGTCAAGACCGCTGTTTAGAATTTTTAAACAAAGTGATTATAAGCTTTGGGAGGGGAAAACCATTCGGAGAAAATTCGTGGGCAGGGCAGATAGTCGGTAGTCAATAATTTTCGGCGAACAGGTCGTACTGTTCCGCCGGAATTACCATTTCCTGGTAGCGGACTTCCTGGACCTGGACCTGGTTGCGTCCGCTTTCTTTGGCGCGGTAAAGGGCTTCATCGGCCTCGGCAATAATATCCTGGCTGGATTCCAGGCCGGGAAAATCGCGCCCGGAAATGCCGACGCTGACCGTGATGCGGATGGTCTTGCCGCGATGGATAATGATCATATTCTCGATCCGGGAGCGCAGGACCTCAGCGCGGTCATGGGCGTTTTCAAGATTGGTGTTGGGCAGGAGAATGGCAAATTCCTCCCCGCCGAAACGGCTGACCACATCCGAACAACGCCGGAATACCGCCTGCAATTCGCAGGCAAACTCCCGCAGGGCCTGGTCACCGGCAATGTGTCCATAGGTGTCGTTAACCCGCTTGAAATGGTCAATATCGACCATCAGGACCGAAATTGGAATCTTTTCGCGCACGGAGCGTTTCCACTCGGTGGTATACACCTGTTCAAAATATCGGCGGGAAAAGAGCCCGGTCAGATTGTCGGTCTGGCTCAGCCTTTCCAGCTCCTGGGTTTTTTTCTCAAGCTCCTGCTCATTTTTAAGGGCATTGTGGTACTCCTGGTTGCCTTTACAGATAAGGACCGCGATGTAGATCATGAAAACCATAAAAACCAGGGCCAGGGAAAGAGCATCCTCTTTACCTGAAAAAACCAGATAAAAGGAACAGGGAAGCAGCAACAGAGCGGCATAGGACAGCGCCAGCGGCCGCAGCGGCGAATAGGTCAGCCCCCCTCCGGCACACAAGCCGGCCGTGCAGATGACCATGAACATTTTCATATATTCCGGCAAGGGCGCCCACATGATGTAAACAAATGCCCCGCTCCAGATGGACCCCTGAACGATCATACCCAGGAACAGAATGTTTTTGTTCAGGTATTCCAGGTTCCAATTAAAAAACTTCAGGCCGAAAAACGGTATCAGGCGTAATAACGTCGTGATGAAAAAGACACAAAAAAGGGCCATGGAAATAACCGGATGTTTCTGATAAAAACCGGTCGGGAAGATGATCAGGGTCCAGAGAATAAGGTAGGAGGGTGCACCGGTCAAGGATCGCCGGAAGATGTCGTTAACCACCCTGTTGTCGAGCATTTCCTTCATAACAATAACCTCAGGCCCTTTTGGAAAATACGCAACCACACCTCATTTAGATCACAAAACATGCCATTCAAAGCCCCATCAACCAGGGCTTTCCCGGTAAATCTTCGGGGTTTTTCCTGAAATTCCTTTAACCCATTGGAAATATTTAACTATAATTTTCCCCTATGGATAAAAAAGGTATTTCGGTAATATTTCGCACTCTAAATTTAAATAAAAACGGATTTTCAAAACAGCGATTTAATCGATTTTCCAATATGGGTAATTTGCCGAACCAAGGACAAAGGACGATTATGGGTGCAGCAAGGTGCCGTTAATTGTTCCACAAGACCCGGAGGAGATCCATGCCATCAAAGAGGCGGTCTCCGGCCTCAAAAAAATTTCCGCTCCGCCAGAAACGGAATTTTCCGCCCCTCCACAGGCCTCGAAAACAGGTAGCCCTGCAGGTAATCGCAGGTCAGGCTGCGAAGAATATCCTTCTGGTTGTCCGTCTCGACACCCTCCGCCACCACCTCCATTTCGAAAATACGGGCCAGATTAATCATGGCCCGGACCAACTCCTGGGTCTTGTCGTCGCGCTCCAGCTTCTGGACAAAGCTGAGGTCGATCTTCAGGGTATCGGCAGCCAGTTGGCGCAGATAATCGAGGGAGGAATAGCCGGTGCCAAAATCGTCAATACTGATCCTGAGGCCAAGTTTCCGCAGATGGGCAAGCTTGGTGACACTCTCGCGGGCGTTTTTCATCAAGGCGGTTTCCGTCACCTCGAGTTCAACGGTTTTAGGATCGACAGCGGTCCGGGTCAACAGGGTTTCGATCTGCTCACCAAAACTCTGATGGGAGAACTGATGCCCCGAGACGTTGATGGAAAGGTAATGGCCCTGGCGGCTCATCCCCGACTCGGTCCAGAATCGAAAGGCATTTTCCAGGGCCCATTCACCGAGCAGGCTTATCTGTCCGGTTTCCTCGGCTATAGGGATGAATTCACCGGGGGTGACAACCCCGAACTCGGAATTTCACCAGCGCAACAGGGCCTCGCAGCCATGCAGGCGGCCGCTCCTGGCGCTGACGAGGGGCTGATATACGAGAGAGAATTCGCCGTTGACCAGGCCGGTCTTGATATTTTTGGCTATGGTAAGACGCCGATTCTCCTTGTCATGAACCTCACGGTCATAGCTGACAAGAGTGCCGTCCTTGCGCTTCTTGGCTTCATTGTGGGCAAGAACCGCCATGTTGAGGATACTGTCCGCCTTTTCCCCGTCACGGTTACTGAAGCCGATCCCGAAATTAAAAGCGATTTCGATCTTCTCCCCCTGAATGAAATAGGTATTCGGCAGGCTCTCCCGAGCATGATCACCGAATTGCACGCATTCGGCCTCGGTCCGGCATTTTTTCAACACCGCGAACTGGTCGCCGCCGACCCGGTGCGCCAGGGCACCCCTGCCGACGATATGGAGAAGATTTTTGGAGATGGCCCGTAACAACTCGTCGCCAACCGTATGCCCGTAAGCCTGGTTGACCTGGCCGAAGTTAACGATATCGAAAAAAAGGAGCCCTAGGAAATCGCCGTTCTCCTGCCCGGAGAAAAACTCCTTGATATCATTCATGCACTTGGCGCGGTTCCCCAGGCCGGTCAGGGGATCGTGATAAGCTTCATGTTCAAGGCGCCTTTTTGTCTCTTCCTTGGCTTTAACCTCCAACCTGAGACGGTTCTCGCCGTTCTTGAATTTCTGGATATCGTAGATAACCCCCATAATCATGACCGGCAGCCCGGCATCGTCCCGGAGGGATACCCGCCCCTTGGAGAGCACCCACTGGTAATCCCCCTTCTTGTTTCTAAAACGGACCTGCATCTCCCAGTTTTCCGACCCGCGGGAGGTCTCGAATTCCCGGCGGCGCTCGGCAAAAGAAGGTCGGTCATCGGGGTGGGTGATATTCCAGAGGTTTTCCGGGGTCGGCTCGAATTCGTCCGGCTCGTAGCCAAGGACCCGGAACCAATTCGGACTGTGATAGGCCTCCCGGGTAGGAATACAATACTGCCAGGTGCCGGCACCGGTGACTTCGAGGGCCATTTCGAGAAACGACTGACTCTCCTCCATGGTGCGGGCCGCCATCTTGGTTTCGGTGATGTCCTGAATAAACCCTTCGAAACGGATCACTCCCTGATCATCCACGGCCTTGCACATCGAGAGGTTACCCCAGCGCCGAACCCCGTCCCGCCTGACAAACTCTATTTCGCGGTGGAAGATGCGCCCCTCCTGGTCGAGAACGGCGATGATCTCCTCGCGGTCCCGGGGATTGCGGTAAATTTCCCGGCCGACATCGGTAACCTTGGCGATCAATTCGGCGGGTGAGGGAAACCCGAATATCCGGCTCAACTGGTCGTTGGCGCCCAGAAAGGTCCCCTCCGGGGTGGTGGTAAAAATGCCGATGGGGGCATCCTGAATAATGCCAGTGATACGTTCCCTGGATTTTTCCAGTTCCCTGACACTGATTTTGAGCTTCCTTTTCAACCAGAGACGGTCGAGGGCCACGATGAAAATCAGAAAGATGCTGCCGAAGAGCAGGTTCTTGGCGGCACTTTCGACCAATGGAAGGCTGGATAAGGCAGACGGCAGTTCCTGAGAGAGGTGCCCCGGCGGCGGCGAAGCCAGGCCTCCGGCTACAACTCCCCAGCAGGCAACAACTACCCCAAGGATAATCAACATTGATCTGTTCCAGAAACCCACAAAACCCCCATTAATCAACCGAATTTCTTCGATTGCCCGCTACCGGCTTTATTGTTCACCCGTTCCGAGCAATTTTCATTCCGCCTTGCTCCCTCCGCCGCGTTGCCCCGCGAACCGGCGTGACCCAAATCCAGGAAATTGAACATCCGCCCCCAAAAACGGAAAATATCCATGCTTCCCATTTGTTTTCTTTTTTAAAAAAAAATTTATGTTAGAATGGCAAAGTGTTCCGAAACCGCGCTTTGGAATCAAGGGGGGTCCAAAACACCAACGAATTTAGGGGAGGGCAAAATGAGGGTAACAGAAGCGTCTTTACTGGATTTCAATATTGAAGGAGATGATCATCATCTGACTTTAACCGACGGTTCTAACTGGTTCGTAAATCCTCGCGACCTGCCCATCCTGGCCAAATGGACACCCTCGACCCATATCGCCGTCGACTGCTGTGAGGATAACTCCTTTTTTCCCTACAAATTGACCAACCAGGAGGCCAACATCTCCGTCCTCGCCATGAAGATCGATTAAATCGGAGCGATCCTTTTTTACCCTGCTGACACAACAGAATCCGGCAATTTCCAGTTTGTCGCCGGGGCTTCGCCCAAAGCTGTTATCTTCCGAACCAGTTATCGAGCTATCTTGTCCAGGGCAAGGAGCGCGTTGTTTTTGGGCCTCTTTGTGGCAGGCTTTTCACTATCAGTTTTCAACTGCCATTTACCGTTCCGCCGCCAGAAACGAATCCGGAAACAAAAAAGGCAGGGCAATGAAAGCCCCGCCTTTTTTAACCTCGATGCGGTTATTTATTTCAATCTTTTCCTGATGGCAGGAAATGCCAAGCCGACCAGGCCGGCGCCGAAAAGCAGGAAGGTCGACGGTTCGGGAACCGGCGCGGCGTCCCTGTATGAGGTGATGGAATACTCCTGACCATCCAGTCTGGCCGTGAAGATCCAGTCTTCATCAACCGAACCCCAGGCCGCGAGATCCGCGTCCAGAGCCTCCTGGGTATTGACACCATAGGCGCCCCACCAGGCCATGCCTGCCGTGCCGATAACCCCGCCGGCATACTCTTCCCATTTGGTCGGAATCTGCCAGGTTGATCCGTAATAATAGTCGTAAAAGTCCAGTTCTTCCCCATCCCAATAGTTGAAGACGCTGATCTCGAATTTGCCAGTCAGTTCTGCAATGGTCGCATCGGGCACCCAGTAAATCCAGGTCAGGCGCCTGCCGAGATCACCGAAGCTGTAAACGACCTCGTCCTCGATGTCAAAGTTGGTGGTCCCAACATTACAGGGATTGATGCTGCTGGCCATATTGACGAAACTGCCATCGACCGCTGTTGCAAAAGCATTGGCTTGCCACCCGGCATAGTCGGGCGACCCGTAGACATTCGGTGCCGCGTCAACGTAAAGGTTTACGGTGTAGGAAAATGCCGGGTTGCCCATACCGAGAAGCAGCAGGCCGGCGGCCAACAATACACTAAATTTTTTCATATTTTCCCTCCAGACAAAAACACTTCAGGCTTTGAATGAGGACTTCATCCAAGGCCAAAAAAAACAGCTACAATGCCAACAAAATGCGTAAATACCGCGAGGGCCACACCTCCTTTCCGGGCCCTATCCGGTTTTCTCGCCATTCTTTTCCAGGATTTCGCGGAATAAAACCGGCCACTATCATGGCAAACATTATGCCCGCCGATAAAAACACTGAATTTCAATAAGTTAGAAGATTGCAAAAATGAAAATTTACAAATTGTTAAAATATTCGACAGGAGACAAGTTGCTTCGGGCAGAGATTAGTTGTTTAAAACAAGGGAGTTAGGAAGTTGTTGCGGATGTCTGGAAGGGAAAAGGGAATGGATATGTAAATTTTGTCGACAGAACCTTTTCGAATTTTCATTAACCCGCCTTAAAAACCATAGTTTTTTCAATAACTTTTCCTGATTGTTAAAAAACAGGTGCGTGTAATGATTTCCGACAACCCATAAAAACAGGTAAAGACCGTGGAATGGCTCTGTTACCAGACCCATTCCCTTACCTTCTGGCTAAACTTGCCGGCTGACAGAACGGCCGGACTTTGTGCCAGGCTATCCAGAACCGATTTTTTACTTGTTGGGTTTGAGTTTAAAAGGTCCGTTGGGTTATGATTTTTTTAACTCCAACACCTATTCAAGAAGGAATTCAGACCATGAGAAGATTGTTTTTCTGCCTGCTTCTGTCCCTGGCCCTGGCTGCCTGTTCCGGCAAGGGCCATCGCCCGATTGTCGATTTCAAGGCTTCGCCCGGCAAAACCGCCTACAGCTATGAGCAAGACCTCGCCGAGTGCCGGCAGTATGCCGAACAGATCAGCAGCGGTGAGAGCGCCGGCAAAGGCGCCCTGGGCGGGGCCGCCCTGGGTGGTGTCACGACCGGAGTGGTCAGCGCTATTGTTGGCGGGAATGTCGGCAGGAGTGCCGCCGCAGGAGCTGCGGCCGGCGGTATCGGCGGCGGAGCGGCGGGCGCGGTATCGGCGGCCCACAGTCAGAAGGAGATCATCAACAACTGCATGCGCGGCCGGGGCTACAGCGTTCTTCACTGAAAATTTATTTGGCTTCAGGAAGGATTTTTTCTTCGCACCTGATAGATTTAAACCATAAGGGTAAGATGTTGCCTCCGAGGTCGCCCTGGTCCATCGATACGGGAAGGGATATATTCTCTTCCCATTTTTTCGGCTCTTTTAAAGGCAATGTATCGGCGGTGGTTGCCCTGATTTCAATGACCAGGCGCCCCTAGGCCCGGATATAACTGCCCACGGCTTCGCCGAGGCATTTTTCCAGGCTGGTGTGAATTTTCTCGAGTTTTTTCTGAGTCCTGGAGTCAATGTCGAACCACTCACGGCAGACTTCGCAGCTCTCGCCCTTGCGGACGAAAACATGGGAGCCGAGCACCAATTCCAGAACCTTTCCGTTCCCATCGTCAATCAGCATCTGAAACTCTCCTTTCCGTTTGCACCTCCGAAAGGGCAATCTCTCGTTATTTCAAGGCAATTTGCTATTTTCCTGCCACATTTCCGGATTGGGGGATTTTTTTGTCTGAACGCCTAAAGAAAGGGGCTTTGCGCGTTTGGAGAAGTGCCTGGGTCACCATCAAATGCGGCTTTTTCGCTGCGTAAACACCACACAATGGTCATTTTTTTGAGGAGAAACATCAGCTGGTCGGCGATCGTCCGGTCAGTCGCAAGTCTGCTATCCAAGCTGCAATCTTTCACGCCTGCCCCCTGCCCTTCCCCCTTTCACTCTTTTCCCAGAGCTGATCGTAAAACTATATGCTGGATTTCCGTGCCTTGGAACTGACTAAATATAAATAATAATTTTCCGTTCTTTCAATTGATCCGGTAAAGGATTTTAAAAAAGCTGCGCCATCTTTGAGTATTTTTTTGTCTTTTATCTCATAGTTTAAAATAAGCAGAGTATCTTTCCTGTTCTCACTGGCATACCTCAGCGCCTGGGAAACGACCGCCTCAGCATTCAACTTTTTTGTCATTCGATCCGCATCCCATCTGACAAAAGATCCATTACGCTCACCGTCCGGGTAGTAGAATGTTCCATGGCCAAGGTAGCCAAGAACGGTCGATGCAGCAAAAGACGGGTGGCCGATAATCGGCATATTTTCCAGGCCCTTGGATTTGATATACTCCGCAACGCTTTTTCCGGAGGAGAATTCGAACCGCTGGTCCATGCAAACGGCAATGCCCGTCCCGATCACATGAATGATAAGAATAAAAGTTATGGCTCTGGAAAGAAATTGAATGTGCTTCAGTTTTGGCAATTTGATTGACGGAAAAAAATGTGTTTCGCGACAATAATGCGAGATCCAGGCAGACGCCATAAACACCACGAAAAGGAAACCATGATGCCTGTAAAACCCGGGGTATTTGGCATAAAAGAAAAGAGCAAACCCTGACGTAGCACCAGCAAATGCTGAAAAAGCTACGGGCTTTTTTATGATGGAAAGGGAGAACCAGATCAGGAATAAAGCCAAAATTAAAATTAAACCATCGGAATGCAGAGCTGAGGTGTTCCAAAAGTTCAGCTCGATTTTCGGGACGGGAAAATAGGCGTGCAGGAACGCAAAGGCGGTCAACTTCAGACGGTGCGGATTGAACCTTACAAACCAGCCTAAGGCAATGCCACTGTCTTCCGGAGGGATAAGCTGGTAGATAGAGGTAATTATCCCGGCAAGAATGAAAAGAAAACCACCTGCTATTTTAGGGATATACCGCCCCAGCTCCTCCTGGTCGACGCCAATGATCAGATGAATAATCAATATAAAAAAAATAACTATAGAAATGATCAACCCAAAAATATTTGTATGCGAAAGACAAAAAAGAACAAACCCGATGGCGAGAAAATTAGTCAAACAATTTTTGAATAAGGAACAGAATACGAACACGAGAAAGACGGAAATGCCATAGTTTCTTGAGATAATTCCGTATTCAAAAAAGGGGTAATAACCAAAAGTGAACAGAAGCTTTTGAAGGTTGCTGAAAGGTGAGTATTTCGTAAAAACGAAAATTGTTGCAGATGCGATGGATAGATGCAGTATTTGCATCAGAAACGGAGAGTCGGACACTCTCGTTAAGGGCATCAGAAGCAAATGCCAAAGTCCGGGGTGACCCTCATACTTCAAGTTCCGAAACAACTCCATCAGAGAGTTGCTGTCCCTGGCTATAAGCCAAGCTTGAATTTCATCGCGCCACATTTCATGATTGATGACAGCAATCAGGCTTAACGTGAAGAATGCCAACGTCAGAAAAATGGGGAAATTTTTCTCGAACAAACCCTCCTGATTTAAATTTTTTTCTTCCATTTGATTTGTTCTTGATCTTGTCTTTTTGATTTTCTCGGCATTGCCTGACTACTGTGGTGAACAAACGTTCCGAAACACAATGGCTTTTCTGAACAGATAGACGCCTACAAAACTTATCCCAACGGCGACAAGCTTCGCGCCGTGAATGCTCTCACCGAGGATGAAAACGAACAAAAAGACGGAGAGATAGGTCAACCCGATTCCCAACAGGCCCGACAGCGCAAACAGGAGCACTTCATATCTGCGCTTTTCCCGCAGCCAACCATTCGAAAACACCCCCCGGGAGATCAGACCGTAGGCAACCGTTAAACCGACGGTGTAACCAACCACAGCCGCAACGGGAAGGTCCAATACCTTCAGGCGGGCCAAAGCCCAATAGGTTCCATAGTCAACCAGCAGCGCTATTGCGCTGGCAAGAAAGTACTTAACAAACTCCCGCCCCGTGCTCGCGAGATCAAAGGACTTTTTACTTTCCATGCTTGGAGTACCAGTTCACAGCCGTCTTAAGAGTGTCCGATATCCCCATATAATCGGGGAACCACCCCAGCACCCGCCCTGCTTTGCTGATATCGGCAACCAGATAAGCCGGGTCCCCTTCACGCCTGACTGCATTCGAATAGTTGACGTTTACCTTCAAGTCTTTAAGCGCGGCAATGACCTCATAGACAGAGGAACCGCTCCCTGTTCCCAGATTTATGGAAGCCGAGGCGCCGTCTGCCAGAAGATATTTCAACGCCAATAAGTGGCCACGGGCCAAATCCTCCACATGAACGTAGTCCCTTATGGCCGTTCCATCCGGGGTGTCAAAATCCGTCCCAAAGACTTTCAACTGAGCACCACCATGTGCCGATTGAATCGCCAGCGGAATCAAATGGGTTTCCGGTTCGTGCCATTCACCGAGCTCTGCATCTTTATCGGCGCCGGCGGCGTTGAAATATCGCAGTGACACATAGCGAAGTTCAGCGCGGGCGGACAGATCCCGCAGCATCCGCTCAATCATCAGCTTGCCGGCCCCGTAGGGATTAATCGGATGTTGGGGGGTATTCTCATCGATCAGTGTGCGGTCCGGCATGCCATAGGTGGCGCAGGTACTCGAAAATACGATCGTCCGCACTTCCGTGCGGCGCATGGCCTCCAGCAAGGAGAGGGTTCCACCGACATTGTTGAGATAGTACTTGAGCGGATTCAGCACGGACTCGCCCACGTAGGCGTGAGCGGCAAAATGGATGACGGCCTTCGGGCGATGGCGCTGCAGCACTTCTGCCAGCCTGTCCGTTTCGTTCAGGTCGGCTTGTACGAATGGCCCCCATTTGACGAATTCCCTGTGCCCTGTGGAAAGGTTGTCGAAAACCACCGGCTCAAAACCCGAGTGAGCGAGAAGTTTGCAGGTATGCGCACCGATATATCCGGCGCCGCCAGTAACTAGGATTGCGTTCATTGTTCAAGGTTTCGATAAGCCGGTTGCGGTGATCTTGCTCGATTCCTGGTACTCATAATCGGTGTTTAGCTCCCATAGATTATGTCTTGCATCCTCCGTGATGTTTTCTGCTGCGAGGAGGCCCATCAGGATGCTGTGATCCTGGTTGTTGTATTTAAAGGCACCATAGCGCCCGATTGCACTGATCCCCTCTTGTGCCGACAGATAGGTTTCAACCGGCTTCAGATGATTTTTGTATCCCGCTGCATAGACGGGATAACTCTTTGGCATGCGAACAACCCGCCCTTCTTTCACCTTGCCGTGGGGCACAAGACCTGTGAGGTAAATTTCCTTCATGGCCAGCTGAACCAAATCATTCTCATCACTCAGCCAAATCGGGTCATGGTCATAACACCAGTACTCCAGACATAAGATGGTGTCCTGCTGGCCCTTGTTGATGGTCGGAACCCAGTTTTTAAAGTTGGTAATTCGCCCCGATTGCAGGTTTGCCGAGTGCAGATAGAGCCATTGGTCGGGGAATGGGCTCTCGCCATCGACCCGTAAATACACAAGGATCGTGTTCCTGAATTTCAGCTGTTTAACATGCGCGCAGACATCTTCGGGCGCCCCCATGCGTTCCGCCAGATGCGTTATCGGCATGGTTGAGATCACATGGTCATAAGCCCGGCTGGAACCATCGGAAAATTTTACGCGCGGAGCGCTGTTTTGTGAAGAGATCGGATGAACGGAAAAAACCGGAGAATTGAGATAAACCTTCCCACCCATCTCTGCGATCTTGTCCGCCATGCGATCATAGGCTACTCCAGTGCCCCAATGCGGGTAAGCAAACACATCGACCAGCGTCTTATGTTTTGAGCCGATATTGCCCAAAAACGCTGACTTTACGGCCGCAAAGAGAGAAAGTTTCTTTATGCGCTGGGCCGCAAAGTCGGCGTCCAGCTCTTTGCAGGAGATGCCCCAGAGTTTCTCGCTGTAGGACTTGAAAAAAATCCCGAATAAGCGTGAACCAAAGCGGCTTGTTACCCATCCCTCGAAGGTCGAAGTGTCCGTCGGGGGAGAGATTTGGGCGGAGACGTAGCTGTAGATGCAGCGCAAAGACTCCCACAGACCCAAACCACGCAGAGCATTAAACGGCTTCAATGGGTAGTCAAAAAAAGACTCCCGATAATAGATTCGCGTAAGACGATCAATCATACTGTAGTCTTGCCCGATCACCTCAAGCCACAGCTTGTTGACCCGCGGGTCGCTGCTGAAAAAGCGATGGGAACCGAGATCCACAAGTTGGCCCCACATCGGTAGTGTTTTTGCCATACCACCAACGGCGTTGCTCTCCTCAAACACCTCAACATCCCTACCCCTTTTCGCCAGCGAATAGGCCGCCGTCAGTCCCGCCGGCCCCGCACCAATTACTGCTACTTTCTTTGCTGTCACTGATATCCTCTTAATCCATCATATCCGAATATAGTTAAAGTGTTTTATCGTTTATTTAATCTAATTGTTTGTAATATTTGCCATTTGTCGATTAACCCCTGAGCCCGCAGGGCACTGCGGAACGACAAAAAGAGGACAGCCCGTCACGATTTTATCCCTTTCCAAACCGGGGTATTTTCCTGTTTCCCTGTGTCCCGGCAGAAAACGCCTTCGACCAGCCTCAATCGCCGTTACTCAGGAATTCGTCAAAATACGAAACCGTTTTTGCCAGGCCGTCCCTGAGCTTGACGGTCGGCTCCCAGTCGAGTTCCTTCCTCGCAAGGCTGATATCCGGCTGACGCTGCTTTGGGTCGTCGCTCGGCAGCGGCCGGTAGACCAGTTTCGAACCGGAGCCGACCATCTCGATGACTAACTCGGCGAGTTCCCTGATAGTTAATTCGCCGGGGTTGCCGAGGTTCATCGGGCCGGTGATCATGTCGTCGGTGGCCATCAGGCGCACGAAGCCTTCGATCAGGTCGTCGCAATAGCAGAAGGAGCGGGTCTGGGAGCCATCGCCGTAGATGGTGATGTCCTCGCCGCGCAAGGCCTGAACGATGAAGTTGGAGACCACCCGACCGTCGTTGACGTACATGCGTGGTCCGTAGGTGTTGAAGATGCGGGCCACCTTGATGGTGACGTTGTGCTGCCGCCGATAGTCGAAAAACAGGGTCTCGGCGCAGCGCTTGCCCTCATCGTAGCAGGAACGGACACCAATCGGATTGACGTGCCCCCAGTAGCTCTCAGGCTGCGGATGCACTTCCGGGTCGCCGTAGACCTCGCTGGTTGACGCCTGGAAGATCTTTGCCTGGGTGCGCTTGGCCAGACCGAGCATGTTGATCGCGCCCTGCACACTCACCTTGGTGGTTGCCACCGGGTCAAACTGGTAGTGGATCGGCGCCGCCGGACAGGCCAGGTTGTATATCTCGTCAATCTCGACGTACAGCGGAAAGATGATGTCGTGGCGCATCATCTCGAAGTTGGGGTTGTCGAGGAGATGGGCGATGTTGGCGTGCCGACCGGTGTAGAAGTTGTCGACGCAAAGGACATCGTGCCCATCGTTCAGCAGCCGTTCACAGAGGTGCGATCCGAGAAACCCCGCCCCGCCGGTGACAACGACGCGCTTTATCGAATTATAGTCGCGCATTATAAACCCTTTTAAAGGCCGTATTGATAAAGGGAAAACCACAGATGGTCAAGCATATATAAAAATCGATTTATAGACCACGATAAACCAAACGCATGGAGAAATTGGGTACAGGCTTTAAAGATTGAATGAAGTAAGGAGAATGGGGGGTAACCTTTCAAGCCTGAACCTGCCCTCTTTTCAGGAACAGATGGCGCAAAGCCGCGTTGGCCACCACCAGGGTGACGGCCAGGGCCGGGAAGCCGGACTCCAGGATCAACGAAGCCGCTCCCGACAAAACACTGCCGATAAAGGCACCCAGCCCGTAACAGAAGATAACGGCCGTGAGAGAAATCATATGAGCGCTCGAATAACGCTGAAAACCGCCCGGAAGCACCTCTTTCGGCTCGCCGCCTTGAGCCTTCCGAAAGGCCTTTTTCCACATCTCGAGGTGGACCACGGTCGCCATGAGGGTGGTCAGGGTCCCGGTTATGTAGGTCGTGGTAATCCCAGGCACACCCAGAAAACGGGCCGCCGCGCTCTGAACCCCCATGGCCAGGGCCGAAAGCAGAATGAGACTGTACCTGAGTCCCCCGCTGCGCTCCCCGCCGCTCAGGTGCCAGAGAAAGACGAACAGGACCAGCAGGGCAACCTCGATCGCCAGCGCCCAGGTTACCGACGGGGGCCATTCGCAATCATTCGGCTTCCGTTCAACAATCATCGTCCCCGCCACAACCCCGAGGCTGAACCCGGATAAGGCGACTACCCCCCTCAATGCGGCAAGATACTCCCCCTGCCCGGCGGACAGCCCGAGAAGAACGGTATTGCCGGTCATCATGGCCGTAAACACTTCCCCCAGGCCGAGATAACTGATGGAGTCCATGCTTCCGGCCGCAAGGGTCAACAGCAGCAGCATGGTTTTGCGATCCATGAGGATTTTTTGTGAAATTCCCTGCAATGCTGAGTCTCCCGGGGCCTCCCCTTGCCTTTCCCCTTGCCTTATTGAATAAACGCCGGGCGGGCGGATGAAAATCACGGCTTATGAAAATTATAGCTCTTAGGAGAATAATGGGAATCAGGCGGGTGTCAACTCGGGAAATGACCGGAGAACGGCCCCGCTGACCGGCAGCCGGTCGCAGGTGGGGGATGCGGCGCTCCAATACCTCTATGTGGCCGCTTAACCGCCAAGGCAAGCTGGGGGCAGGGATTTTCAGGCGGCCTCGGCTACCGGCTTCACAACCCGCGAAGTCTGCCCGGAATATGGCCGGAGGGGTTGGGCGCAAGGGTGCTGACTTCCATCGACCGCGCGCGTTTGGCCGGGTTGATGAAGCCCGGACCGGAGCAGAAAATTACCCTGGCGCAATCGGTGGGTTATCCCCTGGAGTAGGTCAATTGGTTGCTGGTGGGAGATTTTTTGAATGGCGGGACCGGTTCATGGCGCGCTACCTGACCCCGCCACATTAGGAAAACAGCTTAGTCTCTGTCCGCCTCGATAACCAGATTCATCCGCCAGTCGGCGTAATAGCCGTCCCCGATCTTGAGCGGGTTACTCTGGCGGCCGATGCCGTCGAGATTTTCGTACCAGTTGCGAATGGCCACAGCTCTGCCCTTCTCGGTTCTGACGAAAATGTTTTCATGGGTCAAGGCCGCGTGTTCGTCGGCATATTTCAGCGCCGGGCTCGGATCGTTTCCTTCGACACATACAGGTTCACCTTCGCCAAGATCAACGTAAAACTTCATTTCATCCTCCTGAATTAGATTTGGTGCTTATCTGCAAGCTGTGCAAGGTTAACATATCCGAAGCTGATGGTGAAAATTATTTTATGCCCCTTTTCCCCCTTCTTTTACTTTTGCCTGACTGACCCAGCCCCTTGTCCAACGGCTTAATTCTGGCAATTCCCGCAACAACCACCGTGCGGGGTCCCCTGCACCATCTCCTCGATGCTTGCCTCCATGGCCTGCTCCAGGTCAGCGAGAACCGCACTGAACTGGCCGGCGGCCAAGCCCCTGTCACAATGGGGGCAGGTGGAACAGGGTTTTTTGAACCAGTTGAGCGTCTCGTAAATCGATTCGCCACAGTAGGGGCAGTCAAGGGCGGCCTTTGATTCTGCATGCACAGTTTTATACTCCTTGAAATAGATTGAAGTGAAGTCCCGCGGGGAAGCAGATCTCTCTCACCCTGACAGAAGACGGCTACGGGTCATCCCCGGTCGTGTAGCCGTCTGGCGCGACCTCCCGGCATTAGTGCCCAAACGATGAAGATGCGTTACCTTTCATCGAGAACCCGGCGAACGGTATCGGCCAGGCTTCTCATGTCGAAGGGCTTGGTAAGATAGCCTCGAATGCCGATCTCTCTGGCCCTCTTTTCCGAGATATGCTCGTTGTATCCGGTGCACATGATAATGGGGATATCCTGGCGGATATTGAGGAGCTCCAGGGCCAACCGGTCTCCGGTCATGTCCGGCATGGTCATGTCGGTGATCACCAGATCGAACCCCCGGGGGTCCCCGCGAAACAGCTCCAGGGCCTCCAGGCTTCGCATGCTGTCCACCACCGCATAGCCTTTCCTGCTGAGCATTTCCACCCCCATTCTGACCAGGGACGGTTCATCATCGATAAAAAGAATGCGCTCGCAGCCGCCCGGCAGAGGAACTGCCGGAACAGGTCTTTCCTGCTGCGCCTCGGACATAATCCTGGGCAGATAGACCTCGAAGCTGGTCCCTTCGTTCAGGACACTTTTACAGGTAATGGCACCATTATGGCTCCTGATGATGCCGTGAATTACCGACAGCCCCAGGCCGGTGCCACGTCCCATTTCCTTGGTGGTGAAATAGGGCTCGAAAATCCTGTCCACGATCTCCGGTGAAATCCCCTTTCCGGTATCCCGGACGACAAACTTCAGATAGGGACCGGGAGGGATGTCGAAATTATCCACAACCGCAGGCCTTTCCAGGGTGACGTCAGTCAGCTCCACCTCCAGTATGCCACCGCTTTCATCCATGGCGTGAACGGCGTTGGTGCACAGGTTCATGACGATTTGATTGATCTGGGTGGGGTCGGACATCACCAGCCCCGAAGCCGTAAGGTTCTGGCGGATCTCGATGTTCGACGGGATGATCGAACGCAGCATCTTGAGGGTTTCCTTGACGACGGCCCGCGGGGCAATGGGAGAAAATTCGGTCGTGGTCATGCGGCTGAAGGTAAGAATCTGTCTGACCAGTTCCCTGGCCCGGTCACCCGCCTTGAGCACCTCACTGATTTCCTCCCGGGCCTTGTCCGTTTCCGGCATGTCATCGAGGGCGAGTTCGGCGTTGCCGATGATGGCCGCCAGGATATTGTTGAAATCATGGGCAATGCCCCCCGCCAGAGTGCCGATGGCCTCCATCTTGCGGGCCTGTAAAAGCTGGGCCTCGAGCCGGTTTTTTTCTTCTTCGGCCTCTTTCTGCTGGCTGATATCGGCAATAAAGCCCTCAATTCGCACAGGCTTTCCGCTGCCGTCAAACACCAGGCGCGCACTGAAGGAGACCCAGATCCTGGTCTTGTCCTTGCGGTAGAATTGGGTTTCAACACCGACGACCTGGCCCTGATCCAACAGGGTGGCAAGGATGGCTTCCCGTTCATCCGGGTTGACGTAAACCTCTTTGGCAATATCCGTCACGCCGGAAATGAGTTCCTGGGGTGAACCATAGCCGAGAATTTCAGCCATGGCCGGGTTCGCGCTGAGATAGACGCCCTCCAGGGATGTTTGGAAAAGACCTTCAAGGGCGTTTTCAAAAATGTGCCGGTAATTCTCTTCGCTCTTCCTGAGGCCCTCCATGGAATCTCTGAGCCGGCTGGTCATGAGATTGAAGGTGTCGGCCAGGATGCCGATTTCATCCCGGGAGGAGACCTCGACGACCTGATCCAGATCACCGCGGCTGATCCTCTCGGCACTCACAGTCATCTGCCGGATGGGGCGTGTAATCCTGAGGGTAACAGGGATAAAAATAATGGCGATCAGAACGGTAATGACACCCCCCGCCAGCCCCATGATGCGCGTCATGCGCAGCCGGCCGTCACTCAGCAGGGTGCTGTAGGCCTGAAGTTCGTCCTCATAGACGCTGGTGCCGATAACCCAGTCCCAGGGCGCATAATAGGCAAGGCGGGCGATTTTCCAACGCGGCGCGGCTTCGCCGGGATTCTGCCAGCGGTAACGCACGGTGGCCATTTCACCATCTTTGAGGCCCCGGGCCCTGTTGATGATGTCCTGGATGACGTAGTGGCCGTCGCTGTCCCGGCTCGACCAGATATCCTCGCCGTCCCGCTCCCCCTTGTCAGAAATGATATAACGCCCGCGGTCCTCCCCTCCGCCGCCCAGAACGTAGACATAGCCGGTTCGGCCGACCTTGGCCTGAAGGATGGCCTGCCTCACCCGCGCCTCCACGGTCTTCTGTTTGACGCCCACATAGATCATGCCCACCAGGTTCCCATAGCGGCCGGTCAGCGGCGCATAGGCGGTCAGGTACCAGGCATTGACGACGTAAGCCCGGCCATGGTAGGTCGCTCCCCTGAGAATGGCCGAAATCACCGGGTTCGCCACCCCGTCGGGATTGACGGCGGGAATATAGGTGCCGATGGCACGCCTGCCGTCCGAGTTTTTCACCGTGGTGGCAACGCGCAGCATGTCGCCCTTTTCGTTCATGCGCTGGAAGATGGTGGCGGTCTCCCCGACCAGCCGGGTCACCTCATCGACGATGGGGGTCTCCACGCCGGGGTCCCCATTCTGTCCGAGCCACTTCCCCCCTACCAGAAACTTTGCCAGCCTCACGGTTTCGGCTTTGTCCGTGAACTGGTTGACAGCCGTCCAGGGGATGGTTTCCCCTCCCAGGATCATCTCCCCGGCCCCGGAAAGGACGTGCTGCGCGACATTGAGGTTGTAGTCGACCTGAAGTTGCACCGCCTCGTTCTCGGTCCGGACCAGATTGTAAATCCCCTGGGTGATATGGTCGAGGTCGGCATTGATGAGAAGCTCTACCTCGCCCTGGGCCAATCGGTTGTACTGGCGGCTTTCCCACACGGCGAGAACCACCAGGGCAACGGCGGCGATCATAACGCCCGCCGCGCCCATGAGGGCGAACTTGGCGCCGAGCTTCATATTCCTCACGGAAGAGGATTTAGGTGATGCTGTGTCAACCAAAGGGGTCAAGTCTCCGCTAGTTCGCAATGAAAATGGGCAGGAACGTGTTCCGGGCCAGACCTGCGGTTAGGCCAAATGAGGATGTTTCTGCAAGTGCCCTATTTTCATACAAAAACCATGACGTTGTCAATTCCGGGAGAGCGCTTCGGATGAGAGGCGGCAAGAGGGTGTCAGGTCTCCGGTGTGAACCGGAACCACTCCCCCTTTTCCACTGTGGTGCGCAACCGATGCCAAAATCCGCAATATCCTGGGTAAAAAGGACCGCTGTTTTTCCCGTTTCCCCAGCCGAACGGCTCAAGACCGCGACAGGGCCGTTCAAGCTGGTGGGGTGATGCCTTGGATCATCTGTTCGGAGGAATAAACGGGGACCCGAGCATCATGGAATAATTTTGACGCAAATCCAGATCGTTGAAGCCGGTTTGGCGCTGTGCGGGCCTGCCCCTTTGGCGCGCTGAGCCGCTGACGCTTAGCCGTCCGCCACTTCCAGCTTGGAAAATTTTTTCCCCAGCAGCGCTGCGAGGAGGACCAGCAGCGAGGCGAAGAAGATCATGATGATCCCCAGGGCCGACAGCTGGCCCCAGAGCCCGTCTTCGGCAAAGCGCAGGATCTGCACGGCCAGGACTTCGGTGCCGGGGCGCGACAGCACCACCGACAGGGTCAGCTCGCGCAGGAACATGCTCGCCATCAGGATCCAGCCGGAGACGATGCCGGGGATCAGCAGCGGGACGATGACCCGGCGCAGGGTGTAGAAGGGGCTGCCCCCGCAGACCCGCGACGACTCCTCCAGGGTGCTGTGGATCTGGATGAAGGCGCTGGAGAGCGGGCGGATGCCGTACGGCAGGTAGGTGGCGATATAGCCGATCAGCAGCGCCGTCAGGGTGCCGTAGAGCGGGGTGCGGACGAAAAACCACATGAAGCCGACCCCGATGACGATGCCGGGGAAGGAGAAGGAGAGGAAGCTCAGCGATTCGAGGATCCCGGAGGCGGTGGTGCGGATCTTGACGATGACGTAGGAGACGAAGATCGACAGGATGGTTCCCAGGGTCGCGCCGACCACGCCGAGGAGCAGGCTGTTCTTGAGCGAGAGCAGGGAGATGGGGTCCTTCAGCACCTCGATCCAGTTGCTCCACGACATCAGCGAGAAGGCCCGGGCGCTCGGCGCCATCGAGTAGGGGAGCATGGAAATGTAGAAGAGCACCAGCACCGGCAGCAGGATGAGCACGAAGGAGAGCATTCCGACAATGACCAGCAGCGGGTATCTCGCCTTTTTCAGCCGAATCAGGGTCGGCTTGAAACCGCGGCTCGAAATGGTGACGAACTTGCCGCCTTCCGCGGTCAGGTAGCGGTAGACGTAGATCAGGGCGATGGACGCGGCCAGGGCGCTCATGCCGATGGCCGCCGCGAGACCGAAGTCGGGGGCGAAGCCGCTGGAAATGGTGCGGTAGATATGGGTGGAGAGCACGTAAATCCGTCCCGGCATGCCGATCACCGAGGGCACGGCGAAGGAGGCCAGGCTCCGGACGATGACCAGGATCGCTGAGGCCAGGATCGCCGGACGCAGGACCGGCAGGGTGATCCTGAACAGGGTCCGCAGGTTGGAGGCGCCGCAGACCTTCGAGGATTCCTCGAGCGAGACGTCGAAGGCGCTCATGGCCGGGGCGATGATCAGGTAGGCGATGGGCAGGTCGAGGAGCCCCTCGACCAGGATCATCCCCTTGAGCGAGTAGATGTTGAAGAGCGCCTCACGGACCCCGGACAGGTTCATGAACAAACTGTTGAGGATGCCGTTGGTGGGGTTGAGGAGCAGCACCCAGCTGGCCGCAAAGAGGATGTGCGGGATCATCATCGGGATGATCGAGATGATCTTGAAGATGAACTTGAACGGCAGGTCGGTGCGGGTGTTGACGTAGGCCAGGAACAGGGCGAGCAGGGTCGCGTGCAGCGCCGAGCCGACCGTGAAGACGACGGTATTCCAGAGGATGGCGGCGAAGTCGGGGTCGGTGTAGGCGGCGACGTACTTGCTGGTGGTGAACTGGCCGAAGGAGACGAAGTCCCGCGAGAAGCTGCCGAGCAGCAGCATGATGATCGGGCACAGGGTCAGGAACCCGACGATGATGATCAGGGTCGTGGTCAGGGTCGGTTTTTTGAACATAAGCGGGCCTATGACGCCAGCAGGAAGCAGTGATCGGGATCGAAGGCGACGGAAATGGTATCCCCTTCCCCGAAATCCCGGGTCGGCTCAACGGTTATCTTCAGCACCGTCCCGCCGATGCGGATCTCCCCTTCGTAGGCTTCGCCCACGAAAATCAGGGTTTCCACCAGGCCGCGATAAATGTTTTGTCCGGACCCTTCCGCTTCTGGGGCGAGGCGGATGAATTCCGGCCGGACACACAGGTAGGCCTCCTGCCCGACCGGGATATTCTGACTGTTGAGGGCGACGACCGGCCCGATCTCCGAAGCCAACCGCGCGTGGTCGCCGTCCAGCTTTTCCACCGTCCCCTTGATCAGGTTGGCGCGGCCGATGAAGTCGGCGACGAACTGGCTGTCCGAGTTGAAGTAGATCTTCTTCGGCTGGCCGATTTCGACGATTTTCCCGGCCCGCATGACCGCGATCAGGTCCGACAGGGCCAGCGCCTCGATGCGGTCATGGGTGACGTAGATGGCCGTGATCTGCAGCTCGGTCAGGAATTTGTGAAGCTCCTTGCGGGTCTCCTCGCGCAGTTTGGCGTCGAGGTTGCTCAGGGGTTCGTCGAAGAGGATCACCTTGGGTTCCGCCACCAGGGCGCGGGCCAGGGCGACGCGCTGCTGCTGGCCGCCGCTCAGCTTGGTGGCCGGGCGTTTTTCGAAGCCGGGAAGCTGGACGAAATCGAGGACCCGGGCGACCTTGCGCCGGACCTCCTCCCTGCTGACCTTGCGGGTCTGCAGCGGGTAGGCGACGTTGTCGAAGACGTTCATGTGCGGCCAGATGGCATAGGTCTGGAAGACCATGCCGAGGCCGCGCTGCTCGGGCGGCACGAAGATGTTCTTGTCCTTCGACCAGACCAGCTCGTCGCCGATGAAGATCTCGCCGCCGTCCGGCACTTCGAGGCCGACGATGCAGCGCAGCAGCGTGGTCTTGCCGCAGCCGCTGGGGCCGAGCAGGGTGAAGATGCGGTTGGCGGGGATGCACAGGTCGACATGATCAAGGGCCTTGATCTCTTTCCCTTCGGAGTAGTAGGTCCTCACCAGGTCGTGAATGCGGATTTCCATAAAACCTCGGTAATTATTCAGCACCAGGACAGGTGTCGCCCATGAGAAGGGCATCTGCCGCCCGGACGGCGGCAGTTGAGCCCCATGGACGGGTTTATGCGTTCCTTGGAATGGGCGCCACGGGGCCTGGTGCCGACAAACGGAAAAGTTCCAAACCCATGCCCTGGACGGCCGAAGCGAAGCAAGCGCGGCTCCGGCCGAATTCAGGCGATAGGACCAAGATCGCTATTAATAGAAAATCTTCTGGAACTCTTCACCCCAGTGACGGATTTCCTGGTCCGAGAGCTCGCGGAGGGGCAGCACCTTGACCTTGTCGATGCCCGCGATGGGCGGGTAGACGCCGGGGGCGAGGACATATTCACCGACCTTGTCGGCCAAAAGCTGCATGGCCTGCTTGCCCAGCCAGTAATCGACAAAAACCTTGGCCCCTTGCGGATTGGGCGCCTTGGCGGCTACGGCCATGGCCCGGGTGGTGCCGAACAGGGTGTCGACGCGCGCCCAGTCGAGGGGCGCCGGGGCCTTGGTGATGATGTACTTGGGCATCGAAATGCCGATCAGCTTTTCGCCGCTGGCGATGGGCGCCGGAGACGGTCCGAAGGATTTGACGAACATCGGCTTGTTGGCCGCCAGGCCCTTGAGGAATTTCATCCAGCCGGCGTCATCGCCGAAGACCTTGGCTTCCTTGAGGCCGACCAGCCAGGAGATGGTCGTCGCATGGGAGGCCGGGTCGGGCATGACCAGCTTGTCAAACCACTTGGGATCGGTCAGGTCCTCGTAGCGCTTGGGGACATCGGCCGGCTTGACCAGCTCCTTGTTGTAGATCGGCGCGACATATTCGATGCCGAACTGGATGATGGTGTCGTCCCGGGTCGCCCAGTCCGGGTAGCCGGCGGCCGAGGGGGATTTATAAGGCGCCAGGACCCCTTTTTCCTTGAGTATCTGGAGGATCGGCAGCGGCCCCTGGAGCACATCCGCCTGCAGCTTCCCCGCCGAGAACTCGGTCAGCACCGTGGCCAGGTATTTGGATGTCGAGATCCGGGTATAGATCCCCTCCTGGCCGCTCTGCCCTGCATTGAAGTCGGCCATGATCGGTTCGATCGCCGTGATGTTGGCGTACAGATTGACTTTCTCCGCGGCCGGAGCCGTTGTGAACAGGCCGGAAAGCAGGATGAGACCGGGCAACAGAACAAGCATCTTCTTCATTGCGCATCTCCTTTCGTGATACTTCATGGGGGCCCAGTCGGGCGCAGAAAAAAGGGTCGTGGCAAAGCCAGGATATGAAAGAACTGTAATTAATATTGGTGTATGTGACAACCAGTTTAGCAGATGGGGGGGCGGAAAAAAGGGCTGAAGGGATTTTTGTCTTAAAAGAAAAAAAAGGCAAACTCTTTTCAGAGCCTGCCCTCATACGCTTTCTTCGGAGGAAAAGGATGAAGCCGTGGTTGAATAAAATTTTCTCCTCGGCCCAACCGCCCTCTCACGCCTTCACAATTCATCAGGTTCATCGGGTAATTGGGCGTCATGCCAGACAGCGACCACCCAGACAGTCTTTTCTTTGATGCGGTAAAAAAAGCGGTAAGGAGGCACAATTATTTCTCGGAAGGGAAGATCGGGAAACTCGGGCGGCACTCTGCCGGATTCGGGGAACTTGGCCAGCCTGGACAAGGCCTTTTCAGATTTTTCCCTGAACGAAAAAGCTGCGGCTGGATTATCCCGCCGGATGTAAGCCAGTGCAGTCAAAAACTGGTCGCGCGCCGACGGCGTAAAAACAATTTTCAAGCCTGGCTCCCATTCAGGAACTTGTCCGCCTCGGCCATGACGGCTTCCAGGCTGATGCCTTCACCGGCCTCGATCTCTTTTTCCCCGCGGGCCAGTAAGCGCAAAATTTCCAACTCATTCTGGGTCTTTTCATAGGAATCCATGCTGACCATAACCGCAGCGGCCCTGCCCCTCTGGGTGATAAAAACAGGCTCACGGGAAGCAGCAACCTTTTTGACGATGTTGCTGGCCTCCTGGCGGAGATCGGAAATGGGAATAATTTTGGGTGTTCTAGCCATTGATAATACCTCCTGTTGTATTGTTAACTGTACTACCAACATCATATTTTAACAATGATGATTTTCCGGATACTTGAAAAACAAGGGAAGATTATGCCTGGACCTTGGCGTACATCAGGGGCCCGCCGGCGCGGCAGCGCTGTTCCGGATGGCGGGTATTTATAGGTGTTATTTTCTATTTGGAATTAAGCAGGTAGGAAATATGGGTTGATAATTTGAATTAATTTTTATTGACGCGGGACTATCGCAGACTCTGCCGCATCAAGGAAAATTCACCACCTGGACTTTGGTTCTCAGCTCTTCCCTCTGAACGGCCATGCAGAAAGAGATGAGCCTTTCCCGGTCCCTGGCGTCGATCTCCGAAAACTTGAGAGAGACGTAGGGCTTTTTGCTGAAATTCAGCGCCCTTACCACCTCGCCGCTGCACTCGACCTCAAACGGATAGGGATTGTTGAAGGCCAGCCCGATCTGGAACTTCTCCCCCAGACGGCGCGACCTTCGAATGGGAAAGCGTACGCCCCCGCCGCTGATGTTGATCACACCCTTGTAGTCCAAGCTTTCTCCGCTCTCTTCCGCGAGCTTCTGACAGCAGACATTGGCCGGGACATCGACCCGGAAGTACTCCCGGGCAAAGGGGTTGACCTTGATGCGCCTGAAGAGCAAGAGCAGTTTTTCAGAAGAGACAACCCGGACGATGCGGGTATTGAGAATATGGCAATGGCCCTCCGCCTGAAAAGAAATTTTGCAGATCCGCTCCGGACTGAGCGTGTCGACAGGAAGCTGGCCGGGGAGAAAGGTGGCCTCGAAGTGAGAGGGATCGGTGCTTTTCACAAGGCATTCCAGTTCCAGCGCCCCTTCTTTGGAAAGCGGAAGAAGGACCTTGGCGACGAAAGCGTCTTTTAAGGGATATGATAGGTTCGCGGCGTTTGAGGCAGGCATCGAAATCCTCCTTAAAACCACCATGGCTCCAACTTGCACCGGGGAGGTTAGCCATCCGATACCTTAACTTTTCGTCGTAAATAGAAAATTCTTTAATTTTTTCGTCAAATTCCCTTTATTTCCGTTTGTTAGAATTACCTGCAATCTTGCAGGCCTGACCCCAGGCCTCTCCTTTATGTCGGATGAATTGCCAAGGCATGGTTTCTGAGCTTTTTGTGCCTCTAACTTGATGTAATCGAATGTTTTTCTCTGTCAGCATCTATGGTATAGTAGACACATGAAAAAATCTCTCGAAGATACTAATCCTTATTTGAAAGACCGCACCAAACGCAAGAAGCTGTTGCGTTACTCCATGGTCTCTTCTTTTGCCATTGAGGGCATCTATTTGAAAAGCGAGGGTGAGTCTTTGGTGAAAGAAAGCGATTCTGATATCATTTCACCACGGCAAGAGTCCTCTCGATCACCTCGCGAAAAATAGTCATCATCGGCTGGTAATCCCGATCCAGCCCTGCTCTTACCGCTTCGAAGTACCGCTCCCGGTTCCTTCCTCGTAAAGAAGAAAACTCCAAAGGCGGCAAACCCGCCTGCAATCCCATTAAAACGGAAAACAGCCGGGCAATTCTGCCGTTACCCTCCCGAAACGGATGGATCAACACTAGTTCCACATGTACCTCGGCCAGTGCCTTGAGCAACTCCTCGTGATTTTCAAAACTGCAAGGTGTGTAGCGGTTGAGCTGATCCGTCTCAAATTGTCGCATCAGGTTCGGCACTTGAGCGGCTGCTGCAAACATGAAACTACCTTTGCCCACATTGACGGCACGATAGACACCGGCCCAAGTGTAAATATCAGCCAACCAGAATCGGTGCAGCCAGCGGATATCTTCCGCAGTGAAACGATGATCGCTTTCAAACCGCACCAAAGCTTCATCCATCAACCGAATGAAACGCATTTCCTCGGCCTTGTTCATGTCGCGTTTTCTTTTGATGCCGAGGAGATTTTTCAGCACCCGCCCATAAGAACCGGGTTCATGCTGGTTCTCAACCAGTTGGGAGGTATGGTAACGGTCGGTCGGATTCATTGTAACGCTTTTATGCCCTCATCCCTGTCATCCAGGAGTCTTTTCCCGAAAGCCAGTGTTTGAGAAACGCGTTACTCTCGTTTTTTAAAGCCAAAATCAGCGATTTAAGGGCGAAATAGGTCGAAATTACGGTGTTTTTCCGTTTATTTTCAATTAGTTGTTTTGGTCCGACCCCGGAAACCGTTCTGGCCCCTTTCCTTGAAGTCAGGCTGGATATTAAAACTAAACACTGTATTAGATTATTTTTTTTGCCACCAAAATCATTGAGTCTACAAGCCTTTTAACGTCCAAGACACTTTTCCCTTTTATCAAAACCCCTACTTCCAGAGAAGACTCAAGTGAAGATGCCAACATATTAGCCGATCCGATGTAAGCTTGAAGATCATCCCCTAAGACGAATTTTGCATGGAAAGTTTCATAAGGAAGGCGGCGACCTAAATGATGAAGGTTGTAGTCGAAAATCTTTACATGCAAACAGTCCAACTCATCTGCAATGCCTGCCAATGATGTTTTAACCGAAAGATAATCCCGAAGCATCAGTACCCGCTCAACTGGCTTGCCATGGGTTAATCTAAACATATTGGCTAACCACTCGGCCCCCACCTTGTCAATAAATGGCGTCACAATAACAAGCCGGGATCTTGCTTCACGAGCTATTTTTGAGAATGCTGAGTCGGTGGCACCCAGCTTTACGCAGTATGGTCCCTGCTCAGGCAACGCCTCGCAAAGCTTGCTCGGCTCTTCAGGTAATGTCAGGACAATTTGGACATCATCCTTATCCTTATGAACCCGCTGAAAATTAGCTGCTCCCGCCAACTGTATAGCAAGATTCATCATGTCTTGGTCGTCAGCAAATGAAATCCATATGCTTGGACCAACCTCTTTTACCATCCCCACAGTCGCCATGGCGCGAAGTATCTGTGGAATGCGTACCTTTTCATGGGCTCCTAAGCCTGCATTTCTTTCTACGAACTCCAATGTTATAGCGGCATGTCCAGATTCCGCCATAAGTCGCACGACTCTCTCTGCGGTCGCAGGAAACGGCCGTATCAACTCGAAGAATTTTTGGACGGCATCACTCTTCATGCTGTTGTCAACGAAAAGAAGCCTACCAAGTCACTCTTGTCACGAGACCATCGTGGTGCCGGCCCATTTTTCAGCGCGCTCCGAGAAAGGAGCTGGTTCGCTGCAATGCAGGTCGTTTCGGGAACCATTATACAGCCCGGGCATGCTCCGCCTCGGTGGTCACAAAGGGAGCCGGAGCTGCATTGCAACTTGTTCACGGATAGCATCTGCTCCAGCACGGTAACGTTGAAATTGCGCCACATCGAGGAAAGATTACCGAGGTCCGGCGTCATTCCGCCCCTGTAAACGATAAATGCCAAATCGGCAGGAAAGAGATATTCACCGAAGGAACCCTGTTCAAGCCCGGAATATTCCGAGATTGTAACAATAAACTGGTGGGCCATCGTGTGCAGAAGCATATATGCCATGTTGCATACTGTTCTCGTGACATCGGATTTTTGGCTTTTGTATGCTTCTAGGAACGGCCCGAAATTCACGTAGTTTTCTATATACCTTGCGCCGAATCGCATGCCCTTCGCCAACGACGGATTTATTGGTACATGGTTTGCTGTCAGCCATTGAACAACCATTGTCTCATCCAGTCGAACGTAAAAGGCCTCGTTCTTCTGGTGCAAAACATAAATAGGTCGTTGACCTCTCCCCACTGGCTCAAACGAACGCAGACAAACGGGCATGACAAGCCCTTTTTGCTCAGTAGTGGGGCTTGCGGACACCCGCGTGTAACCGTATGAATATTGAACTAGGTCGAGCTCCCGCAGCATGAGCAGCCTTTTAATTCCCAACTTTGCAAGAATGTTCCGCAGATTCTCCTGGTATTCTTCTTTGGTTTCCTGCTGAATGGTACCCTCCGGAGCAACCTCGGGCGGAGGATTCATCAAATCGATGGTCGACTTTCGAGGACCACCTGAAATCACTAGCTGTTTCTTCTCCAGAAGGGAATGTTCAATCCCAAGACGAATTGGGTCATACTTGCGTGCATAATCCTGTCGTTCTCTTATCTGGGCGGCGAGTTCGGATGGGATGGTGACAGCACGGTCCACCCACCCATTTTTCTCCCATCCATCCATCATGTGGTCTATTATATTTTGAATGGTTTCGACAGCACTTGAATCGGTCATTCTTGCCTTTGAACTCTTCATATCTGCATATACTTTATATTGGGCGCCTTGCCCGACACTCTCCAGGGCCGCCTTGATTTGTTCGTCAGACATAGGCTGCTGTGGGTAGTTGTAAATGTTTAGAAGCTCCCCAGCGAGTTCAACCTGCTTGGTTGGATGCAGTAATTCGAATATAGAGGTATCGGGATAGGGAATGAACCTGTCGCGCTGAATGTTGAAAAGTGAGGATGCCCTGTAAGAAACTGGCAGCATATTCCACTCTCTAGGCTGATGCCCTATACCTTGCCGCAACTTTTCCTCAAGCAACTCCTTTGTCTTTGGATCGCTTCTGGTTAGTTCTCGTGTTGACGGACATCCTTCTTTGGTGCACTTAAAGCGCCAATCTGAAAACATGCCGGTGGTTGATTTGACGAGATAAAACTCATTATTACCGCACTGGCAAGGCCTTTCCGGGAACAAAGGCTCATAATTACCGCTCCAGTGAGCGAAGACCACATCAAGCTGCCCCCAGCGATGTCTACCATCCTCCGGTGATTTTTTGCAGTCGGTCCGGTTTTCCTGGTCAACATGGTTCTTTGCGTAGTCGTCGACGTCTGTGTAGCGGTGAAGAAGGCCACATTTCCCACAGACAAAATTGAGCGGATCTGGGTAATAGCCAATATGTGTGGGTTCCAGCAAAATGAACTGGTTGATATCGAACACGGGTTGGCTCCGGTGGTCCAGAAAGGCGGACCGATCCAGAACTTGGTCCGGATAAATCGGCGGACCCGAAGAAGCACGACCTAAACAATCCATGCCGACATTAACCCAGTTGGCAATAATCTCTCTCATCTGTTCTTCAATCTGTTGGGTTACTACCCGCACGATATTTGAGTCGTACCTGGTCGTCATGACGGGGACGGATAGGAAACACCCTCTTCCACCCTCAAATGTAAATAGTGCCCCCGGAGCATAGCTTGTAGCCAGTTGCATTTTTGAGCGATTGATTACCGGACCCTTTTCAGACATGGCTATGCGTCTCCTTCGCTGTCCATCTCCGAGAAGACAGCAGTCTGTTTCCGTAGGTTCCTTGTTGCGGCAAGTATCGCATCTTCGATTCTGGGCGGCCTCAGTATCCCTCTCCCGGCCCGCTCAGGCAGATACTTGCTTGCCATGATAACTCCCCCTTCATCGATATCGCGCAAGGATCTCATTGGCTTTTTCGCAACACGGGACCCTTCCCAGAATTTGTTGAGGTCGGTCAGCGTATCAGAGCGATCTTTAAACTCGGTCACTAGCCTATGAATCTCGTTAAGTATCGAGTTCTCGTAATATTCCTGATTGTTCGGCTGGCCAATTGCGCTAAGTCCACGCCCCTTTACGCCAATAGCGTTTACCACGAAGTTTCCGGCACTCTTGAAAAATCCATCAGTAGTCATCTCCCTGATGAACTTTTTCACATCCATGGTGTTATCAATAGGTGAAATGGTCGCCTTGTCCTTAGCCTCCACGAATAGCCTTTGCTCCTCACACCCAACCAACCAAGCCTGGAAAAGGCTGGGGACGACTCTCTTGAGGGCATTGTCTGCCCACCGTTCAATTGCAGCAGGAGCAATCATCCGTTCCAAGAACCGGTGGAAAATGTCATGCACCTCAACAATGTATCTATCACGACGTCTTTGAGGGACGGGAATCAGGAGACTGAAGCCAACATGCATTCGCCCGACCCGGGACGATGCCTGGATATACTCAGCGATGTCAGTTGGCATACCGGCAAAAAACATGGCATTGAACTTCTCAACATCGACCCCATGAGAAATAGCCGATGTGGCAACGATGTTCCTTAAAGATTTTTGTAGCTGATCCGACTTTACTGCACCACTTGCGACTTGCATTATGCTCTGGATGGTCTTGACATCAACTCCGCCTGAAATTAGATCGGTTCTGATATGGGCTTCCGGTAGCCCTGCGGCAACATGTAGCTTTGATGCCTCTCCAGAAAGAGCATCAATGACTTGGTCGCCACCCTTCTTGTTTGTAACGTAGGTTAGAGATATCCTAAACAGGTCGAGAAGGCTTAGGAGAGATTCGGCATCCGCAGTCAACTCATCCAGAGCGGCAGCATGGTGCATCTTGACCGGGCTGTCGGAGAGAGCATTCTTCATCAGTGCCACTGCCGCAGCTGGATCATCCTGAATAAGTTGCCACAGCTTCGAAATCATCACATGGTAAGCGGCCAGCACGTTAACGGTGGTTACCGTGTGCAACCTGCCATTAGTCATGATGGAGGCATAAACTCTCATCCATGGCGCATGTAGTTCGGCAATTCTTTCCCTTGTATCGGCCGGGGCTGAGTCAATGGATGCCTGCCGTAAAGGATTCGGCGCCTTCTCCGGGTGTGCGTAAAAGCTTTCGTAGATGGAAGTCCCCGGATAGGGGAACTGCAGGTGCCGCCGCTGGTACAGAGCTTCAATCTGCCTGCCCGGCGTCGATATCGTGGCCGTTGCGGCTACAACCTTTGGCATCCGTGGTTTACCGCCTTCATCCCGCACCACCCTTGTCCCAAGTAATGGCGCGATTCCGAACAACAGTTGTTCAAAAGTGGTCTCGAAGAGCCCGGCGAATGTTCCAAGACTCTCTTCGAGGAGATGCGCCTCATCCTGAATTACCAATGATGGGAAAGGGTCATGAAACAACTCGTCTCCACCTGCAAAGGCAGGTGCGACGCGAGTCAGTGCAGGATTGTCAAGGGCCGCCTGTAATTCTCTACGCTTGCGGGGGCTGCTTAGCCGTCCATAGGAATCAACAAATCGAGCCAAGCCCAGCATGCCGACTATTTTGCTGATTGTGGAATCGTGTTGCCCGATAAGAGCGAGTTTGTCGATTGTGCCCAGGATTATCGCTGGAGCGTGGGCGTAAATATCCTGGTCCGTGAGAAGAAACGGCAGCGGGGTGATGCCGCCGTTCATCTGATTCCATTTGCAATCGTCATGGAAGCACAATATCCCGACCATGTTATCCCGGTCAGGATAGTATCTTAGGCCCGTCAGCCCCCTGTTGCAGTATGGACAGACCGGAACTTTGTTGAAGGCATCATTCGCGTGGTCATAAGCGACACGGCCTGCCGTTCCTTCCTCGGGCATCTTTTCCCCAATTTTGAGGATGCCCTTGATTTCCTCCGGAGTGTTTCTGTTGGGAGTATTCGCTTTCCCGACCCAGAAGCCGATTTCGAACGGAGCTCCCTTTATTCCTTCCTCATGTTTGACCTGTTCCGCGAATACGAGCAACGCAAAGAAGCGCTGGGCCTGCTGCAAGGTTAGAAGACGTAACGGATACCGGATAAGCGCGGTCACTCCGCGGTGCTTTCCGCGTAATCGGTCGAAGAACAGATTAAATAACAGCAAGCCATAGAAGGCCTCCGATTTGCCGCCGCCGGTCGGGAAGTAAAGCAGCGAAGCCATTTCCTCGTCCAGTTCGCGGTCGTGCCACGGACGGAATTCATCGATTCTGGAGGCAATCGTCGGAATATGGGCGATAATGAAGGCTTCCTGGAAAAGTCGCCACCCTTCGAAGCCCTTATCTTGTCCTGCCTTGAACATGGTCCTGTTCAGGAGCACCCATGCCCGGTAAGGGATAGCATTTCTTGACATGGGGTTTTGCTTGAAGGCCACCTGAGATTTCTTGAGCAGGTCGATGCCCCGGCGCAGGAGGGAACATTCTCTTTCGAACGCTTTCAGCGCGTTCCTGTACTCCTCGGTTTCTTCATGACGCTTAACCGGGTCGGGCTCATATTCGGCTGGATTCACCTTTTCCTGTTCGACTATCCACTTGGCATATTCGTCGGTTATCCGGTACAAGGAGCTTATATCGGTTTTGGTTTCGCTCAGCTCCTTATATTTCCATGGTATCCCGGGAATCTCTCGAGGGGTGATTCGAGGAAGAATATACTTTGGCAGCCATGTTGTCTTGAGAACGACGTTGTCGGCGTCATCGCTTCCGACTTCTACTCCGCAATTGATGCCGAGAGCCGGATAGGTCATGAAGTTGCGAAAGCGAAATGATGGCTGGATTCGCTCCAGGCGCAACCGATTGTGAACGGTCGCAGGTACGATCACAACAACCTGAACTTGATGGATTGCGGCATCGTGGCAAAGATATCTGTTCCGTGATGGCGTGTTGTTCTGATTTTCGAAAGAAACCCTTACGTTGATAACTGACGAATCGGAAAAGTTGGGTGCTTTGCTGCAAATCAGATGCAAATTGTTTAAAGTCGGCAGTAACGTTGAAATATCCGGCGGGGTCTGCCTGGCTGCCTGCAGGAAAACGTCCCATGCGTCCTTGGTTGCGATTTGGGTGGGCACAACCGGTTGTTCCCGAAAGGCCCATTGCTGTCCTTCCGGAGAGGATACCCAAGCCGTCACCTTTTGCGAAATGTCAGCCCACATTTTGTCTTCAAAGGCTTTCACTCTTTCTTCGACGTCGGCATCAGGAGTGGCAAGCGGTAAGGACAACCTTGCGGAAGAAAAAGAGAACCTGCGCCATTTCTGTGGGATTTCAGCAGGCTGTGCCAAATTGTCTGGAAGAACGACATCGCTGCCGGCTGATACCACATCATGGGGCCTCGCTTCCTCTTCACCGCCTGCGGCTTCCTGCCCCTCCTCGCCTTCTTCCTCCTGGTCGAGTTGCGAAATTCCATCCTGGCCTGTTACCGTAATGCCAAACTGGCGGTATATCTCCTCGCTTGCGATGACGCGAAGGAGACCCCGCATGCGACGCTGGTCTTCCGGTTTATCCTGCTCCTCAGCTATAAGAGCGTTTGTTCGGTCCCTGATGGCATCGCGAATCTGCCGCTGCACCGCTGAACGAAGCTGAAAGGTCGGTTTCAGTCCATATCCCTCTATTTCCTCCCACGTGGGGAGAACTCTGATATAGGCACTGAAAGAAACTTCAACCCCAATTGCACCGGTCGGCGGGTTGCGTACCTGCAAATCCATTCCGATATTGCTGATATGGATGTCGTTCGTTTCGTCATCAGCACCGCTCTCACTCATTGCCGGCAGGAGAAAACCGGATACGAACTTTCTACTGGGCTTTTCTCCATATACGAATTCGCCATCTGCTCCCTGGCCGGATACAAACCGGTAGGTCAAGTTGAGGAGGCTATCAGTTAAGGCCTCTTTCGCCTCGACAAAATCTTTTCCTTTAATGTTCCGGATGTTCATCATCATGCTCCTTGACGATGTGAGAGACGGTAAAAACGTTTCTGCAGGCGATATCAATCAGGTCCCGCAAGTCTCCCTTGTCTCTATGGAAGAACTGCTCTACGGATGTCGGATCAAGGAGGAGCTTATAAAAAACCCGGTTCCGGTCGAGCCCGGCGCGGATACGGACCTTTCGTGTGCTTTGTATGGCGGCAGCCCAGTACCATTCAATCTCGCCATCTGATACCCCAAGGGCTTTCATAAACAACTTGAACACCTTTCGGAGTCGGGGGGCATGCGGCTTTACGAGCTCTCTGGGGATTTTCAGCAAACCCTCAACGTCAATCCACCTGACAATGTTGCCAACATTGTCGCCCTCGCCAATATCGGACCCTCGTGCGTCGGCCTCCATTTGCCGTTGGATTACTTCAGCCTTCTCTCTGAGCGACCAGCCTCGGATGTTGCGCACTCTCTCCACAACCCTGGCATGGTACGCCCTCAGTGTTTCAGACGCCATGGCGGTTATGTTGATTTTGTCGGATGCAGCATCGAGAAATTCAGGGGTTATGACGAAGAACCTGTCTCCCCCCTGGAGTTGCGAAACAGGCACCTTTGAAAATGGTTGGAGGTCATTTTCTTCCTGATATCGCAGAATGTCAGACCCCTCATAAGCAGAGATGTTTTCACCTTCTTCGGTCACGATGATAACCGGATGGCCTTGACAATGGCCGGGCTCCACATCCCGAAGGTTGAATATGAGGTTGCTGGCTATCAATTTGACTTCGTCCAGCTCACCAAGCAAGGGTACCCGGCTGTCGGCAGCTTGTTGTAAGGCCTCACGCATTGCCGTCAATCGCGGTCTGATGATTTCAAGTCCCGAAACTTTCCCCAGAATATCGACATAGCGCAATAGCGACAGAACGGTGCCGCCGTCACAAATGAACGTCAGATTTGGCGGCATTGCATTCTGGGCAATCATTTTTGAGAGGTACTTTTGTCGCGGCAAGATGAAATAGACGTGTTCAAATTTGTTGGGGGACTCTTCAAAAGAGTCCACAGCTCCCCTGCCGTCAAAAATCACGAGTTTTGTAATACCATTCCCATTCGGGGATGATGCACCCTTTCCACGGTTGCTATTAATCATCCACTCTGCGAATTCTTTCATCTGCCTATTCGGAAATACCACGGCGTGACTGTCTTTATGCAGCTCCTGCAGTTTCTGGTACAACACGTCAAGTCGGGATTGAAGGGGGGTGCCATTCTTTAATCCCTCAATAATAGCTCGGCAATTCTTCAAGTACTCAGCAGCGTCTATCCGCTCAGCCCCAGCATCTCCTGAGTCTACGAGTTCCTTTGTCTTTATCCATTCTTCCAGAGGTCTTAGAGCAACAGTCTGGATATCTCGTCTCGATTGATCGCAATTTTCCTCCAAGAACAGCATGTAATCATCCAGCCCACCGGGCATGTTAACAACATTTCGAATAGCATGGTCTAGTATGTCGATTTGCTCCGCGAGTTGTTCCGAGCCAAGGTCTCTAACCTTGTTTTTAAGTTCCTGGCCCGTCACAAATACATCAACCATATCCTCGGCATAAGATGCTATCATGACCGATGGAACTTGGCTGTCAGCGCCTACCATGCTCTTATGGTCGAAAAGACCCTGCGTTACGTTTAAGAAGGAATAGGAGGATACACTTCGTTTCTGCCGTCTCTTTTCCTCATAGTCGGCCAAAAGCTTGAAAAAAATTCGGTTGAAAACAATAGGATCATCCGCTATCGCCAAAACTGGCGGTATGCCATCCTTTTTACTGGAGAAGACACTCAATAGCACAGAAAGGAACTCGGTTACCTGCTTTTGCCAATTCTTACCAAGGCGATTATAGGCCCCCGTAAGATCGACTAACACAATATTTGGCCTTCGGGTGGCAAATAGGTCTCCTTTACAAAGTTCGCGTCGGTCACAAGTGCCAGGAATGCCAAGCATGAAAAAAGGAGCGGATACGATTTGGAAAAGCCGGGGGTCGGACAATGAAGAACACGGCCTAACGTACTTCTGGGCTCTGTTTAGAAAACCTTCCCTCGCTAATGGTTGATTTTTTACGAGACCACTCTGGAAAACAGCTTGAGGGGTAATTTCGAATAACGTTGGGTGGGTGAGTTCCGGGTGGTTTGGCAGGATGGAACGATGACCTCTAGCGTGCTTAACGTTTGCCTCGGGGTCTAGGTCCTTTATTCGATTCAAAGCTATGTGGAATATATCATTTACTCCTTGTTCCTGGTCTGTTGTGTCTGCCAAGAATCGGAGGTTACTTTTTACTAATTCTGTTCGGTCAACCAGAATACGCTTTTGGGTTATACTGTTGGATTGTTTCCATGGCCAAAAGTAGGTGCAAAATGGAGATAACACCGGCTTCTTCTCTTTATGAGAACGTTCCACTAATTGCAACAATTCAGCAGCGGCATGAAATATGGCTACATCTGCCACTTTGGACGGCCATGTAAGAACAGCCGCGGACTCTCCCGTTTCCAGACATAGACAAAACATCTCCAGTAAACCACGAGAGACACTATTCAGATGAATAACACGGTTCGGATCAGATACGTGCCTGAATGGAAAGTTTTCTAGCAACTCGTAACTGGTCATCTATTCAGCCTTGCAGCCGCACCGTAGCAATCTTCTACAACAGTATCCATCTCTTCAACTGAAAGATTGTCATAGATCTTACTTTTAATGAGTGATGGCGGGGGTAATGGTATTTCTTTCAATAGCTTTACTGAGATGCTGACTGTTCCTGAAATCTGACGGTACCTGATGTCAACAGGTCTACTATTGAGTAAACGGCACATAGTTTCACAAGTAACTTTTTGCTCAACGCCTTGAAGGGGATAAACCACTATTGTGTGGTTTTCGCTTATCAGTGAACCGTACTTGTCAATCATGCTTTTTGGGATGTATCCGGCTATGAGTCGTTTCTCTTGTCGTCGGTTAGTAGTTCTCTGAAGAAGGATCGCTGGTTGATTTATTAGAGATTCACTTGGGTTATCGAATTTCACGAGAGACATTAATTCTGGTTGCCCGTGAATTCTATGAGTCAAAAGTCCGCACGGCTCATTTGCCTTAATGCAATGAGCCCATACGAGAGGGAATTCCTTATCTTTGGGGTATTTCCCTTCTCTGCATCTTTCCTTTTGCCGGTTCCAGACAAAATACCCCGCTCGGGCACCATACCCGTAATCAGCAAGTTTCGCGTAAGATTCTGAAAAGAAATCATTTGTTAAAATATCAGGTGATAACTCGCACGGTAGCACCCATGGTCGGGTTGACGGTGTTGAGGGGATATCTATACAACCAAGTTCCTGGTAGGAACCATCTTCATTAAGTAATCGACAGGTTGGCAGGGACCTCGGCCCTTGGCCATTCTTTTTACGCAAAAAAAGGATGCATGCATCTTGACGAACATCCACGAAAAGACCATCTCTCTGATCTATCAAGTCAATTGCCAGAAGATGTGTTTTCCCAAGAATCGATTTGCGGAGATTTTCAAAGTAAGGCCCAGAGAAAAAACTCGTAGGTACAATTAGAGCTATCAAGCCGCCCGGCTTAACCCAATCAATAGAAAGCCTTATGAATAAAGCGTATTTGTTGACATGTTTATCATTAAGAGTTTCCGCAAACTTTGAAAGGATAGAAACTGGCGGTTTAAGTATCCGGCCATAGGGGGGATTACTCATTACAGCATCGTATTCACCATCGTGCCCATTTACCTGAAGGGAGTCCTCATTAATAATCAGGTCTGACAAATCCTTTTTGAATCCCGATAAATGTTTTGAAACAAAGTTATTGAGGATTAACCCCGAAAGCTTTGCAAGATTTTTATCAATTTCGATTCCAAAAATGTGGTTTGAGATATGGTCCCCGATCTGAAGGTCGTTTTTACCATTTGCACGTAACTTATTTATGAGAGCTGAAGAAATAGGCAGGAGGAACGCTGCACCCCCTGATGCGGGGTCAAGGATTTTGGAAGATAAGAGATCAAAACCGAGTTCTTCTGCCCTGTTTATTGTGTATCTTGCAATATTAGGCGGTGTGAAATGGGCCGCCAACTCATTCCTTATAGACACCGGAATGAGATTTGTGTAGATATTGCTGACCCAATAGTATTGCTCTTCGCTACTAAAGGACCTCAGAAAATCTGGCATTTTTTGTTTGCCTGACAAGAGATTTTCGAAAACGAACAGCGGGGGGGTATCCTTTGATAACTCGTTTTTGATATTTTTGATATATTCTCTGAAAAGTTTAACCGAAGGCTTTTTGCTCATTTTTTTTGGTTTTCGCTACAATATAAATGGGGGGTAGATTTTAGGAAAATATGGACACACCCCATATTTTTTCTAGTTTATTTATGTTGTCGAACACAAAAAAACCGCTATCTGGTCATTCCCAGCTATAGCGGTTCGGATGAGCATGGTCCCCTCTCCTCTTTTTTGCCAAAATCAAATCAACATTAAACCTTTCATAAAATACTCTTGTTGATCTCAACTATCAAGATTAAATAGGTGAATAGGCTGAAGGGGAAAAGCTAGGTGGGAAGGCTGAAGGATTAAACTAGGTTGATAGGCTGTAGGTTGAAGGTTGTTGGAGAAAATCTTTTTACCGCAGAGGTCGCGAAGAGCGCGGAGAAAATTTGAAAAAGTCAGAAGGCGGAAGACTGAAGTTGGTAGGAAAAGCCCGTCATTGGTTACACGTCAAGACATTTTTAATCGTTACTGCGGTTGATCAAGTTGACGATCACCTTGACGATGGTGTCTTTTTCTTCGGGGCGGCTTTCGGCAATGAGCAGGGTCAGGGCCACCAGGGCGTTGTCGGCAAGGCGTTTTGACCCGTCAGGGCGGTAGAGAATAGCGTTGGCAGCGAGAAAGTAGATGAAAAGGGCGGCGGCGATTCGCTTGTTGCCGTCGGTGAAGGCGTGGTTCTTGACAACAAAATAAAGCAGGTTGGCGGCCTTTTCCTCAATGCTCGGATAAACATCCTTGCTGTCGAAAGTCTGATGGATAGCGCCGAGAGCGCTTTTAAAACCCTGGTCTTTCTCCAAGCCGAAAAGGCCGTTGAAACCTTTTTGCATCGACTTGACCACGGCGATTGCCTGGTCATATCGTAGAACAAACGCTGCCGGGCCACTTGTCTTTTCAACCGCCAGAGTACCATGATCGTAACGATCAAGGGTCGCAAGGGCATAGGCGTAATCGTTGATGACCCGGAGCACGTCCTTGCCGGTTTCCGTGACCAGTTCCCGGTTAGCGAGGGTTCGGGACAGAAGATCAACGGCCTGACGCATCGCCTGAAGCTTGGTTTCCTCCTCGCGAAGGCGCTGTTCGTGAATCGTGTAGCCTTTGACCAGATGATCCCGCAGCACTTTGGTGGCCCACTGGCGAAACTGGGTGCCGCGCTGCGATTTAACTCGGTAGCCAACGGAGATGATGACATCGAGATTGTAGAATTGCACCCTTCGGCGCACCTGCCGGCCGCCTTCATCTTGAACTACCGAGGATTCCTCGGAGGTTGCTTCCCGTGGCAACTCCCCCTCTTTATAAAGGTTCCGGATATGCAAACCAATAGTATCGGTATCCTTCGCAAACAGTTCCGCCATCTGTCGCTGGTTTAACCAAACCGTCTCGCGATCAAGGTGGACATCAAGGCGGGTTTTGCCATCATCACTCTGGTACAGCAGAATGTCTTTAGGCTCGTCAGGCGTCAAGGCACCCTGTCAATGGGAATGTAAAAGTGTACCAGTTTCGGGAATTGAAAAGTGTACCACCCTTGTGAAAAAAATTATTCATCCGGATTGGATGAGATCGTTGAGTCACCTCCTTTCTGGATGAGTTGTTTGGCAAAGGCATGGCCCTGAAGGCGGTAGCTGTGCCCCTTGATGTTGACGATCCGGCAATGATGCAACAGCCGGTCGAGGATGGCCGAGGCGATCACCGGGTCACCGAAGAGTTCCTGCCAATCCGAGAAGCTTTTGTTTGAGGTAATGATGGTCGAGCTCTTCTCGTAGCGGTGGGTGACGAACTGGAAGAACAGGTAGGCTTCCTGGCTGGTCACCGGAAGGTAGCCGACCTCATCGACGATGACCAGGCTGGAGTTGAGATAGGCTTTCCGTTTGGCCTGACTCTCCTTAAGCTTGGCAATCAGGGTGTGCATGGTCGTGAAATAGACCCGAAAGCCGTGGTAACAGGCCTTGATGGCCAGAGCGATAGCCAGATGGGTCTTGCCCACCCCCGGCGGTCCCAGGAAGATGACGTTCTCGTGTCTGGAGAGAATCGTCAGGTCGAAGAGTTCCATGACCGTCTTCTTGTCCAGATGGGGATGGAAGGTGAAGTCGTACTCCTCGATGGTTTTGGCCATGGGGAGACCGGCGATCTTCATGGCTGTATCGACGCGGCGCTTGTCCTTGGCGGCGACCTCTTCCTCCAGAAGCTGGTCGAGAAAGGCAAGATGAGAGGCGCCGTTGGCCTGGGACAGGGTGGCAACGTCATCCAGGATCTCCACCGCCTTGAAGAGTTTCAACCGTTTCAGGTTGTCCTGGAGACGATCGACGGTCAGTTGTTCCATGAGGCACCTCCTGAGGCATAGTGGTCATATTCGGTCAGGGGTCGCTGATAGACCTCGGGATAGAGCGTGCCGGTTGTCAACCCCCGGGTGGCTTTCCCCTTGTCTTTTCCGTAACGAGGGGTTTGGTCGGATGTCCGTGACGGCCGTGCCGGAACACCGATCATCTGTCCTTTGGTTTCCGGAATTGGATAAACGGCCAGCAGATCGGCATCGTGGTAGATGCGCAGGACGCCGTTCTTAACCTTGAGGAGCACTTTTTTGCCGACCACGTGGGCCGCGACAAAATAGCGGTTGCCGCCGAAAGAGATCAGGCAATCCTTGTATACCTTGCGGTAGAACTTGAGGGAGGTGTCGTAATCGGAAGCGGGAAGAGGGCTCAGATGAGGGATTTCCTGTTCCCAGCGGATTTGGACCTGCTGCCGGTGGGTGCCATGAACACGCGGATGAGCCGTTTCGGCAAGCCAGGTTCCGACATCGTCATTGGCTTGAGAAAGTGAGCGGTAGACATAGCCCCGCCAGAAGCTCTCCCGCAGGTAGTCCATCGGGCGTTCCACTTTGCCCTTGACCCAGGGGCTGTACGGCGGGCAGAGCCGGGGCGTGAAGCTGTAATGCTTCGAGAAATGGAGGAACTCCACGTTGAAGACCGGTTTGCCATTTTCCCGGCCGATGACAACGTGTTTCATGTTGTCGTAGAGGATCTCGGCGGGAACGCCGCCCAGGTAACGGAAAGCTCTGAGGTGGCAGTCCATGAAGGACTCCAGGGTACAGCGCTCGACGAACTCGACATACATGGCCCGGGAGAAACCAAGAACCATGAGGAAGGCAAAGACGGTGATCGTGGAGCCGGAGGGGTCCACGATTTTGAAGTCGCCCCAATCCACCTGGGCCTGGAGACCCGGCTCCGTTTCGAACCGGGTGTAGGCGATCCGGCACTTCTGCTCCTTGATCGAACGGACGAAGACCTTGAGGGTGTCATAGCTGCCGGTGTAGCCCATGCGCTTCACGCGATCAAATATCCAGGTGGCCCGGTAATCGTCCTCATTGAGGAAATCCCTTATGACGGGATAAAACGGTTCCAGGATAGAAGGTTTGGCTTTTTTACGGGTGTAGGCCGGAAAGGAGTTCCTTTCCAGGTGCTTTTTGACGGTGTTGCGATGGATACCGAGTTTTTTGGCGATCCAGCGAGTACTGTGACCTTGACGTTTCAGTGCAATAATGTCCATGAATACCTCCGTGGAAATCATCGGCATCCCTCCTTTGTTCAATGAGGGATACCACAGGTTCCAGGGTGGTACACTTTTTATTACCGCTTTTGGGACATTATTGCATTACCGGTGACACACCCTCCTCAATTTCCGATAATGTGGAATTTGGGGTCATGTGGAATTTGGAATTTGGGGTCAGGCTTGATATCTTGAAATATGGTGATTTTCTTCAAGCACTTGATTTCACAAAAATACCGCTATCCGGTCATTCCCAAAGATAGCGGTTCATTCCCACCATTTCCCCTCCTGCAGAAACCCAACATTAAATCTTTCATAAAATACTCCGGTTGATTACAACTATCAAGATTAAATAGGTGAATAGGCTTAAGGGAAAAAACCAGGTGGGAAGGCTGAAGGCTGAAGGGTGTTAGGGGCAAATCTTTTTACCGCAGAGGTCGCAAAGAACGCGGAATAATTGGCAGGGTCAGGCCTGCAAGAATGCAAGTTAAAGCCTTATTGTGCCAACCCCCTATTTCCCACAAAAAAACCGCCATCTGGTCTATTCCAGCTATAGCGGTTCGGATGAGCATCGTTTCCCCTCCGGCTTTAAATCAACATTAAACCTTTCATAAGGTACTCCGGTTAATGACAAGGGGCAAGAGGAAATAGGTGAATAGGTGGGAAGACTGAAGGTTAAAATCCGTCAAATGTCAATTGTCCATCGTCCTTTGTGAAAAGTCAGAAGCTGGAAAGCTGAAGGGGAAAATCTTTTTACCGCAGAGGTCGCGAAGAACGCGGAGAAAAACTAAAAATCTTATCATTCATTTGTCATTAGGGAAAAAGGGGACATATGAGCTAAGTTTCTGCCGCGGTCAGCGCCGCTCCGATGATGCCGGCTTCGTTGAACGTTGCAGCGGGAACAACCTCGGCCTGGACCGTCAGGCGGGGGATGAATTTCTCGTGTTTTTTGCTGACCCCGCCACCCAGAATGATCAGGTCAGGCCAGAGGAGGGCCTCCAGGCGCAGCAGGTAGTGATCCAGATGCGCGGCCCACAGTTTCCAGGAGAGCTTGTGCTCTTTGCGAACCGCATCGGAAGCCAGCAGTTCGGCATCTCTGCCGCCGATTTCGATATGCCCGAGTTCGGTATTGGGCACCAGATGCCCATTGACGAAAACGGCGCTTCCCAGGCCGGTGCCGATGGTCACCAGCAGGACCACGCCCCCACGGCCCCGGCCGGCACCAAAGGCCATCTCGGCCATGCCGGCGGCGTCGGCATCGTTGACCACGGTCACCGGGCAACCCGTCGCTTTCCTGAACAATTGGGCGGCATCGGTGTTGACCCAGCTTTTATGCATGTTGGCGGCGGTGCGCACCACGCCATGCTGGATGACGCCCGGGAAACCGGCACCGATCGGTCCGCTCCATTGGAATTCCCTGGCGATCTCGGCGACCACCCCCGCTACCGCCTCGGGTTTGGAGGGTTGCGGGGTCGGAATGCGCTGCCGGGGGGCCAGCAGTTCCCCGGTTGTGAGGTTGACCGGTGCGCCCTTGATGCCGCTGCCGCCGATATCGATACCGAGTAGGTGCATGGATGCCCTCTGAAGTTTAAGGTAAGCCCATTATAACAAGTGCTGGCTCCGGGTTTTCAGTCCCGAACAAAGCCTCACGCATCTCGTTTCCCCAATTGACGTAACTTCCGGGCCGGTGACGGAATTTTTTAGTCTTTTTAACGAATCAGAAGAAATCGGGCAATACTTTTTTGACCGTTTTCCCCAACCAAAAACAAAAACCGGCCTCAATGGACCGGTTCCTTTTCATTTATTTTTTAGGGTGTTGATGAAAGCTCCTTCAGCTTATGGAATAACATTTCAAGGGGCCGTCAGCCCGATATTTCTTCGGTGACCTGGTGATGCCACTCTTCGCCGTCAAAAAAATCGATGTGCGTGCACTTGGGATTCTCGGCCAGGTATTTTTTGGCCTCGTCGAAGGTCATGCACTTGTGCCGGTGCAGATATTCCCCCATCCCGCAATAGTCGGTGCGATCTTCGATTACCGAGTAGTAACCACGAACTTTCATTCTCATGATGTTATCCTTTCCCTTTCTCCCAGAACCTTGCCGCACACCCTCTGGGGGCCTGTGTCACTGACGCCGTCACCCTGCGCAAACGGCCGGACCCTCCGGGTGCCTGCGGTGATTGAAAACGCCCACAGCATAGTAAATTTCGGCCTCTCTTTCCATTGGAAAATGGTCGCCGCCGCCGAAAAAAAGGGTTCAGGGAAGACCCGCCCGCCCCTCCCCCCGGTCACGGGGCTCTCCGGCCCGCCCCTGCGGGGCCGACCGTGGTTCCCCGTCCGGCAAAAAAAAACGGCATCCCTTTTCAGGAGGCCGCCGGTCCCGGTACCTGGACGGAGACATCGCTATTCTTCCTGGAGAAGCTTGACGATCTCATGTTCATGGTGGGATACGGTCCGGATGCTGTCGAGGATGGCAAGAAAAACCGGGGCCGCCTTCGGCTGGCACAAGCCCTCGATAAGGCGGGCCTCATGGTCGGTGGCGAAATCCATGCACTTCTGTGACATCTCTTCAATCTTTTCCAGCACATAGTCCCGGAGAATGGGGTTTTCGGTCAGGAAAATATCTGCCACGGAACGGAAAATTCCGGCTTCATGATCGAAAAGGAAGTTGGTCTGCATGATCCCTTTATTGGAGAACAGAATTCCCTCGCGAATCTGTTTGCCCAGGGGTTCGACCAGCTCGTTGATGGCCTCCTGAATCAATTCCAGGTGGGACAGGATACTCTGCAGGCGGACCGTCAGTTTTTCATTGCTGGTAAGGCCTTTGGCCTCCTTTTTGGCCATGCCGATATCCTGCTCCAGGGCCTTCTGAATCTTGGTGGTTTCCTTCAGGTAGCTTTGGTTCTGGCGGTTGAAGGCATTCCTGAGGGTCAAAATCATTTCCGTCAAATCATTGAGAATCGGCACCAGGATTTCGCTCTGGTCTTTTTTGAAGCCTGCATCTGTCATAAGTCCCTCCCTAGCCAGATTATTAAAGAGGATGTACTTAATATTCTTTAATAGAATTTTAGCACAGGGAAACGATTCGTACAGATGGAATGAAAAATAAAACCGGAACCGGGGGTCAGTGCCCGGGATTTGGGCCTGCTGCGATCCTCTGGCAGGGCAGTTCAACGAAAAAGACCTGCCCCTTGCGCTGCACGAACAGTTCCGTGTTCTCGTTCTCGGGACTGAAGCTGCCGGAAGCGGCTTCGGTATCGCACTCGACACGGTAATTTTCATGAAGCTTCAAAGCCGGAATAAAGGCGGGTATGCGGTATTGAATGCCGTCGACCCGGCAGACGATCTCGTTCCTCAGTTCCTCCTCGCCGGGGTCCTTGACCTGGTTGGCGTTGGTATCGTGATAGGCGTTGATGAGCAGGAGCCCGCGCTGGGTCGGCATTTCCGGGGCCGCGCCAAAAATCACATTGAAGATATTCCCCCTTTTTTCCCGCGCTTCGACTTCCGGGACCTGTTTTTCCTGGCTCAGGGTTTCGGCGGCCGGGCAAAAACCGGCGCCCCCCGCACCGGAAAGGATAATGACGGCGATGAGAAAAAAGGCTTTCCTGAAGCTAAGCATAAACAACCGTTCCTCGCTTGGCGGATGCTTTCCATGATACCAGCATGGGGCCGAAATTCCTACGGGGTCCAGGGGGATTTTCCGCCCCCCCACCCGCCGGCACCCGCCTGAGGGCGGAGGGGAAACAGGCGCATCACCCCGTATGGAAGAGGGAAAAGAAGGAGTATCAAAGTCCCAGATAGGCTTTTTTGACGTCTTCGTTGTTGAGCAGATTGGCGGCGCTGTCACTCAGGGTGATGGCCCCGTTCTCCATGACATAACCGCGATGCGCCACCTTGAGGGCCAGATTGGCATTCTGCTCGACAAGAAAAATGGTGGTTTTGTGTTCCGTGTTGATCTTGCGGATAATTTCGAAAATCTGCTGAATGATCAACGGCGCCAGGCCCAGGGACGGCTCATCGAGAAGCAGCAGCCGGGGTTTGGCCATGAGGGCCCGGGAGATGGCCAGCATCTGCTGTTCCCCGCCGCTCAGGGTCCCGCCCTGCTGGTGGCGCCGCTGGGCGAGGATCGGGAAGAGGTCGAGCACATATTCCAGGTCCGCCTTGATGGCGCGGTGGTCGGTGCGCAGGTAAGCCCCCATTTCAAGGTTTTCCAGGACCGTCAGGCCGGGGAAAATGTGGCGCCCCTCGGGAACCTGGCAGATGCCGAGGGCGACAATCTTGTCGGTGGGCATGTCGTGAATCGGGGTCCCCCGGAAGTAGACCTCACCCCGTTTCGGGGGAACGATCCCGCAGATCGACATGAGGGTCGTGGTCTTGCCGGCCCCGTTGGCGCCGATGAGGGTGATGATCTCCCCCTCGCCGATGTCGAGGCTGATCCCTTTAAGGGCCTGAATGTTGCCGTAGTAGGTGTGGATGTTCTTGACTTTAAGCATTGACTTCCTCCCCCAGATAGGCCTCGATGACTTTCGGATTCTCCCGGATCTCCAGGGGCGTGCCTTTGGCGATTTCGCGGCCGTATTCCATGACATAGATACGGTCGGAGATATTCATGACCAGTTTCATATCGTGTTCGATGAGAAGGATGGATATGCCCTCCTCATTCTTGATCCAGGTGATGAGATCGTCCAGTTCCTTGGTCTCCTGCGGGTTCATGCCGGCGGCCGGTTCGTCGAGCAGAAGCAGGAACGGCTCGGTGGCCATGGCCCGGGCAATCTCGAGGCGGCGCTGGCCGCCGTAGGGCAGATTCTTGGCGAAATCGTTGGCGTATCTGGCGAGACCGATTTTCTCGAGAAGATGGTAGCTGAAGGCGACGATTTCCTCCTCCTCACGCCGGGTATGGCGGCCGCGCAGAATGGCCCCCAGAATCTTGCTGGTGGTCCGGCAGTGGCGGCCGATCATGACATTCTCCAGAACCGTCATGTTGGGGAACAGGCGGATGTTCTGGAAGGTCCGGGCCATGCCGGTCTCGGTAATCTTGTGGGGCTTGAAGCCGTTGATTCTGACCGCTTTCTTACCCGGCGGAATAACGGAAATTTCGCCGTCCGAAGGGTCATAGATACCGGTAATGCAGTTGAAAAAGGTCGTCTTGCCGGCCCCGTTGGGGCCGATGAGGGCGACAATCTCACCCTGGCGGACCTCAAGGCTGACCTGATCGACGGCCCGCAGCCCGCCGAAATTCATGGTCAGGTTCTGAACGTCAAGCAGCTTCTGCATCATCAGCCCCCTTTGCCTTTTTCAACCCTTTAAACTGGTAGGTCTGGCGAACCGTGCTGACCAGGCCCTGGGGACGGAAGACCATCATGATGACCAGAACGGCGCCGAAAATAAGCATGCGGTATTCGGAAAAGGCGCGCAGATATTCCGGCAGAAGGATAAGAATAAGGGCGCTGGCGATGACGCCGACAATGGAGCCCATGCCGCCGAGCACGACAATGGAGAGGATGATGGCCGATTCGAGGAAGGTGAAGCTGGCCGGGTTGATAAAGGTCGTTTTGGCAGCGAAGATGACGCCCGCCATCCCCGCCCAGGTGGCGCCTAGGGCAAAGGCGGTGAGCTTGGTCGCGGTTTTGTTGACCCCCATGGCCTGGCAGGCCACTTCGTCCTCGCGCAGGGCTATCCAGGCCCGGCCGATGCGTGAATTGCGCAGCCGGTTGACGACAAAAATGGTGAATACCGTCAGCACTATAACCAGAAAATAAAGGAAAATGCTCGACTCGCTCAGGGAAAGCTCAACCCCGGGGAACGGCGGCCGGGGAATCTCGGCAATGCCGCTCGGCCCCTTGGAGAAATCATTCCAGTTTTCCAGGACAAGGCGGATGATCTCCCCGAAGCCGAGGGTGACAATGGCCAGGTAATCCCCCCGCAGGCGCAGCACCGGGAAACCGAGTATGATGCCGAACAGGGCGGCCAGACCGGCTCCCAGGGGGAGACAGATCCAGAAGTTGAGTCCGTAATGAAGGTGAAGCAGGGCGTAGCTGTAAGCCCCGACCGCATAAAAAGCGACATAGCCGAGATCGAGAAGGCCGGCCAGGCCGACGACGATATTCAGGCCGAGCCCGAGCATGACGTAGATCAGGGCGGTGGTCATGATGTTGACCTGGTAGCGGGAGAAGACGAACGGGAAGATCAGCGCCAGGACGATCAGCAGGCCAATTGCCGAATAATAGCAAACCGGGTGCTTTACGGCCTGCCTGGCCGTCTGAATCCAGGGCACCCCCCTCCCCATCTGCTCGGGCCGCGGCGGTTTTTTGTGCTCGAGCAGATAGCGCCAGACAAAAGACAGGATAAAGCTCCCGACCGCGACCATAACCATGTTGTCCCAGCGCCATTCAATCGTCTTGTGAATGGTATTGACCCGGATCACCATGAGGGGAAAGGTCAGGAAAACAAACCAGACGGCGGTTATGGTTGACTTTTTCAGTTCTTCGAAAATTTCAGTTCTATGCATGGTTTCACACGCAAAGTTTTAAAGTGACAGCCTGATGAAAGCACATTAAACCTTTTCGGACGAGGACTTCCCAAGAATTCCGGCAGGCCGGAAAATCAGGATCAGAACCAGCAGCCCGAAGGCAAAAACATCTTCATAATCGCTCGAAACGTAGCCGGTCGCAAAACTTTCGGTACAGCCCAGAATGAGGCTGCCGACCACCGCACCGGGGATGCTGCCGATGCCGCCCAGGACGGCAGCGGTAAAAGCCTTGATGCCGGCGATAAAGCCGATATAGAAGTTGATCTGACCGATAAAAGAGGCAATCAGAACCCCGCCGATAGCCGCTGTCGACGAACCGATGACAAAGGTCATGGAGATGATCTTGTTGACATCGACGCCGACCAGCATGGCCATTTTCCGGTCCTGGGCCGTGGCCCGCATGGCTTTCCCGACCTTGGTGAATTTAATCAGAAAGGTCAGAACAAGCATGACCGTGACCGTGGTGATGAGAATGAAAATCTCGGGGGAGCGAATGATGTGGCGATAGGGCTGCAGAAATTCAAACTCCGGAAGGAGGCTGGGAAACGGCAGGAAATCGGAGGTCTGAGCCAGCAGCACATAGTTCTGGAAAAAGATCGACATGCCGATGGCGCTGATCAGCGGCGACAGGCGCGGCGAATGGCGCAGGGGCTTATAGGCGATTTTTTCCATGGTGAAGCCGTAGGCGGCGGAATAGACAATCGCCAGAATGCTCGCCAGAATGAGAATGGTGATCTGGCCGAAACCGAAGAGGTTGAAAATGCTGGCCGCAATCAGGGCGGTAAAGGCGCCGATCATATAGATTTCACCGTGGGCGAAATTGATCAGCTCGATGATGCCGTAGACCATGGTGTAGCCCAGGGCTATCAGGGCATAGATGCTCCCCTTGGTCAACCCCCCTAGAAACAGTTCAAGAAAATAGTCCATATGAAAATCGATCGGCTCCTGAAATTCACGCTCCCGGTCTTCCCTGGCAACAGTACGGGCTGTGGGAAATGTCCATTTTTGCCAGCGGAGAGATATCAAAAATCAAGGGACAGTCAATGAAGGCTGCCCCTTGAAATCCTTCCCTTATGAGGGTTACTGCACTTCGACGTAGGCCCCCTTCTGGACCTGATACACGGAGAAGCCGACGCCGATGGCATCCCCCTTCGCATCAAACTTGATGCTCCCCAGCGGGGTGTCGACGGGTTCCGTCCTGAGGGCGGCTACAATCTTGTCATAGTCGGTGGAACCGCTCTTTTCAATGGCGTTCACCAGGGCCAGGGCAGCAGAATAGGCATTCAGGAAAAACGCTCCGGGTTCTTCATTGTAAGCCTTCTTGTGCTCCTCGATAGCCTGGATGGTGAGGGGGTTCTTGGAGGTGTCTTTGGGGCCCGTGGCATAGACGCCCTCGGCATATTCGCCGGCAACCTTGATGAAGGTCTCGTCCTTCACGCCGTCATCGGAGATGAAGGGGATCTTGATGTCTTTTTTCTTCATCTGGGAAACAATCTTCGAGGCCTCGGGATGGTAACCCCCGAAAATCACGCCTTCCGCACCGGACTCCTGGATCTTCTTGACAATCGCGGAATAATCGAGGCCGCCGGGGGTGACGCCTTCAAAAAGCACGACTTGAACGCCGGGTTCCTTTTCCAGGAAGCTCTTGGCAAACTCGGCCAGACCCTTGCCGTAATCGCCTTTGTCATGAATGACGGCAATCTTTTTCAGCTTGAGGGTCTTGAGGGCAAAGTCCACTTCGAGGCGGGCCTGGGCATCGTCAGAGGCAATGGTGCGGAAGAAATTGGGATAGTCGCCGCTCTGGGTTAACGGGGGGTTGGTGGCCGAAGGCGACATGGCCACGATCTTGGCGTCTTTGTAAATGCTCAGAGCCGCCTTGGTGGCTCCGCTGCAGATATGGCCGATCACCACATTGGCGCCGTCGTCGACCAGTTTGGTCGCCGCGTTGGTGGCGAATTCAGGCTTGCAGGCATCGTCCTGGGCCAGCACTTCAAGCTGGCGGCCGTTAATGCCGCCGGCAGCGTTTTTCTTCTTGACCACCAGTTCGGTCGCCTTGATGGTCGGGATTCCATAAGAGGCAAGGTCACCGCTGTGGGCTCCCGCTACGCCGATCTTTATCGGCTTGGTCTCAGGCGCTTTGGCTGCAGCCTTTTCGGCCTTGGGCGCCTCTTTTTTCTCTTCCTTCTTGCCACAGGAACTTAAGAAAACGGCCGAAAAAACCAGGGCCAGGGAAATTGCCAGAAGTTTTGCGAGCCATGCGAATCTGAATTTTTTCATGAACGTCTCCTCCCCAATGGTTGAAAATGAAACAGTCAATAAAAACCGCTCTTAAAATTAGCTGGTCTTAATGACCTGAAATCGGCTGAAATATACGAAAACAGGCTTTCAAATCACGTGTAAGGATTACAATAGACCGAAGCTTTAAGTCAAGACAAAAGCAAGCCCCCTCTGCACCGCTTTTCCGCCCTCACCAATTCGGCAAGCCCCCTAATAAGCAAGAACTTTTTTCATCTCCCGCACCGCGGCGGCCGGGTCGGGAGTATCGAAGATCGCGGAGCCCGCCACCAGGGCCTCGGCGCCGGCTTCGGCGATCTCCCGGGCATTGTCGAGCTTGACCCCGCCGTCGACCTCGATTTCAACATGGGTCAGGTCTTTTTCCATGATCAGGCTGCGCAGCCGCCGCAACTTGTCGAGTGACGCCGGAATGAACTGCTGACCCCCGAAACCCGGGTTGACGGACATGATAAGCACCAGGTCGAGATCGCCGAGCACCTCCTCGATGGCACACAGGGGGGTATGGGGGTTGAGGGCCACTCCGGCTTTCATTCCGGCCTGGCGGATGGACTGGAGGACCCGGTGGAGATGCACGCAGGCTTCCGCCTGAACGGTCAGATAATCGGCACCGGCGGCGCCAAAAGCCTCGATATAGCGCTCCGGCTTTTCAATCATGAGATGGACGTCGAGGGGCAGGCCGGTAACCTTGCGGACCGCCTTGACGACCAGGGGACCGATGGTGATGTTGGGAACGAAATGCCCGTCCATGACATCGAGGTGAATCCAGTCGGCACCCCCCTCTTCAACCCGGCGCACGGCAGCGCCGAGGGTGGCGAAATCGGCCGACAGGATGGAAGGAGCGATTTTTCTTGGTTTGTTCATGTCTGTATCCTCCGGCCGCTGATTAATGGACGGCGAGCTTGACGGCCTGGTCGATGTCGACGTCGCCGAAAACGTGTTCCGGCCTGAGCTGATGAACGCCGCGAATGTAACGGATGGAACCGGAAAGGGCGCGGATAACGATACTGTGGGTCGTGACCCCGCCGTTGCGGTCGAAATGGACCCCCTCGAGGAAGGGGCCGTCGGTAATTCCGGTAGCTGCAAAAAAGGCATCCTCGGAGCGGACCAGGTCGTCGAGGCCCAGGACCCGGTCAAAATCGTCATCCGTCAGCGCCTCCAGGGCTGCCAGTTCATAATCCTTCTGCGGTGCCCTCCTGCCCTGCATGCCTCCCCCCAGGGCCTTGACGGCGGCCGCGGCAATGACCCCCTCGGGGGTCCCGCCGATGCCCATGAGGACGTCGATGCCGGTCCCGGGAATGGCGGCCATCAAAGCGCCCATGACATCCCCGTCGGTCTGCAGGGAAATCCTGGCCCCGGCTTTGCGGATGTCCGTGATCAGCTGCTCATGGCGCGGCTTGTCGAGAACAAAAACGGTTAGATCCGAAATCGGCCGGCGCAGCGCTTCACCGATGCGCTGCAGGTTTTCAATGGCCGAAAGGCGGATATCAATGGCGTCGCGGGCCGCCGCCTCGACGACGATCTTATCCATGTAGAGCGACGGGCCGGGCTGCCACATGGCATGCCGCGGAGCGGCGGCAATGACGGCGATGGAGTTGGAACGCCCGTAGGCGAGAAGCCGCGTCCCCTCCACCGGATCGACGGCGACGTCCACCTCGGGCGGCTGGCCGGAGCCGACCTTTTCGCCATTGTAAAGCATGGGGGCCTCGTCCTTCTCCCCCTCGCCGATGACCACCACGCCATCCATGGGCAGCGACTGAAGAACCGAGCGCATGGCATCCACGGCCGCACCGTCGCCCCCTTCTTTATCTCCCTTGCCCATGAACCGGGCGGCGGAAAGGGCGGCCGCCTCGGTAACCCGAACCAGTTCCATACCCAGGTTTCGGTAAACGCGATCAGGCATATACAACTCCTGCAATGGATGACAACCTTAACGGACTCGGTATATTAACAAAGAAATGGCATTTCATAAAATGATTTCATCAGATTTTTTAAAGGAATAAAGATTCCTCCGCCAAGCCTGAAAAAACCAGGCCCGCTCAATGAGCGGGCCTGCCGAAAAATCCCTGTTTTCAAGCCTGATTATCCCGGGGCGGCTTGATCAGAAGGGTGATAACCGCCGCCACGATGCAAAAGACCCCGCATATGGTGAAGGCCAGCGGGAAGTTGCCCATGTCGCCCAGGCGCCCCCCCATGACCGGTCCGAGGATGCCGCCGATCCCATAGGAGAGAAAGACCCAGCCGTAGAGTTCACCGATATGCTTGGCACCGAAGGTATCCGCCGTCAGGGTCGGGAAGAGAGAAAAGTTGCCGCCGAAATTGAAGCCGATCAGGGTGGCGGCCAGGAACAGAAGCCAGGGGGTGCCGGCCATCTGGATGAACATGATCATGAAGAGACCCTGGGAACCGGTCATGACCACCACCGACATTTTGCGGCCGAGTTTATCGGACATATAACCCCAGGCAATCCTGCCGATGCCGTTGGCCAGGGAGAAGAAAACCGCCATGGCCGTCCCGGCAATGGCGCTCGCCTCGCTCAGGGCATAGCCTTGGGCCTGAAGGGCTTCGAGAGGGAAGAGTTTCATCAGGCCGATGGTCATGAGCCCGGCCCCGGCACTGAATACGAAAGTGACGAAAATCATGTAAAACTGGGGGGTTTTGAGCATTTCCCCGCTCCGGAAATTGACCGAGGCCGCGACCTGCCCGGCTTTCGGCGGCGGCGCCTCCCAGTTTTCCGGCTTCCAGTTCTCAGGGGGAAAAACCATCCAGACACCCCCGATCGAAACCATGATCGCAAAAATGACCCCGTAAAGGGTAAAGGTGGAGCTCAGTCCGATGGTCTGGATAACGTTACCCCAGGAACCGGCCAGCTTGACCCAGCCCATGGCCCCGAATCCGAACCCCGCCACCGCCAGACCCGTAATCAGGCCTTTTTTGTCGGGGAACCAGCGCATCCCGACGGCAATGGGAACCACATAGGCGAGGCCGATGCCGGCGCCCCCGATAACGCCGATGGTCAGAATCAGAAGTACGGGGTCGGTGCCCCCGAACAGGCCGCCGAGAACATAACCCAGGCCCAGGACGAGGCCGCCGGAAACGGCGAGCCGGCGCGGCCCCCACGTGGGCAGCAGCCGCCCGGCGACCACCATGACGATGGCAAAGGAGAGCAGGCCCGCGGAGAATACAAACTGGGTCTGGGCTTTTGTCCATCCCGCCTGGCGGAGAGCGGGGGTGAAAACGGACCAGGCATAAATGGCTCCCAGGGCCAACTGAATCAAAATGGCACCCAAAACCGCATTCCAACGATTCATAAGCCTTGCCCCGTCCATAACTCCCCCCTTCCCGGATATGCTCTTTTTTATTTCCGATTAAGCGAATAATTTCAGATTATTTTAAAAATATAATTTAAAAAAAACATCGTTTTAAATTTTTGTCAATCATATTTTAATATTTTTTTTTGATTTAAATTGAGCCCTCCCGAAGGCCCTGACGGGCTTTCACGGAGCCGTTCAACTACATGGTTCTTAAATGGTTTTATTTATTAATACTTTCCCCCCTCCAGGGCCTGTTTTTTAATAAAACGGTTTTTTATATTTACAAGGGAGGTCAAACGCTTGGCAGAAACCCGAAGATGGGGGTCGGCGCCCGGGTTCAATCTTCCCGGAGCGCCGGGGAAATGCCGGAGGAACGATGGACGCGGCGGGCAACGGCCGCCATGAAAACCTCGGCGGTGCCGAAAATATCAACCTGCTGTCTGGCCCGGGTTATGGCCGTATAGACCAGTTCCCGGGTCAGGATCTCGGAAGAATGATCCGGCATCACAAACAAAAGGCGGTCGAATTCCGAGCCCTGGCTTTTGTGGACGGTCATGGCCAGAACGGTTTCATGGGCAGGCAGCCGGGCCGCGGATATTCTCTTGAGGCGGCCAGCGGCGGAGGGGAAAAAGGCATGCAGGCGGCGGTCCTTCTCATCCTCAAAAAGAACGCCGACATCGCCGTTGTACAGTTCAAGGCGATAATCGTTGGCCGTGATCATGACGGGGCGTTTCAGGAAACCGGAAAAACGCCTCTCCAGCAGCCCTGTTTTCTCGAGTTCCCGTTCAAGACCGGCATTGACCGCCTCCACCCCGTAAGGGCCCCGGCGCACGGCGCACAGGATCATGAATCTGAAAAACCGCGCAAGAAAGGCTTCCGGGGTCCGGCTTTCAAACAGTTGCACATAATGGTCTTTGAATCCTTCGACAATGGAGCGGCACAGGGTTTCCGGAGCGGGGCTGTTCCGCCAGTTGCAGTCTGCAAGGGTTTCATCGTTAAGGAGTTTAAAAGCCTGTTGCCCCTCCCCCCTGTTGACCAGTTGGCTGATCCTGGCAATCCCCGACCCGGCCCTGAAGCGGAAGTTTTTCTGAAGTATGACGACGCCATCCTGGATGCAGGACGCCGTCCCGGCGGTTGGCGCCGGCGCCAGGGTTTCTCCGCTGAGGGCCTCCAGCAGCCGGGTTTTCTCCGAGGAGACCGGACTGACGCTCAGCTCTCCGCACAGGTCGGCAAGCACCGCCCCGGCTTCAACGGAAGCCAGCTGATTCTTGTCGCCCAGGACAATCAGCCTCGAGCTTTCCGGCAGGGCCCGAAACAGCTTTACCATGAGCGGCAGATCGACCATGGAGCCCTCATCGACAATCACCACCTCGTAAGGAAGGGGATTATCCCGGTTGAATCGGAAATCCGAGGAAAACGGCCGGCTGCCGAGAAGGCGGTGGAGGGTGAAAACGTCGTCGGGGATCAACGCCAGCACCCCGCTTTCGAGACCCGGGTCCGCTTTCCAGCGCTGCAGGGATTCCTTGAGGCGGTTGGCGGCCTTTCCGGTCGGTGCTGCCAGGGCGATCCGCAGCTCCTGCCCGGCGGCCTGGCCAAGCAGAAGGAGGAGGATCTTGAAAACCAGGGTGGTTTTGCCGGTGCCGGGGCTGCCGCAGATGATGCAGAAGCGTTTCAGGACGGCGCTGATGGCGGCCACCTTCTGCCAGTCCGGGCCGCTGCGGGGTTTCTCTTCCGGAAAGAGCCCGGCGACCTGGCCGGCAAGCGCCCCAAGATCCCCTATGAGAGGAGTGCCTGCGGAGAATTCCTTAACAAACCCGATAAGTTCTCTTTCATAGCTCCAGTAGCGGTTGAGGTAGAGACGCTGGCCGTCGAGAATCAGGGGCGCTGTTTCCCCGGGTTCTCCGACCACCCGGCAGGACTGCAGCTTGTGCAGCCAGAGGGACAAATCCGGAGCCCTGAGGAGGTCCCCGCCACTGTCGTCTTTGAAAAAAATGCCTCCGGCGAATTCCCCGAGGGGAAGACAGATATGGCCGTTTCCGGTCTGCCGGCTGGCCAGGGCTGCTGCCAGCCAGACCTCCGGGTCCGGTGACTCGCCCCCCCAAGCGGCCATGAAATCGGCAAACCGCACATCCAGAGGGGACAGATCCAGGACCCGGGGTTCGGGGTTGACAGGTTTAACACTCATTGAAACTGTTCACCTTGTGGGTTGATAGGTTTGCGCCGCCAGGCCCAGGGCCGCCTGAACTCATCCTTAGCCCTCATTGAAAGCCCCTCACTTTCCCTGGAAAAGCCTTTCCAGGTTTTCAATAGCGGCGATACCGGGCCGGATCGCATAAATACCGTTTTCGGGGTCAACGACCGGATCGACGCCGCGCAGGAAAGCATAGAAAACCGCTCCGAAATGGCGCTCGTAATGGTAGCCGGGAATCCGGGTCCTCAGGTATTTATGCAAAGCCAGACAATACAGGTGGTATTGAAGATGGTAGCCTTCGCGGTCCATGGCTTCCCGGAGCCGCCCCTGGTTGTAATGTTCAGGCCTGTCGCCGAGGTAATTGGATTTCCAGTCGACCACGAAAAAACGCCCCTCGTATTCGAAAACCAGATCGATGAAGCCCTTGAGAAAGCCCTCCAGGCGCCGTTCATGAAGCGGCCGCAGGGGTGCCGCTCCGGTGTCCAGGGAGCCCCAGGCGCTGAAAAAGGGCCTCAGGCTCTCAGCGGACAACCCCGCCATGGGGAAGTGAAACTCCATTTCCGTCAGCCTTTTTTCTGCCCCGATATCGGCCAGGCAAAAACTTGAATGATCTGATTTCAAGGGGGCGGAGCAGAGCTTGGCGAGCATCCCGGCAATCACGGGCGACCACCGCCCGGCATCGAAACCGTAACGCCCCAGCTGGTCGCGAGCCAGCTCGGCCAGGCCGCTTTTGTCCCTGAGGCCAAAGTCCATCTTTTCAAGAATGGCATGCAGACAGAGCCCGGCCCGGGCACCGCGCGGAAAGTGGATGAAATCGTTGTCGACGGCGGGCGGAGTTGGAAGCGACGCCTCCAAACCGCGGTCCGCCCCGGCAACCTCCTCGATTTTTTCCCGCCTTTCATCCACGGGCCCGGCCCCCGAGGCTAAAGAAGTGAAACTGGAGATTTCCCAGCCCCGGTCAAGCGTAGCGCCCAGCTCGGCGACCTCGCCGGGAAAAACCGCCTCGCCTCCGGCGGCAAGTTTTCCGACGCTGGGCTCCGGCGGGCCGGTCACCGAAATGTCGCCGCCTGAAAGTTGAACACGCCTTTCAATGTCGGCCAAAAGTTCCGCGTCGCTTCGTTCCGGGAGGTTTGGAAACACCCCTTCGGGGAAATCATTGTCGTTGCCGGGGCGCCCGTGGACAAGATAGGCCAGGGCCGAGCTCCGGGCTCCTTTGAAGGCCCCCCAGGCCAGGTAACAGCGATGTTTGGCACGGGTCAGGGCGACATACAGAAGGCGCATATGCTCGCCGAGGCTTTCCTTTTCCATCATCTTCTTATGTTTTTCCAGGCGGTCGGAGCCCAGGTCGAGGCAATAACGGTTGCCGTGCTCGGGATCATGAAAAAACACCCCGTCTCCGCCGCCGAGGCCCTCCCAGGAGTAGGGGCAGAAGACAATGGGAAAACCGAGCCCCTTGCTGCGATGGATGGTAATGACGGTGACGGCTTTCCGGTCGGTCTCGAGGCGCAGCTGATATTCATCCTGGTCCGGCCGTTCCTCGACCTGGCCGGCAAACCATTTCACCAGGCCGGTAACGCCCAGGTGCTTTCTGGCCGCCGTATGATGAAGAAGCTCCAGGCAGTGCATCAGGTTGGTCAGCTGCCGCTCCCCGTCCGGCCGGCCGAGCAGGCGGCTGCGGATCTTTTCGCGCCGCAGCAGATCTCCGGCCATGGCCATAAAGCCCCGCTCCTGCCAGAGGGAGCGCCAGTCATGAAACCTTTCAAGCATGGACTCCCATGCTTCCTCGTCTGCGAAGAGCTGATAAAGCCCGTTCCAATCCAGTCCGAACAGGGAACTGGCCAGGGCGGCACGCACCAGACGTTCGCTGCCCGGCTCGGCAACGGCCTCCAGAAGCCTGAGCAGGGATTCGGCTTCCAGGCTGGCGAACAGGCTTTCATTGCTGTGAATGACGGCCGCAATCCCTTTTTGGCGAAGGGCGTCCCGGACCAGCACGGCCTCCTGGTTGCGGCGCACGATAACCGCCATGTCCCCGGCCTGGAGGGGCCGCCCTTCCAGGGTGACCCTGCCCTTTTGGGCTTTTTCCAGCAAGCTCAGGATCTCGTCGGCGACCGCACCGGGAAGCAGACTGTCGGCACTTTTCCGGTCAATACCGGCGGATTCCTCCCGGCGGGGAAAGAACCAGATGCGCAAGGGGCCGGTTGAGGGCTGGCCATCCTCCAGGAGGGCGGCATCGAGATCGGGGCGCCCTGCGGAGAGGGCCTCGAAGCCGATATCCTTGAACACAAAAGGATTGCGGTGAGGAGCGAAAAGGGTGTTGACGGCGTTGACCAGTTTCGGGGCGGAGCGCCAGTTGCGGTCGAGCCTGATCCGGAGGGCATGGCGTCCGGCCCCCATGTAGGTGAAGATATCGGCGCCGCGAAAGCTGTAAATGGCCTGTTTGGGATCGCCGATCAGAAAAAGCAGGGAATCCCGGCCGGGAAAAAGGGTCCGGAAAATCTCATACTGAACCGGATCGGTATCCTGAAACTCATCGACCAGGGCGACGGGAAATTTGCTCCTGACAAGCCGGGCCAGATAGCCATCCCCCTCTTGAAGGGCGGCCCGGAAGTCGGTCAGCAGGTCATCAAAGGAGCGGATTTTGAGACGGGTTTTCCGGAGGCCCAGTTCGCAGCGGACAAATTGAACCAGATCCCATTTGAATTTCAGCAGCCTGCAGTCCAATCCCTCATAAAGGGCCTGAAGGTCCCGGCACAGCGCGCTGCACCCCTCGAAGAACGGATGGTGCAAGGGCCGGCACCCTTTTTTGCAGGCCCTGACAATGTTTTCGCTGCAAAATTTTTCGCGCCAGGACCAGTCTTTCAAAAGGTTTCCTGATTCCAGGAAAGCCTCGCTCTCCTCGAGCCAGCCGGGTATCCGGGCCACAGGGTAGTTGCGCCGATTGAGCCCCGTATCCATGAGGAGCAGATCGGCAAGACGGCTTTTTTCCCGCCTCCAGATTTCTCTCAGGTGGTCGCGCCGGGACAGGGCCTGTTTTTCGAGGATATCGATGTCCGGCAAGGGCTCCGGAAGCAGGATGTCCAACTGCGCCTGGCGAAGGACGCGCACGGCAAAGCCTGCCAGACCGTCGGGAAGGTTGGCGGTTTTGGCGTGCAGGTGGCGGACCAGGAGTTCGGGGAGGCTGGCGGTCTGCATCCGCCAGAAGTCATCGACAATCTCCTGAACAATGGTCCGCTGGTCACCGCTCAGTTCCAGGTCGAAGAGGAACCCGGACTCGAAGGCATGTTCCTTGAGAATCTTATGGCAAAACCCGTGAATGGTGAAAACCGCGGCCTCGTCAAAACATTTCAAGGCCGCCTCAATCCGGGTTCTGATCTCCCCCTCCGGGGCTGGGCCGTTAGCCAGGTAGGCCAGGCGTTCATCCCCGTGGGCGGGGTTGTCCAAGACCTCGGCGGCCTGCTGCAGGCGTTTCAAAAGGCGCCCCTTGAGCTCCTCGGTGGCCGCCTCGGTGAAGGTCACCACCAGGATTTCGCTGATCGGCCGCCCGCCAACGGCGACCAGGTAAACAACGATGTCGCTGAGGGTCTCGGTCTTTCCGGTTCCGGCGCTCGCCTCGATCAGGTAGGTCCCCTGCAGGGGTTTCGGCAGGTCCTGAGGAATACGCATGGTTTAGGCTCCCCTCCGCTCCCGGAAAAGCGGCCCGTAAACCTCTTCGGCCAGGGCCGCGAATTCCTGGCTGAGGAGCGCATCCTGACCGCCGAAGCAGAGGGTGTAATAGGGATCTGTCGCTTCACCGCGCCGGTAATTGTCCCCCTCCCAGCTCTGGCGGGCCGCCGCCAGGGCCTTGTCCGGCTGGTCCGGTAACCGTTGCATCGAGTGGAAGTAGGCCAGGGAGGTTTCAGGGAAAAACATCAGGGGCCGGCAAAGGCCCTGCCCGAATAGCGCCAGAAGCTGACAAAGGGCCCCCTCGGGCTCCGCATGGCCCCGACATTCCCAGACCCCATCGCCGCCGACCAGGAACCCGCGGAGCTCCGGAGAACCCCGGAACGCCTGGAGGGCCAATAGTTCAAGCCAGATTTTGAGGTAATCGACGCCTTTGAGGCGGGCGAACCTGAAACGGACCAGGGTCGTGCCGAACACTCCGCCGACCTGCCCGGAAAGGCGGAAATTGCCGACCTTTCCCTCAACATCCAGGGTTCTTTCTTCCTCCGTTCCGGCGACCTCCCTGATCCGGGCAGCCAGGCTCCCCGCTTCTTCCGCCAACCTCTGGTAAGCGATACGGCCCCCCGCTCCGGGCGGCAATATCCCCTGCTCCCTGACGGCCGGATAGATCTCCTCCGGGGACTCCCCCTTGAGCAGGGCCAGGGTCAGAGACGAACCGAGCCGATACTTGTCCAGACCGGCGAGATCGAAGTTTTCGCGGTCTTCCGGAATGGCGCTTTTTTCCTCAAGGAAGATCCCCAGCCGCCGGCGGTAAAAAAAGCGCAGCGGGTGGTGAAAAAAAGTCAGCAATTGGGAAAGCTGGATATCTTCCCACCTCCCCTCCGGAAGGGGAAGAGGGTGAATGGCAACAGGCTCCTCCCGCTTGGTTGTGAGGGCCGCCTGCAGGGCTTCAAAATTTTCTCGCGAATAGCTGAAAAAGCGCCCCCCTTTTTGAAAATAACGCGGATCGAAGGACTGGAGCGGATGGCGGATATGAATCAGGCCGGCAAGGGAATCAGGGCCATCGCCAACCCGGTAATTGGCCTCCAGGTAGGCCAGAACTTCACTGACCACCCCGGACGGCTGAATTTCGCTGTTATCCCTGATATTCTGGCCAAGGTAACTGATAAATAACCGGTCCCTGGCGGAAATCAGGGTCTCCAGGAAAAGGTATTTATCCTCTTCGCGCAAAGAGCGATCCCCCGGGCGCGGAAAGCGGGCCATAAGATCGAAACCCAGGGCGGTGTTTTTGCGCGGGAATCTGCCGTCGTTGAGGCCGACCAGGGCAATCACCCGGAAAGGTATGCTGCGCATGGGCAGAAGGGCGCAAAAGGTTACCCGGCCGGAGAGAAAGTGCCCGGCCGTACCGGTATCCGCATTGAGCTTCTCACCGAGGGCGGCCTCTACCGCCTCGATGTCCATGAGGCGGTCGCAGTTTGCCAGGCGAGCGGCCCGGGAGAGCTCCTCAAGGGCCTTTTCCACGGCCAGGAGCTCCTCTTCAGCATCGCCATTGACGAGGAAAAAATCGCCCAGAAGAGCGCGCAGCCAGGCAATCCATTCTTCAAGGGTCCGCTCCCCTTTCATGAAGCGGAGGGCAGCGCTCAGGCTGTGAACGAAGTCCAGGAGATTTCCGAGGACAGCGGCGCCACTCCCCTCCACATCGGGATAGGGAAGGATGCCCTGATACAGGGTCTTATCGTCGCCGGGCAGGGCGTAACCCAGCAGAAGCCGTTCGAGCCCGGCCTGCCAGCTGTTTTCCCGAAAAGGAGGCAGGCCCAGGTCGGCCCGGTCCGTGGCGCTGAGACCCCAGCGGATCCGGGTTTCAGCAAGCCAGTGGCAGATCAGTTCGAGATCCTGCCCCTGGAGACCAAACCGTCTCTGCAGCTCCGGTGATTCCAGCAGAGCCATGATCCGTGAAGCCTCAAAGCGCGATTTGCGCAGGGCCAGGAGCTCGAAAAGAGAGCCGGCCAGGCGGTTGAAATCGCGCGGGCTGCGGTCGGCGATGGTGTAGGGGATACGCTGCCGATCATCTTCCACCCCATCGAACACGGCCGTGATATAGGGGGCGTATTCTTCGATATCCGGGGTCATGACGAGGATATCCGAGGCCCGCAGGCCGTCAATGCTATCAAAACAGGAGAGGAGATAATCCTGAAGGACCTCGATCTCGCGCATGGGGGTGTGGCAGGAGTGGACCTGAAGTGAGCCGTCACCCGGGGAGACCGGGGTTTTTTCCCCCACCTCGCGTCTCCGGCAGGAGAGGATATCGTCCTGAAGGGCATTCAGCAGGCTGCCCTGCGGCGGCGGGATGAAAATCCCGTGTTCCTGAATGGCATCGTTTTCGAGCAGCGAACCGAAAAACCCCTTCCCTGTCATGCCCCACGAAGACAGGAGGGGATGGCCGCTGTCATAATGAAGGGATTTGGAGAGCTGTTCCCCCCCTGTGGCGTGCTCCATGCTGAGCCGGGCCCTGGTTTTGGCCGGCAGCAGGTCAAACCAGAATTCCCGACAGGGGTTGAGGAGATAAAAACAGACACTGCTGAACCGGGCAGCGGCGCTGAGCAGGTCGAGATGAAAAGGAGGCAGGGTGGAAACCGCAAAGACACTGATGCGGCCGGGCAATTTCCGGTCAGCGAGGCGCCCCTGGCGAACCGCCTCCAGAAAGTCCCGGTGCAGGGCCGCCCGGTGCAGACCGGAACCCGCGGTTGCCAGCCTGCGCCAGAGTTCGCCCTGCCAGTCGCCTTCGCCGCCGGCTTCCCAGTCGAGCAGAAGGTCGGCCCGGTAGGTGGCGTACTGATCGAAAAGATTGGCCAGCCGACCAGCCAGTTGGTAGGCTTTCAGGGAGGAAATTTCATCGCCGAGGTATTTTTTAAGGGGAGCGAAGAGCGGTTCGCGAACCAGTTCGGGAAGGGCCTGATAAATAGTGAAGCACATCACCCCCCGTTCAAAGCGGGGGCTCTCCCCGGAATCGCCGGGGAGCCCGGCAAAAAACTGCTGAATCAGGGTGTTGGGAAAAGGAAAGACACAATTGGCGCAAACCCCGAGTTTGCGGGCCAGGGTCAGGGACAACCATTTCTGCATCCCTTTGCTCTGAACCAGGATCGTCTCCGCCTCGAGAGGCCCGGCGGGTGAGGCTTGAAGCTTTTCGACCAGAACCCCGGCCAGGCTTTCCAGGCAATTGCCGTGAAACAGGTAGAGCCCGGTTTCCCTGCTCATGAGACGTCCGCGGGGCCGTTGCCGGTGGCGGGCGGCGGGTTTTCAAGATGCACGGGCCTCCCGGAAAGCCATGGGATAAGGGAGGCGAGAAAATAAATGGCTACCGCACCGCAAATGTTGGCCAGAATATCATAGCCGTCGGCTCTCCGGACCCTGGAAAGACTGGCCTGAGCCACCTCCATCAGAGACCCGAAAATAATCGAAAAGGCGAGAGCGGCGAGCCATGCCTTTTGCCGCGAAAGGATCAGGGCGAGAAAAGCCCGGCCGGCAAAAAAGGTCAGGAGAAAGTAGGCACCGGCGTGCTGAACCTTATCCCAGGAAAGCCACTTGATATTCACTCTGGGGGGATGGGAGACCAGGGACAGCCAGGCAATGAGCCCGGCATAAATGACGAAAAGGGCAAATCGGCCAAAAATCCGGGTTCCTGGTCTTAAAGCCATGGAGAATCCTCAAGACCGGTTAATAAGGGTGCCAGGGCGCGCATAAAGCCGGTCATCAAAGACTTTTCAAAGTGTTTTCCAGCTGCTTCAGCCCCTCTTCCGGTGCCCCCCCCAAATGAATTCTCAAGGTCCGGCGCCCGTATTTTTGAAGGGCTTCCAGATCCCCGGCCGCCTGGGCCCGGATCAGGGTCCCGAACGAGTAAGGCCTTCCGGGGACCGCGGCATCCCGAGGCGGATCGGCGGTAAGCTGGATGAAAAGACCGATATTGGGCCCCCCTTTATGAAATTGTCCCGTGGAGTGCAAAAAGCGGGGGCCATAGCCGCAGGTGGCCGCCAGCCGATATTTATCCCGAATCAGGGCCTGAATGGCATGCAGTCGCGTTTCAACTGACGGTTTTTCCGGCAGATACGCCATAAGAGCCACATAATCCCGGGGCCGGTTCTGTCCCAGGAAGGCCTGAAGCGTATCCGCCAGGCCGGCACCACGCCCCTCACCGAAAACCTGAAGCCGGCCTTCCCGAATCAAGGGTTCCGGGTCGCTTCCAGCCCGACCCGGCTCCATGGCCTCGAGAATCCGCAAGGTGTTGGTTTTGCTCTCCTGGACATTCGGCTGGTCAAAGGGGTTGATGCGCAGGATGGCCCCGGCCGTGGCCGTGGCAATTTCCCACCGGAAAAATTCCTGAACCAGGTCCTCTTTTTCCCGCAGGCTGATGCTGACCACCGGATGGTCGAGTTTTTTAAGATCCCTGACCAGGATATCGGTAGCCGGGCTATTCTCCCCCTCGATCCGGTAATAAACAAAAAGACGGTCATCGCCGTAAACCGTCGGCTCCCCGAGAGGTTCGCCACTGACCGGCAGGATTCCGGTGGCTTCCTTGCCGGTGCTTTCGGCGATCAGCTGCTCCAGCCAGAGCCCCAGGGTTCGAATCGGCTCGGGCAGCAAAAACGTGACCTTGTTGCGGCCATGCAGTGCCAGTTCACCCAAAACGGCGCCCAGGTTGATGCCGGGATTTTTGCGTTCTGCAAGGGTCGGCCCGCAGGCATCCTTCATAACCAGGGCCAGGCCGGTTAATCTATCGACATCGAGTCCCATCAGGGCGGCGGGCACCAATCCGAAATAGGAGAGTGCCGAATAGCGCCCCCCGATGTCGGAAGGATTGGTGAAAACCCGCCGGTAGCGCTTTTTCTCGGCCTTGTCACGCAACGAGGTCCCGGGGTCGGTAATGGCGATGAAGTTTTCCCCGGCCTTTTCCCCCTTAAGGGCGGTGAGTTGGTCGTAAAAATAGTCGGCGAAGGCATTGGGTTCGGCGGTGCTGCCCGATTTACTGGCTTCTATGAACAGGGTTTGGCCGAGGGGAAGGGTGTCGGCCAGGTTGAGGACCGTCTCCGGATCGGTGGTATCCAGAATGGACAGGGGGATGCGGTTTTCCGCGACCTTCATGGAGCGCTCGAAACAGAGGGGCGTCATGCTGCTGCCGCCCATGCCCATGACCAGGACCCGGGTGAAACCGGCCGCGCGGATTTCAGCGGCAAATTCCTTGAGTTCCTTCCATCCCGCCCTGAGGGACTCGGGGACATCGAGCCAGCCCAGAGCATTCTTGATGGCTTCATGAACAGCAGGGTCGTGTTTCCAGAGAGCCCCGTCTTTGGCCCACAAGCGGGCTCCGAACCCGGCCTCCTCGAGGCGGTGCAGGCGTTTCTGGACAAAGCGGGAATAAATCCCCAGCTCAAGGCTTTGCCGGTCGGGAAACTCCTCCCCCAGAATGGTGTCACGCTCCTCCGTCAATTTGGCCAACAGGCTGTCAAAGGGCTGGATAAATTTCTGGATGCCGTCCTCCTCAAGATGGCGGGTTGCGGCATCAAGGTCGAGTCCCAGGCTTTTGAGGTCGGCCAGGGCCTGTTGCGCTTCGGCCAGTCCGTTTTCCAGGGTCGATGCGACCCGCCCATGATCGCGGAAAGCGTCCATGGTTTTAATCGGAATGGTGTTGACGGTATCGGGACCGATCAGCTCCTCCACGTACTTGACATCGCGGTATGCCGGGTTCTTGGTGCCGGTACTGGCCCAGAGAAGCCTCTGGGCCCGGGCCCCGGCTTTCCTGAGTTTTTCGAAACGCCCGCTTTGGAAGAGTTCCTTATAGACCTGGTAGGCCAGTTTGGCGCTGGCAACGGCAATGCTGCCGGTCAGGCGCCGCGCGGTCGCGGCCCGCTGGTCGTCGTCCCGGGCGGCGATTTGTTCAAGGTCGGGGTCGAGAAGGCTGTCGATGCGGCTCAGGAAAAAACTCGCCACTGAAGCCACGGAAGCGACATCCCGGCCGGCTGCGGCCCGGATCTCCAGGCCGTCGATAAAGGCTTCCGCGACCTCCCGGTAGCGGGAAATGCTGAAAAGAAGGGTGGCATTGATGTTGACACCTTCCGAAGTCAGCTGGCGAATGGCCCTGCACCCTTCCCGGGTGGCGGGCACCTTGATCATGACATTGGGACGGTCAAGCTCCTTCCAGAGCAGCCGCCCTTCTTCAATGGTGCCCTCGGCGTCCCGGGCCAGATGAGGGGACACCTCAAGGCTGACAAAACCGTTGGCACCACCCGTCGCTTCATAAAGCCCGCGAAACTGGTCGGCCGCCTCGCGCACATCGGCAACCACCAGGTCCTGATAGATGTCTGCGACCGAGGCCCCGAAGCGGACCAGGTCGCCGATAGCGCTGTCGTAAGCGCTGCTCCCGGCAATAGCCTCTTTGAAAATAGCCGGATTGGAGGTGACGCCGCGAATGCCGTCTTTTTCGATCAGCTGCCGCAGTTCCCCGGATCGAAGCATTTCACGATGAAGGAAATCAAGCCAGATACTTTGCCCGAAAGTTCCGATTTCCACCAGGGGGTTGGTGCCGCTCATGGATATACCTCCTCGTTTCCTTTGGGTTGATTCTCATTGAAGACATCATACAGGTTCCAAAACAAACCTATGGCCCGAGCCTAATCAAGCATAACGGAAAAATGTTCACGGTCCAGCCCCGCCGGTTTCCAGGCCTTCCTTAAGCATCAGCCGCCGATGACCGGGGAAGCCGGGAGCCTGGGCTCAGGATAACAGCTCTCGGGCGCGGGAAAGGATGTTTTCTACCGTGAAGCCGAAATTTTTGAGGTTTGTCCCGCCGGGAGCCGAGGCCCCGAAACGATCGATGCCGATGATCCTGCCGTTTTGACCGGTGAATTTTTCCCAGCCCTGGGTAATCCCGGCCTCGATGGCGAGGCGGCGGGTAACGCCGGCAGGGAGGACGGCATCCCGGTACTCGGCGGGCTGTTCCTGAAAAAGCTCCCAGGACGGCATGCTGACCACCCGCGCGCGCACCCCGTCGGCTTTCAATTTCTCGCAGGCCTGCAGAGCCAGATGGACTTCGGAGCCTGAGGCCACCAGGATGATATCGGGATCGCCGGAACCGGAGTCGGAGAGGATGTAGGCACCGTTTTTCAAGCCTTCGGCCGGAGCGAACTTCTCCCGGTCGATAACCGGGACGTTCTGGCGGGTCAGAATAAAGGCGATGGGACGGCTCTGGCCGCTCGAGAGGGCGTATTTATAGCCCTCCAGGGTTTCGTTGGCATCGGCAGGACGGATAACCACAAGGCCGGGGATGGTACGCAGGGCCATGGTATGTTCAACCGGCTGGTGGGTCGGGCCGTCCTCCCCGACGGCAACGGAATCATGGGTGAAAATATAGAGGTTCGGCAGCTCCATGAGCGCCGCCAGCCTGATGGCCGGCCTCATGTAGTCGGAAAAGACCAGGAAGGTGCTCCCGTAGGGAATGAGGCCGCCGTGGGCCGCAATCCCATTCATAATGGCACCCATGCCGTGTTCACGGACTCCGAAGGAAAGGTTTCGCCCACCGAAGTCGCAGACCTCGTTGGCAGGCAGAGGAAAACCGTCGCTCGACTTGGATGGCGACTGAAAGAAGCCCTGGTTTTTCATGACCGTTTTGGTCGAGGGATCGAGGTCGGCCGAACCACCGACCAGGGACCCGCAACGGCCCGCGAGCCCATTGAGAATCTGACCGCCCGCGGAACGGGTGGCAACGGATTTGCTGTAATCGCCAAAAACAGGGAGATCCTTATCCCAACCGTCGGGGAGGCGATTTTCATGGAAACGCTCCCAGTCTTCCTTCAACTCGGGATATTTGAGGGCGTAGCGGGCCAGCATCTCGTCCCAGTCGGAATGCCTTCTTGAACCGAAGTCTTTCAGCTCGCCAAAAAAGCGCGCAACCTCCTCGGGGACGAAAAACTCCTCCTCGGCCGTCCAGCCCAGCTCTCTTTTGGTGGCGCGAGCCTCCTCGCTGCCCAGAGGCGAACCATGGGCATCATGATGATCCTGGAATTTGGGGCTGCCGAACCCGATATGGCTCCGGCAGATGATCAGGGTGGGCTGGGTTGATTCCTTGCGCGCCAGGTCGAGAGCGTTTTCCAGGGCCTGAAGATCGTTGGCGTCCATAACCTCCAGGATGTGCCAGCCCATGGCCGCGTACTTTTTGCCCGTGTCTTCGGTAAAGCAGAGGGAGGTCGGCCCGGAAAGGCTGATGAAATTGCTGTCATAGAGACAGATGAGCTTGCCGAGACCGAGGTGGCCGGCCAGGGAAGCCGCCTCCATGGCCACCCCTTCCATGAGGTCGCCGTCGCTGGCAAGGACATAGGTGTAATGATCGACGAGCTCAAAATCCGGCCGGTTGAAACGCCGCGTCAGATGCGCCTCGGCAATGGCCATGCCGACAGCGTTTCCCAGCCCCTGGCCGAGGGGACCGGTCGTGGTTTCGACGCCCGGCGTCAACCCTCTTTCCGGATGGCCGGGAGTTTTTGAGCCCCACTGGCGAAAGTTTTTCAGTTCGTCAACAGGCAGATCGTAGCCTGACACATGCAGCATGGCATATAGAAGTGCCGAGGCGTGACCGGCGGAAAGGACGAAACGGTCCCGGTTTTGCCAACCGGGGTCGGCGGGATTATTTTTGAGAAACCTTGACCAAAGGGCATATATGATGGGAGCGGCACCCAAGGGCATGCCGGGATGACCGCTGGCAGCTTTTTCAATAGCGTCAACTGCCAGAAAGCGGATGGTATTGACGGCAAGTTGATCGATTTGGGAATTGTCGGTTTTCGGCCTGTTTTTTTCCATTTTTATCACAACTCCTTATTTTTTTCCGCAGCCGTGATTTCCAACCGGACAGGAGCACGGCTTACGGATAGAGGGAAATTCCAACCCGCGATTTCTCCATTGTTGAGCTTCTTTTTTTTACCACAACCTTTTCCAAAGAGCCAACCAAAGTTAAATTACCCCAAGATTTTTTCCGGGCCTCATATACTAAGGCGAAACTTGTTTACTCGACATCAGACAATAGCAAACCATGGGGTTGGGCTGCCCATGAAAAGGGCATCTGCCGCCCGGACGGCGGCAGCTAAGCGCCCATGGATGGGTTTATGCGGCCCTTTGAATGGGGAGCCCAGTCCCATAACAAAAGTGTGGCTAATAATTAAGGTTCGCCTTAGTAAGTGCCGCTCCCCCGGGACGGGCACCGCCCTCGAGCACAAACCGCCGCCAGGCTTCAAATATCCTTTCCCTGTGTTTCCTCTTTCTATTTTTGTCCATTTTCCGATTATAATGAAGTGTTGATTCCCTCACGGTCTCGCAACTATGAAGCTTCCCAACATCCCGGTTGATTGATGAAGGACAGAAAACAACCAAAACCCTTTTTTGTTGTCGGCGCCACCGGCTACGTGGGTGGACGCCTGGTGCCGCTGCTTCTCAAAAAAGGCCGCACGGTCCGGGTCCTGGTCCGCAACCCTGCCAAGCTTCAGGGACGGGAGTGGTGCCCGCATCCCCGCCTTGAAGTCATCACCGGCAATATTCTGGATCGCGATACCCTTACCCAGGCCCTGAACGGCTGTGGGGTCGGCTATTATCTGGTTCATTCCATGCAGAACGAGGTCGCGGACTTCCGCCAGACCGACCACGAGGCCGCCGTCAATATGCGCGAAATAGCTGAAGCCGTCGGTCTGAAAAGGATCATCTATCTGAGCGGCCTCGGCGAGGAAAGTTCGGATCTCAGCCGTCATCTGCGCTCCCGGGCCGAGGTGGGAAAGCTTCTCAAGGATGGCCAGGTCCCGGTGACGATCCTGCGGGCGGCGATGATTATCGGCTCAGGCAGTGCTTCATTCGCTATCCTCCGTCATCTCGTCGAGCGACTCCCGGTCATGGTCACTCCGCGTTGGGTCAACACCCCCTGTCAGCCCATCAGTATCCGCAATGTCCTCGGCTACCTGCTCGGCTGCCTCGAAAATGAGGCGACCAGCGGAGAGACCTTCGATATCGGCCAGGAACGGATTGTCACCTATCGGGAGCTGATGGATATTTACGCCAGGGTCGTCGGTCTTCGGCGCCGCATCATTATTCCGGTGCCGATCCTCTCCCCCCGCCTCAGCTCCTACTGGATTCACATATTCACCCCGGTTCCCGCCTACCTGGCCCGCCCTCTGGCCCAGGGCCTTCGCAATCCTGTGGTCTGCAAGGATTTCCGCATCCGGACCCTGATTCCCCAACGCCTTCTGGATTGCGAGGAGGCCATTCTCCTCGCTTCCGGAAAGGTTCAATCCCGGGGGGTGGAAACCTCCTGGCGGGATGCGGGAACCATCCCCATGGTCGAGGAAGCGTTGCCTGGGGATCCGGCCTGGTCGAAACGCACCCGTTTCAAAGACTCCCGGACCCTCGTTCTCGAGGTCTCTCCCCAGGCCGCCTGGAAAGCCGTTACCGAAATCGGCGGCACGACCGGCTGGTATTATGCCAACTGGCTCTGGTCCCTGCGCGGCCTCCTCGACCGCCTCATCGGCGGGGTCGGCCTGCAGCGCGGCCGGCGCCGAGGGCAGATCCTGCGTCCTGGAGATGTCATCGATTTCTGGCGGGTTGCGGTGGCAATAACCGAAGAAAAACTTGTCCTCGCCGGAGAGATGAAGCTGCCCGGCGAGGCCTCTCTGGAATTTCATCTGGCGAAACTGCCCGGCAACCGGGTACGGATCAACCAGGTGGCCCGTTTTCTCCCCAAGGGCCTGAGCGGCCTGTGTTACTGGTATCTGGTCTCGCCCCTCCACAACCTGATTTTCGACGGCATGTTGCGGGGCATTGCCAAAGCCTCCGGCGGGACCCTGGTCGAAGGTCCGAAGCTGGAGACAGCCCCATGATCATGAGGTTTCTGCCCCCGGTTGCGGAAGAAAACTGCCAAAAGGAAACAAAATCCGGCAACCGGCAGGAGCGGTTGGCCTGAAGCTAAATCAGTTCAGAAGTAAAAAAAACCTAAGCGTTTTAAGAAGGGATATATGGCGGCTCAGAAAAGAATTCTCCTCCATTCCTGTTGCGCACCCTGTGCCAGCGCCTGCCTTGAGAGGCTGACTGAAGCCGGCTACGAGGTGACGCTGCTTTTTTCCAACTCGAATATCTTCCCCCTCCGGGAATACCAGGACCGCCTGGCTTCCATGCGGGAATTGGCCCGCTCTTTTCACGTGATTCTCCACATAGACCCCTGGGACCACGCTTCCTGGCTGAATTTCATTGCCGGGCTGGAAAACGAACCGGAAAAAGGGCGGCGCTGTCTCAAATGCTTTGAATTCAACTTTAAGCGCGCCTACCTCAAGGCGAAATCCCTTAACATTGGAGCATTCACCTCGACCCTCAGCATCAGCCCCCACAAACCGTCCCCGTCCATTTTCGCAGTCGGTTCAAACTTCCCCGGCTTTGAGGCCATGGACTTTAAAAAGAAAAACGGTTTTCAGCGCAGCCTGGAACTGAGCAGGGAGTATTCGCTGTATCGCCAGGGCTATTGCGGCTGCGAATTTTCCATACGCCCCTGACCCACCAAGGCGGCAGGGCGAATCAAAAAGACCTGGCGGAAGGCCATTCACAGCCCCTGCCTCATGCCCTTCTGCCAATTCCAGCAGGCAAAAACGTATTAATAAAGATGGGATTCGAAAGATCCAAGGTGGCTTCCGGCGGGGGAACCGCTCCGCAAAGATAGCCGCAGTGAATGACGCCAGGCATTAACGGGAATGGGGCGGCATCTCGGCCTTATTTCAAGAACCGACGCCCATCAGGTGGCCGCCAGGGCAAAGAAAAACATCCGCGACACATAGCGCTTCGCGTTACGGCCGGTAAAATAGCGGCGATGGATCTCATCAGCGCCAAGAATCTGAATGGTCTGAAACCCGCACTTGGCAAGAAAGGCGTGCATCTCGCCGGGATCCATTCCAAAAAGTAACGGTTCTCCGAACTGGGCGACATTTCTGCTCAGTTTGCGGGCTTCTTTGAGCGGGGACGTCCCGGCGACAACGGTCGGCGGAAAAAAGTCGAAAAAGACCTTACTCCCCTGCCCCGCATGGCCTGAAATAAACCTCAAGGTCTGCTCCACGGCTTCGCGCCTGAGGTAATAGCTCACCCCTTCCCAAAGGAACAGCGCTTTCCGAGTCGGGTCGTAGCCGCCTTTCAGCAATTCAGCAAGGTTTTGGGTAGTAAAATCCAGGGGAATATAGACAACCTGGGCAGGCAGCTCCCCAAAAATCAGGTTGATCTTCTCTTTTTTGACAGCTTGCGTGGCCGGATGGTCCACTTCAAAAAATTTTACCCCGGGGCGGGTCTTGGCAAAGCGGTAGGCACGGGTATCGTAGCCTGCGCCCAGGATCACGACCTGTTCGCCCCCTTCTTTCAGATATTGCTGGACCCATTCGTCGCCGTGGCGCATACGCGCCACAAGGGCATTATGAAGGCCCGGCAGTTTTTTTTGATGAGACCGGAGCCACAGGGCAAACCTCTTCGGAACCCAGATTTTTCCCAGCAGGGAATCATCCCGCCCCACAAACGCCGGTGCATAGGGATCGTCGCAGATCCGATCTTTTTTTGGCAGCCACAATTCCGCTTTGCGGTGCGCGGCAATCGCCTTAGCTGTCATGCTTGAATCGTGTTCTCGCATTAGAAAAACGAAATATTTCCCTTGGTATTGAGAATTAACAAAAACAGTCCGCCCAACTACCAGGTTGCCACAAAGGAGTTTCACAGCGCAGCTGGTGTTGGGACGGAAAACCTTTGTCCGGTGCCATTTATATTGGCACAAATTATCCCGGGCAAGGGGATTTTTTTGAAGGGGCGCCGGGCCAGAGGCCCATTTTCCGTCCTGCCGCCGCGGAGAAGGCTAGCCTCCCTGGCCGCGTTCCGGTTTTATTGAATTCCTCAAAAAAATTCCTGGAACAAAGGTGACAGTTCCAGGAATTTTTGTTTTTTTGTGGGAAAAGGTCTTTAAAAGCCGTGCATTTCGTTGAATTGGAGGAATTTCCAGATTTTTTCCATATGGGGCAAAACCCTCTCCTCATAAAGGGCCATGTATTCCCGGGTGGTCGGGATTCTTCCAAGAATGGCGGTGATGGCGGAAAGCGAAACCGAACCCAGGTAAACTTGGGTATCATCCCCGAGGCGGTCATCGTAGTTGCGGGTTGAGGTGGAGAAAACCGTGGAGCCTTGGGGAACGCGCATCTGATTGCCCATGCAAAGGGAGCATCCGGGCGGTTCGATACGGGCGCCGATCCCCGAGAAAACCGGGAAAAGACCCTCATTTTTCAGCTGTTCATGATCAAGGCGCGTCGGGGGGCAAAGCCAGACACGGACATCGGGATTGAACCTCTCCCCTTTCCAGATTTCAGCGGCGGCACGAAAATGCCCGATGTTGGTCAGGCAGGAGCCGATAAAAACGTCCTGCACCGGCGTTCCCGCGACTTCGGACAGGGGCCGGACATCGTCGGGGTCATTGGGGCAGGCCACCAGGGGCTCCTTAATTTCGCCAAGGTCGATTTCCAGGACCTCGGCATACTGGGCATTGGGATCGGCGCTTAACAGTTCAGGATTTTTCAACCATTTTTTCATCTCGTGGATACGCTCTTTCAGCGCATCTGAATCCTGGTACCCTTCTTCGATCATATCCTGGAGAAGCGCGATGTTGGAACGAAGGTTTTTACGGACATTCATCTCCGACAGTTTGATGCAGCAGGCGGTGGCACTCCGTTCGGCACTGGAGTTGGAAATTTCAAAAGCCTGCTCGGCGGTCAGATCTTCCAAACCCTCAATTTCGATGATACGGGCGTTGAAGACATTTTTCTTGTTCTTTTTGGGCACCGTCAGCAATCCCTTGCGGACCGCGAAATAGGGGATGGCATTGACCACATCCCGAAGGGTAATCCCCCGGGAGGGAAGGCCTTTAAAGCGGACCAGAACCGATTCCGGCATTTCCAGAGGCATGAAACCGACAGCCCCGGAAAAGGCCACCATGCCGGATCCGGCGGGAAAGGAAATCCCGAGGGGAAAACGGGTGTGCGAATCCCCTGCAGTCCCGACCCGGTCCGGAACCAGCATGCGATTCATCCAGCAATGCAGAACCCCATCTCCGGGATCAAGGCTCACCCCTCCCCGGTCAATCACGAATTCTGCCAAATTTTCCTGCATTTCCAAATCGTTCGCCTTGGGATAGGCCGATGTATGACAAAACGACTGAAGAAACAGCGGGGCATTGAATTTGAGGCAACCGATCCCCTTAAGTTCTTCAACGGTCATGTGACCGGTGGCGTCCTGGGACCCGACCACATCGACGCGTGGTTCGCAGGAGGTGCCGGGGAGAATACCCGGCAACTCGCAGGCTTTGCCGACGATTTTTTGGGCCAGGGTATAGCCCTGATCGGGCCCTGACCTGATAACCGCAGGCGGAATGAACACTTTGTCACCGGAAAGGTTCAAGGCACGCCGGGCATTGGTGGTCAATGCCTTGCCCATAACCAGAGGGATACGCCCTCCGGCACGGAACTCGTCCGGGATGGTGGTGGGCTCAAGCTCAAATGAAGTCAGAGTGTTGCCTTGCCTGTCGGTGACAAGCCCGTGCCCGATATCGATTATAATCTTCTCGCCGTGCTTGATTTTGGAAACGTCGAGACAGACAGGCAAGCCTCCGGAGTCACGCACCGTGTTGAAAAAAATAGGAGCGATGACACCACCAATGACAACCCCGCCAATACGGCGGTTGGGGACAAAAGGGATGTCCGTTCCGAGATGCCACATAAGACTGTTGACAGCCGATTTACGCGATGAGCCGGTACCGAGAACATCCGCCGCAAAGGCGACATTTTCACCTTTGCGGCGCCATTCGGAAATGGAGTCAACACCACCGCCAAAACGGAACTTCCCCATATCGAGAGCATGGAGGGGGATATCGGCCCGGCACCAGGAGGAACTTGGCGGTGAAAGGTCATCGGTATTGACCTCACCGTCGACCTTGTAGATTCTCACCTCCAGCTTTCTGGGAAATTTCGGGCGGACCAGGAACCACTCGGCCTTGGCCCAGGACTTGAGGACCTGGCGCGCGGACAGAAAGCGTTGAGAGGAATCGAGAACCTCCTCAAAGGCATCGTAAACCATGAAGATACGCGAAAGCGCGGTCACGGCCTCGCCGGCCACTTCGTCGACCTTCAGGGCAGCGACCAGAGGGGCAATATTGTAGCCTCCGACCATGGTTCCGAGAATCCGGACCGCAAGTGACTTGCTGATGAGAGGTGAAACGGTTTTCCCAAGAATGATGTCACTCAGGAATTCGGCCTTTATTTTGGCACCAGGGTCAACGCCGGGCGATACCCGGTTTTTGAAAATATCGAGGAGAAATTCCTCTTTGCCTTTGGGGGGAGCTTGCAGCAGGATACAAACACCCTGAACCTGATCGGGAGTCAGGGGCTGAGGGGGAATACCCAGGGCATCTCTTTCGGCAACCTGATTGAGATAGGATGCAATCATGAAAATCACCTCCGGCAGCGGGTAACCTGCCAACTAATACATTGAAGGGAACCACCAGGATGGGGACAAAAAGCCAGCGGCTATGAGCTGTTCTTAATTCAACTTATATCGATCAAAAAAAGATTGTCAAACCTTCGAGCCAACAAAATTACAGCCGATCAGCCTTATCTCATGATTGGGACAAAGCTTCCAAACGGCTGTTTCGGAATCCCTTCCATGACGGCGGAATATCTTTTGCTTGCTTATAGGAGGACCTTTCGAACCAAGGAACTTCAATGATACCCCAGCCAGAACCTCCAAAGGGAACCGATTGTCTCGTATGGTTTTTCCCGGCCTATGCAGCGGGAATCCTGGCGGCTCCCTTTTTTCATCCGATCAGCACCTGTCTGGCCCTTTTGCTCATGCTATCATTGTTTTTATTTTGTATTTTTTTTCGAGATCTTAGAATATATTTCCTAATTTTCCTTCTAGCTTTTTTCGGCTTTGCCTATTATCACTGGAGCATGGCCGCACCGACCCGCCCCAATCACGTCAGCAATTTTTCCGATTCGCAGAGAACTATCGAAGGATACGTCAACCATCTGATTCCAAGGCCTTCCGGTGCCCTTCTCAATCTTGAGGCCAGCCTATTGGTTTCTCGCGACGGGGTCTTTCCCCTAGCCGGCAAGGTTCTGCTGTTCATCGATACCGGTTGCCCCGACGTCAAGCCCGGGGATCGGGTCCGGGTCGTGACGCAACTGAGAAAACCCCAGCTTTACGGGGTCCCGGGCGAGTTTCACTTTCCCCGCCACCTGGCCAGAAACCGTATATATGTCACCGGCACCGTGACCTCTGCAAACTGGGTCGTAAAGCTCGGTGGTAAAAACCGATTCGACCTTAAGGATGCCGTCGAGGGCTTCCGCCAGTCCATTCGATCCTTTATTGAAAAAACCACCGCCCCCGACACCGCACCTTTTTTAAGGGCCCTGGCCATTGGAGACCGCGGCGGATTGACACCTGAAGAGAGAGATCTCCTCGCACGCAGCGGCGTAGCTCATCTTTTTGCCATCTCCGGCCTTCATATGGGCATCATATTCTGCTTTTTTTACATCCTTCTGAAGTACTTTTATCTGCGCTCGAAATTTCTTCTGCTGCTGGCCCCCCCCAAACGTTTTCTCCCCCTTTTCATTGTCCCCCTGCTGCTGTTCTACCTTTTCCTGGCCGGCGGGGGCCCGCCGACCCAGAGGGCGTTTCTGGCTTTGGCCCTGGGCTCCCTCATTGTTGGCCTTGGAATCTATGTCAGTCCGCTCCGCATTGTCCTCAGCGTCGCCTTTTTTCTGATCCTGTCGGACCCCCTGACCCTTTTCAGCCCCTCCTATCAGCTCTCCTTCGCTGCTGTTTTTGCGATCCTTTATTTCGCACCCAAATGGCAGGGAAGGCTTTCCCGTTTCCCGGGAATCCTTCGCTATACCGGCAATCTTTTTTTCATCACGGTGACGGCAACCCTGGCAACCCTGCCGTTCATACTTTTTCATTTTCATGTTTTCGCGCCGACCGGTCTGCTCCTGAATATGATCTGCGTGCCACTCGTGACGTTTATCGCCCTGCCCTGCACACTTGCCGGGGTCGGTCTTTTTTCATTTGCCCCGCTCCTAGGTGAAGTTTTTTTTAAGGCCTCTGCGTTCAGCCTTGACTGGACGCTCGCCATCATTCGGCACCTGACCCCATCGGCCAGCTCCGGTTTTGCCATGTACTACCCCACCCCTTTGGAACTAACCCTTCCGGTCCTGTTAATAACCGTCCTGCTGGTGCGAAAAAAGCTGACGTCAAAGACCCTGGCCTGGCTCGTCCCGGCTCTTGCTCTTACCGGGCTCTTTCTTTTTCCCCCTTCGTCCTCGGACAACGCCTTTATGCTCACAGCCTTGAATGTCGGCCACGGCGATGCCCTGGTGGTGAAAAAAAACGCCAAAACCTACCTGGTCGACGGGGGTGGTTCCTACTCGGATAATTTCGATGTCGGGGCCAGGCTCCTGGCCCCAGCCTTGGCCAGCATGGGCATCAGAAACATTGATGCCGTCATCCTGACTCATGCCCACCCGGACCATTACAAAGGCCTGGCTTATATTGTCGCGCATTTCCAGGTCAAGGAATTCTGGTCGGCAATCACTCCGGACAACCTTCCGGAAATGATTCGCAAGCCTCTCATGGAAAAAAAGCTCCCGCTTAGATGCTTTCCCGAAGGCTGGACAACCGTTGAGGAAGGGCCGGAGGGGAGCATGAACATATTTGTGCCGAAACAGAACCTGACGGTTGTCAATGACCGTTCATTGGTTCTTCATCTGAAAGAGGGAATGAACTCCATACTTCTGACCGGCGACCTCGAAGAGGCCGGTGTGACTGGGCTCCTGGAAGCCTCCGCTCCCCTGCAAGCCTCCCTGTTGAAGCTCCCCCACCATGGCAGTCCCCGCTCCCTGCCTGCCAGGCTTATCGCATTTTTTGAACCCAATACTGTCTTTGCAACGACCTCCCGGAATATCTCCTGCCAAAGCTTGGGCACTGACTGCAAAGACGACCTGAAAATTCATACCTATACCTCGACAGAAGGGGGGCCTGCAGGATCTATGAGGTTTATTGCAAAAAATGATGGATGGGAGGTAAGATATTGGGAAAGGGGGCTTTTTCGTTGACAGAACCGCTGGCTTTTGTTAGCTTTTTCTCTTCCATTAAAAACGAGTCTTGCCATGAAAAATCCATCCATACTGGTGGTAGATGACGAACCTTTCTTTCGTCATCTTTATGCCGATGCCCTGAGTCAGAACAACTGCAATGTCGAAAAAGCCTCTTCCGGTGAAGAGGCTTTAAAGCGAATTATGCAGGGTGGGATTGATGTTGTTCTGACCGATCTTATCATGCCGGGCATCTCGGGACTCGACCTGTTGCGGGCCGTCAGAAAAATCATAAACCCTCCCGAAGTTATCCTTGTCACCGCCCACGCAACCATTGAAACGGCCATTGAGGCCCTTAAGAATGGCGCCCGCGATTACCTCATCAAACCTTTCAATCCCGAGGAATTACGCCACCTGGTTCATACCTGCCTGGAGCAGCGCCAGCTTCTCAATGAAAACCTTCATCTCAGAAACCAGATTCGTCTTTACCAGAAGGGTCAGAGCCTGGCCTTTCTTCTCGAGGCCGATAAGCTCCTGGCCCAGGCCGTCGACTTCCTCAGTCAGGAAGCCGCGGGTGGTTTCGGCTTCGCTTTTCTTCTCGAAGCCGATATTCCCAGCCGATTTTTCTGCTCCGAGGGCATCGAAGAAGAACTGGCCAACAGAATGAGCGAGGTCCTGCTCCCCAAATTCCGCACTATCTCCGGGACCTCCTTTCTCCAGGTTCAGGATATCGACGCCGATAACGAATGGCCTCCCGGTATTCACTCCCTCTGCCTGATTCCGCTGCTTTATGAAAAGCAGCTGAAAGGCGGGATTGTCATTTTCAACTCAACCCGGTCCGGGTCCGAGTATCACCTTCCTTATGAGCAGCTCCTGTTTCTTGCTCAACAGACGACTCTGGGTTTTTCCAATTCCTGCCGTTTTCAGGGAACCCAGGAACTTGTTTATACCGACGATCTGACCGGGCTTTATAATCATCGTTACCTGCACATCATTCTCCAGCAGGAAATTCAGAGGACCCAGCGTTACGGTCTTTCTTTCGCTCTGGTTTTTATCGACCTCGACCACTTTAAAGAGATCAACGATAATTACGGTCACCTGGTGGGCAGCAACACCCTCAGGGAGGTGGCCGACATTATCAGAAAAAGCGTCCGTTCCGCCGATATGGTTTTCCGTTACGGCGGCGATGAGTTTACCGCCCTGCTGGTCGAAACCGACAAGGTGGGAGCCGCCACCGTCACGGAAAGAATCCGTAAAAACATTGCCAGGCATACCTTCCAGAAGGACACCATTGCTTTCAAGAAACTGACGGCAACCCTTGGTTTCGCAACCTTTCCGGAAAACGCCCAGGAAAAAAAGGAACTCATGGACCTTGCCGACCGGGCCATGTATGTCGGCAAAAAAAAGCGCAATGTGGTCTGCAGTGTGGCCGACCTTTCCTGACTTATCCGCCGTCTCAAACCCCATGGATTGGGGAGAAGAATCTTTCACCGGGAGAACGTATTTTTTCATGAATTCAGCGCCCAAATCCACAGTGGATTTGAGGCTTTTTTTTGATAGGGAGGACGACATTGAAAATCTCCGGCATCAAGGGAATGAACGATATCCTGCCTGAGGAAATTGGGGTTTGGCATTTTTTGGAAGATTGCGTAAGGGAGGTTTTTCATGCCTTTGGATTCAGGGAAATCCGCGTCCCGGCACTGGAAAAAACCGAGCTCTTCTGCCGTTCCATCGGCGAGGAGACAGACATCGTCGCCAAGGAAATGTACACTTTTCTTGATAAAAGCGATCATTCCCTGACCTTGCGTCCCGAGGGAACCGCATCCGTCATGCGCTCCTATATTGAACATCAGCTCCACCAGACCAGCCAGATCAGCAGGCTCTACTACCTGGGACCGATGTTTCGCTACGAACGGCCCCAGAAAGGCCGTTACCGTCAGTTTCACCAGATCGGAGCCGAGGTCATCGGCGAGGACAGCCCCCTTGTGGATGCCCAGTTGCTGGTTATGCTCGACCACTTTTTCAAACGCATCGGCATAACGGACGCCCAGTTGCAGATCAATTCCATCGGCTGTCCCGAATGCCGGCCCCGTTATCGCCAGGCCCTCCTTGATTTCCTGGCGGGCAAGCTTGAGGTCCTGTGCGGTGACTGTCAACGCCGTTATCAAAACAATCCGCTGCGCGTCCTCGACTGCAAGGTGAAGTCCTGCCAGGACGCCTGTCTGGAGGCACCCTCGGTTCTTGATTATCTCTGTACCAGCTGCGCCGGTCATTTTGGAACCCTGCAAAAACTTCTTGAGAATCTCAAAGTACCTTTCAAGATCAATCCGCGCATGGTCCGAGGTCTCGACTACTACACCAAAACCACTTTTGAAATGGTTACCGGCTCCCTGGGTGCTCAAAACGCCCTCGCCGCCGGCGGGCGCTACGACGGACTGATCGAAAGCCTCGGCGGCCCCCCCCTTCCCGGCATAGGTTTTGCGATCGGTATGGAAAGACTGGTTCTCATGAAGGGTAAGGACGCTGTTCCGGCCCCCGCCATCGATATCTTTCTGGCGACCATGGGACAAGAGCCGCTGGAAAAATCATTTCTCCTGCTGGCCGATCTTCAGAGAAACAACATTCAGGCGGAAATGGATTTTTCGGGGAAAAGCCTCAAAGCTCAGCTGCGACGCGCCGACAAAGCCGGTGCCCGTTATGTTTTGATTCTGGGAGAGGATGAACTTGTCCGCAATGAGGCACTCCTGAAAAATATGGAGAAAGGGACCCAGGAAACAGTCCCTCTTGAAAATATCGAAACCCGGCTTCTGAATTTATTGACCTGAGGCCCCCTTTTTTACCGCTTTACCTGACAACCCATGAACTTTATAATACAAATGCCTGGAGGAACTTGATTTGAAAGACTTTTTATCTGAATTTACGCGAAGCCACTATTGTGGCCATTTGAACAGCTCTCATATCGGCGAGGAAGTCCGGGTCATGGGCTGGGTGCAACGGCGCCGCGACCATGGCGGCCTGATTTTTATCGACCTGCGCGATCGGGAGGGCATTGTTCAGCTTGCCCTTGATCCGGAACGGGACCCCGAGGCCCATGCCGTGGCTGAAGAGGTCCGCAACGAGTTCGTCATTGCCGCCCGCGGCACCGTGTCTCCGCGCCCGGAAGGGACCGTCAACCCCAACATGGTAACCGGCGAGGTGGAAATTGAAATTCACCAGCTCATCATCCTCAATAAAGCCAAAACCACCCCCTTTATGATTGACGATTTCGCCGACATCGCCGAAAACCTGCGCCTGAAATACCGCTACCTCGATCTGCGCCGCCCCGCCGTCCAGAAAAACATTCTCCTCCGCCACCGGATTGTCAAGGCGGTGCGGGAATACCTCGACAGCCAGGGCTTCCTGGACATCGAAACCCCGATCCTGACCAAGAGCACCCCGGAAGGGGCCCGTGATTACCTGGTCCCGAGCCGTGTCCACCCTGGCTCCTTTTATGCTCTCCCCCAATCACCGCAGATTTTCAAACAGCTGCTGATGGTCGCCGGGTTTGACCGCTACTACCAGATCGTCCGCTGTTTTCGTGATGAAGACCTGAGAGCAGACCGCCAACCGGAGTTTACCCAAATAGACTGCGAGCTGAGCTTCGTCAGCCGCAACCAGATCATGGCCATCATGGAGGGTCTGATTGCCCATATTTTTCAAAAAGTGCTTGATATCAACCTGGCTCCTCCTTTCAGAAGAATAAACTTTGCTGAAGCGCTTGATCGTTATGGGGTTGACAATCCGGATGTGCGTTTCGGCCTGGACCTTGTCGACCTCTCAAACCTGGTTAAAGACACCGGTTTCAAGGTGTTCAGTGACACCGTCGCCAAAGGCGGCCTAGTCAAATCCCTCAATGCCAAGGGTTGTGCAAGCTTTTCCCGGAAGGAAATCGACGATCTGACCGATTTCGTCAAGATCTATGGTGCCAAGGGCCTGGCCTGGGTCAAGGTAACCGCGAGCGGCAGCTGGCAATCGCCGATTGAAAAGTTTTTCAAGCCGGAGGAACTGGCAAACCTCAATCAGGCTCTGAACGCCGAGCCGGGCGACCTTCTCTTTTTTGTTGCCGACTGCGCCAAAGTAGCCAACGAATCCCTGGGCCGCCTGCGCAGCCATCTGGCCTCCAAGCTCAAACTTGTCAACGACTCCGATTTCTCGTTTGTCTGGATCACCGACTTTCCCCTTCTTGAATGGGACGAGGAAGCCAAACGCTATGCGGCCATGCACCACCCCTTTACGTCCCCCATGGAAGAAGACCTGGCGTTGATGGAAAGTGCCCCGGAAAAAGTGCGCGCCAAAGCCTATGACCTGGTTCTTAACGGCTCGGAGATCGGTGGAGGAAGTATTCGTATTCACAATCCCGATATCCAGAATCTCATGTTCAAACTCCTGAACATCGGACCGGAGGAAGCCGAGGAGAAATTCGGTTTTCTTCTCCAGGCTCTTGAATACGGCGCTCCGCCTCACGGCGGGATTGCTTTCGGCCTCGACCGCCTGGTGATGATCCTGACGGGGTCCGAATCGATCCGCGACGTTATTCCCTTTCCCAAAACCCAGAAAGCGTCCTGCCTGATGTCTTCAGCACCGGACAACGTCTCGGAAGAACAATTGCGGGAACTGTCAATCCGCCTGACCCCTAGAGCCAAACCTTCTTCATAATGCACACGTCCCATTTTGGGTTCGATTTATGTTCAGAAACCTTTTTCTTTTCAGTCTGTTAGCCTTTTTCCTCGGGGGTTGCGCCAGCAACCCCCGGGAGGAACTGCAACTCGCCCGGCGGGCGGTTGCCCAGGCCTATGCTGCGGACGCTGCGGAGCTCGCTCCGGAAGAATACCAGGCGGCCTCGGCTGCCCTGCGCGACGCTGAAAATCTCATCCGCTTCGGTAATTACAAACTTGCCCGCAAGGTTCTTCCTCAGGCCGCCACCCACGGTTTTCGCGCCACGTTCAAGGCCCGCGAGAAACGGGTCAAGATTGAAGTTGAAAAAAAGAAGCGCGAGGAAAAACTGAGAAAGGAAGAAGAAGAGAAAAAAGCCCGTCTGGCCAAAATCGAAGCCGAAAAGAGGAAGGCAGCCCACATTTACGAAAGCCGGAAAAAACTGGAAAAACCGAAGCGGAATCCACCCCAGCTGACCCTCTTCGAGGTCAGAAAAAAACAGAGTCTATGGGCCATTTCCGCCCTTCGGGAGGTTTACAACGATCCGCTTCTCTGGCCTGCTATCTACAAAGCCAACCGCGATCAGATTAAAGACCCTCGCCAGGTGTTTCCGGGCCAGGTCCTGACCATTCCCCGCCAGTTATCAGAAAGCACCATGGAGACCACCCGCCAGGAAGCCAGAGAGTCGAACGCCTTTGCTGAGGAGATACCCGGCAATACCTCCCCAATCAATTAGAACGCTGTTTTGTTTTTTTCTCATTTTTTACAAATCCCATATTTTCTCTTGACATCTTCCCCTCAAAAAATTTATAAAAACAATAAAACACTGTTTGTTTTTTAATTATTCCTGAATATTTTTAGCTTTAAAATGGCTTGACACCTTTTTTGTAAAGGGTATATTTGTTTGATACTCACAGGTCTTATCCTCGTCATTTGAACCATAAGACCTGCCCTCAATCGAATCCATTATTCATATTAAAATTATCCCTGCCGGCACTCGCCACCGGCCCTGACCTTTGCAATCACCATGTCGGTGTTTTTTTTCGGGGGTAAGTGAACCCCTTGAAAATGGAGGAAGATGTTTTCAAATTTTCTGGCCCCCGTCATCAAAACAATTACCCAGTACCTTTTTTGAGCAGGTGTTCATCCCTGACAATGAAAATTTGAATATCTGGAGGATTCAATGGGCAGACCAAAAATAACCATCATCGGAAGCGGTCAAATCGGCGGTGTTCTTGCCTATCACGCCACTTCCCGGAAGTTGGGCGATATCGTTCTTTACGACGTCGTGGAGGGCAGACCCCAGGGTAAAGCCATTGATATTTCCGCCGCGGCACGGGAAGATGAATTTGACCTGCGCATCGTCGGCACCAATGACTATGCCGACATAAAAGACTCCAAGGTCGTGGTTATCACCGCCGGCGTTTCCCGCAAACCCGGCATGACGCGTGGCGACCTGATCGGCGTCAATTCTAAAATCATGCGGGAGGTCGCGGACGGTATAATTAAATATTCCCCCGATGCCACCATCATCTGCGTTTCGAACCCTCTCGACGCCATGGTTACCCTCTGCCAGCGCTATACCGGCTTTCCCCATCACCGCGTCATGGGTATGGCCGGCGTCCTGGATTCGGCCCGCTTTGGAACCTTCATTGCCTGGGAGCTCGGCTTTTCCGTGAGAGACGTCAACGCCACGGTGCTTGGCGGCCACGGTGACTCGATGGTCCCCATCGTCCGTTTTGCCAACGTCAACGGTATTCCGGTAATGGAACTCCTGGAAGGTAAATACAAAGGGGACAAGGAAAAAGCAAAAAGGGTCATGGAAGGCCTGGTCGCAAGAACCCAGGGGGCCGGCGGCGAGGTGGTGAAGCTGCTCAAAGACGGGAGCGCCTTTTTCTCTCCCGCCTCAAGCATCGTTTCCATGTTGGAGGCCATTCTTCAAGACCAGAAGCGACTTATGACCGCTTCCGCCTACCTGACCGGGCAGTTTGGAGTCTTCGGATACTACGTCGGGGTTCCTTGCGTCATTGGCGCCGATGGTGTAGAACAGATTGTTGAATTCGCTCTTACCCCGGAAGAAAAGGCCATGTTCGATACTTCCGTGGCATCGGTCAGGGAATTGGTCGATTCCTTGCCCTGAGCCAATTCTAAAAATTTATTGACCTACCGCGTCCTGCAAAACGGTATCTGAATCGGGTCGGAGAATCTAAAAACCATCCCGAAGGAGACCCGAAAAAAGTAAAAGGAGGAAACAACAACCATGGGCACCCCCCGAATCGAAATAATTGAGAAATACTGCAAGGGCTGCAATATCTGCGTAGAGTTCTGCCCTAAGCATGTCCTTAAGATGGATGGATTTGTAGTCAAGGTCGACAAACTGGAAGCCTGCATCCAATGCATGCAGTGCGAACTTCGCTGTCCGGACTTTGCCATAAAAGTCTACCCCGCATAACCCATGGAGTAGAGGAGGATATTGAACAGTGGCTAAAAAAACAGCTTTGCTTCAAGGCAATGAAGCCTGCGCCCACGGGGCCATTTATGCCGGATGTACCTTTTTCGGCGGCTATCCCATAACCCCGTCCTCGGAAATCGCCGAGGTCATGTCCAAGCTGCTTCCCAAGGTCGGAGGCAAGTTTATTCAAATGGAGGATGAAATCGGAGCCATGGCCGCCATCATCGGCGCGTCCCTGTGCGGCCACAAGGCCCTTGACGCCTCCTCCGGCCCCGGCATGTCCCTGAAACAGGAATTATTGGGTTATGCCTGCATCGCCGAAATTCCCTGTGTCGTCGTCAATGTCATGCGCGGCGGACCATCGACCGGAATGCCGACCGGCCCCAGCCAGTCCGACGTCATGCAGGCCAAATGGGGCACCCACGGTGACCATGCCGCGATTGCCGTGGCTCCCGCCTCGTGCCAGGAAATTTTTTCCGAAACCGTGCGGGCTTTCAATCTCGCTGAAACCTACCGTATGCCGGTCCAAATACTGGTTGATGAAATCATCGCCCATATGCGGGAAAAATTCGTCTTTCCTGAACCCGGCGAACTGGAGGTCGTCAGCCGCAAGAAACCCGAAGTCGGTCCGGACCAGTACAAACCGTTCGACCCCTCCTTCGGCGATGTCCCCCCCCTGGCCGCCATGGGCAGCGGCTACCGCTTCCATGTTACCGGATTGAACAAGGCACCGGACGGCTTTCCGACCACCAAGGCCGAACTTGTAGACGCCGAGGAACGCCGCCAGATCCGCAAGGTCAACGCCGATGCAGCCGCTATCGAAAAGAACGAGGAATACCTGATCGAGGATGCCGAGGTCGCTGTCATCGCCTTTGGCATTACCAGCCGATCAGCCCGCATGGCCGTTGACATTCTCAGGAGCCAGGGGGTAAAAGCCGGCCTGTTCCGCCCCATCACCATCTGGCCTTTCCCCGAAAAGCGGGTTGCCGAGATCGGCCGCCAGGTCAAGGCCCTGGTGGTGCCCGAGATGAACCTCGGACAGCTCATTTACGCTGTTGAAAGAGCAATCAAAGGGTCCTGTACCCTCGACGGCATCGGCAGGGTCGACGGTGAACCGCTCACTCCCGATCAGATCATCGACAAGGTGAAGGAGGTTTTGTAATTATGGCTTTCGACTATGAAAAATACATTCGCCCCGGCAAGCTCCCGCATATCTGGTGTCCCGGTTGCGGCCACGGTATAGTCATGAAGGGCCTGATCCGGGCCATTGACCAGTGCGGTCTGGAAAAGGACCGCACGGCGATCGTATCCGGTATCGGTTGTGCCAGCCGCCTCCCCGGTTATGTCGATTTCAATACCGTTCACACCGCCCACGGCCGGGCTGCCGCCTTTGCCACGGGGATGAAACTTGCCGACCCGGGCATGACCGTTATCTGCACCGGCGGCGACGGGGACGGTGTTGCCATCGGCGGCAATCATTTCATTCATGCCTGCCGGCGCAATATCGACCTGACCTATGTCATCATGAATAATCATATTTACGGCATGACCGGAGGTCAGTTCTCCCCATGTACGCCAACCGATGCCTTTGCGTCCACCACCCCTTACGGCAACCCGGACCCCATTTTCGATATTTCCAAGCTGGCCATAGGCGCCGGAGCCACCTACGTCGCCCGAACTACCGCCTACCACGCCACTCAAATCGACAAGCTGATCGCCGAGGGAATTCGGCACAAAGGCATGGCTGTCATCGAGGTTCTTGACTGCTGTCCAACTTCATACGGTCGCCGCAACAAGTTCCGTTCGGTCGTGGAGATGATGAAACAGCATAAGGACATCGCGGTTCCGGTTGCCGCAGCGGCAAAAATGTCCGAAGAGCAACTTGCCGGGAAAATATTAACCGGTGTTCTCCACAAAGAAGACAAACCCGAGTACTGTGAACAGTACGCAAGGCTCATCGACAAAGTCCGGAACCCCAATCCAAAGTAATTTAAAAGGAGAACAATTCGCAATGGCTGAACGATATGAGATCAGATTTTCAGGGGCAGGTGGCCAGGGGCTGATCACCGCAGGGATCATCCTTGCGGAGGCTGCATCCATTATCGAAGGGAAAAATGCTGTTCAATCTCAAAGCTACGGTCCTGAAGCCCGCGGGGGTGCCTCAAAATCGGAGGTTATTATTTCCGACGACCCTATTGACTACCCCAAAGCAACCGAGGTCAATGCCTGCCTGGCCCTGACCCAGGAAGCCGCCGACAAGTATTCCGTCGGCATCAAGCCCAATGGGCTTCTTCTGCTGGACTCGGAATTTGTCAAGAACACTCCCAAGGGAGATTTTAAGGTTTATCAGTTTCCTATCATCCGCACGGCCAAAGAGGATATTGGTCGTGAAATCGTCGCCAACGTCGTGGCCTTGGGGGCGATGGTCGCCCTGACCGACATTGTATCCTTCGAGGCGGGTGAGGAGGCGGTTTTGTCTCGGGTCCCTCCGGCCTTTAAGGAGCTTAACCAAAAAGCCTATGAATTAGGCTACAACAAAATGAAAGAACTCCTTTAGATCATAAAAACAAGCCAAAAGCCTCATAAGAGGCTTTTGACTTGTTAAGTACCGGATTTTTCCTTTAAATTGTCTTCTCGTCTATATTTTCTCACCCACCTGCCGCAATAAAGTCCTCGGCTTTTTTTACATCCTCCTTGCAACCGATAAATATAGGTGCACGGTCATCGATTTTTTGGGGGGTAATATCCAAAATCGGCATTTTCCCGTTGGAAGCCGCGCCCCCGGCCTTTTCCATCAGAAACGCCATGGGGTTAAGCTCAAAAAGAAGCCTAAGCTTTCCTTTGGGAGCATCCTGTAGATGGGGATAAAAGAAGATCCCCTTCCCTTTAAGCAGGACCTGATTAAAGTCGGGTACAAATCCGCCACTGTAGCGTAATTTAACCCCGTTCTCCTCAAGATAGTTCACGAAACTTGCCACACCCGGCGTATACCGGTTACGAAGCCCTCCGGGGGAATAAATGTTGGCCTTCGAATTCATTTGGATATTTTCCTGGACCAGGGTGTATTCCATCAACTGGTTCAGGGAAAACTCATGAACCCCTTTTCCCGTCGAATAAACCAGGGTGGTGCGCGGCCCGTACAGAATATACATGGCGGCTACCTGCTGACGCCCTTTCTGGAGGATATTGCCCCCCTTGAAAATGGAGACAATGGTTCCGACGGCCAGGTTGACGTCCACCAGGGAAGAACCATCGAGAGGATCATAGGCAACCGAAAAGAGGTTGTCGCCGTTTTCAGTGACGGTAATAACTTCAGTCGATTCTTCAGAGACCATCTTGGCCACCACTCCGGAATGAAAAAGGCGCTTTTTCATTATCCGGTCGCTGAGTACATCCAGGGCCAGCTGTTCTTCACCATAGAGGTTGGAAGTTCCCGCGACGCCAAGGTCGCCGGTTCGAATGGAGTTGATAATGTATTTGGAGGCTTCGGAAATTTCGCAGATAAGGTGAATCAGGCGTGGATCCTCTTTGTTTTCGCGGAGGTGGCGATGTAAATCAATCTGAAACTTGGAATGACCGGCTTCAACAATCACAATAAACCTCCCTTCAAATAATGCTTTCCAAATTAGAATTCATTGAATCTTATCCCAAGTTTTTCCAAAGAGCAAATTCAATCGTCGGATTCTTGACAGTCTATGGGCCTGTGCTAGATTTGAAATTATAGTGGTAACAGGGGAGGTGAACATGACTGTCCAGCAGGAAAAACATCAAGAGCCACAGAAAACCAATCAGAATTTCTGGAAATCAACACGAAAAACGTTGCACGCGGCATCCTTCGGGGCGCAAAAATACAAACGTCTTGTCCAGAAAAAAATGGACCTCGCCACCAACAACCGGAAGTTTCCAGCCCTTTATTCCGAGCTTGGGAAATTAATTGATGACATTTATTCCAGCGGCGAAAAGGACATTTTCGCTCGCGGGGAAATTCATGACCTTCTGGGCAAACTCCAGGTTTTAAAGGAAGCGGCCACCTCACTGGAAAGCGAAATTGAAAAAATCAAGCATGAGAGCCCCGAAGAGGAAGTTCAGCCGATTTCCGAGAAAACCGAAAAAACCGGCTGAGCTGATTTCAATAAAAAAGGCCTCCCCTTGAGCTTTTTTCTAAGGAGCTTTTCGGGGAGGCCACCTCTAAATTTCACCTGACGTGTTTTCGGGATTTTGGAACGCTATGAAGGTGGGCGTCTTTGTGCTCACGGTCCCTTTTACGCATCTCTTCCACAATGTCTTCTTCTGTAGAGTCCATCTGGTCCGAATGCTTTTCCATAATAGCCAGTTCTTCATCCAGACGGGAAACTTCTTTACTTAGATTTGAATCAGGTTTGCGAACATCTTGGGAAGTTTTTTTGGTCATGTTTCCTCCTTTTAAGTGAAAATCCAAAGACCAAAAACCTTGCATATTACCCACCAGAATGACTCTTTTTAAAATTATACCATACCCTCCCTGTCACCTCAGGCTTTCTTACCTTCTGATCTTTTCCGGGGTCGGATAACGGTTGATTAATTCCCGCGCCTTTTGAATCTGTTCTTCACCAAGTTCCAGGTCACTGAGTTGCCCGGACATATACTTTTCATAAGCAGCCAGATCCAGGAGTCCATGGCCGCTGAAATTGGCGAGAATGGTTTTTCCCTTGCCTTCCTCCCTGGCTTTTTCGGCTTCAGCCACTACATGAGCCAGGGCATTACAGGTTTCAGGGGCCGGTATGTGTCCCTCGGTTCGCGCCCACAGGATCCCGGCCTTATAGGCATCAATCTGGGAGACCGCCACGGGAGTCAACACCTCTTCCTCAACCAGCTGACTGACGGTCGGAGCCATACCATGATATCTCAGACCACCGGCATGAATGGCCGGCGGAATAAAGTTATGACCGAGACTGTGCATGGCGAGCAGTGGGGTATAACGGGCCGTGTCGCCGTGGTCGTATCCAAAAGGTCCTCTGGTTAATGAGGGGCAGGCTTTGGGTTCGACGGGGTAAATGGCGATATCTTTTCCATTGATTTTGTCGCAGGCGTAGGGGAAGGCCAGGCCGGCAAAATTGCTGCCGCCACCGACACAACCGATGATAACATCCGGAGAATCTCCAGCTATTTCAAACTGCTTTTTCGCCTCAAGACCAATTATGGTCTGGTGAAGCATGACGTGGTTCAATACACTGCCGAGGGAATAACGGGTCTGCCCGGAGCTGTCACTGACAGCAGCCTCCACAGCCTCGCTGATGGCAATCCCAAGACTTCCCGGAGTTTCGGGGTCGGCTTCAAGGGCAGCCCGCCCTGCCTGAGTCAAGGGGCTGGGACTGGGAATACACTGCCCCCCCCAGGTCTCCATCATGGCCTTGCGGTAAGGTTTCTGATCGAAGCTGACCCTTACCATGAAAACCTTGCATTCCAACCCAAACTGAGAGCAAGCGAAGGACAGGGCGCTACCCCACTGCCCTGCACCCGTTTCGGTGGTGAGCTTTTTGATACCAAAAACCTTGTTGTAATAAGCCTGGGCCACGGCGGTATTGGGCTTGTGACTGCCGGGAGGGCTGCATCCCTCGTATTTGACGTAAATTTTGGCCGGGGTCTTTAAGGCTTTTTCAAAATTATAAGCCCGGTAAAGGGGCGAAGGCCGCCAGATGGAAAGGACCTCAAGAACGGGTTCCGGAATGTCGATCCAGCGTTCGGTACTGACCTCCTGTTCAATCAGATTCATTGGAAAGACAGGCGCCAGTGCCTCCGGCCCAATAGGCTGGCCATCCGGCCCCAAAGGCGGATTGAGCCGAATATCGGCAAGAATGTTATACCACTGACGAGGCATATCTTCCTGCTTCAAGACAATGTTTTTTTTCATCCAAAAACCTCCTGAAAATAGATTTCGAAAAGCCATCGATTCGCTTCGACGGAATGAGCCTATTTTTTAACCACTTTCGAACGGAACCCTTTTCACTCCGGCATTTCAGTGTTATCAGCGGTCTCGCACCACATCTGGGTTGCCCCGATGACACCCAGGGGAATGCAAATGAAATTCAGCAGCGGCAGGGTGAGCAAAGCCATCACTCCAACGCCGAACCCGAATGACATGGAAAATCGGGACCAGATAAATTTTCGTTGCTCACGAAAGCCAAGCCGCTTCCGGTAGGCAACAAAACCAAAATATTCGAGAACGAGAAAAAAAACCGTGAGAAGAAAAGCAAAAACAGAAAAAACAACACTGCCGATGCCTGGCAAAAAATTCAACAGGAAGAGGAGCGCCATAATTACAACGAAGATAAGAATTTTTTTCAGTTCGGTCAGAAGAATTTGCAGAGAATCGCTCCAGAATTGCCGAAGGGAAAATTTTTCGTCTCCCCTCGCCCCTGAAATCAGTTCCTCGGTCTTGGTCGAAAGAAGATCGTTGAAAGGTGAGGCTATCAGGTTCCCGACAACGGTGAAGGTGAAAAAGACAAGAACAGCCGTCACCGCAGCAGCAATTACCCAGAGCGAGTAAAATACGATCACCCAATACCATGCCTCCCCGGAAGGAATCAATTTGGCAACAAACTCATCAAAAAATTGAATTCCATAATAAACCAGGCCGGAAAAAAGCGAGACATTGATCAAAAAAGGGATCAGAACAAAGCGTAAAAGACTGGGATGGCGAAGCAGAAACTTCCCTGCCCTGAACGGATAGAAAAATCCCCGTGAAAAACGAAAAGCCGGATTATTGGCCAGATATTTTTTCATTACCGTGAACCCCTTTTGTTGAACTGGTTAGCGGTTAGAGGTAGGAGGCCAGGACAAGAGAGTACCGCACCCGCCCTCCCTTTGGCGACGCCAACGGTTGTTTCTGCGGACATTGGGGAAAGCCGCGCGTAGATAACCATAGGTGGCGGTAAAATCATTCTCCGCAGGGCTGAAAAAGGAGGAAGACGGTGTGGAATTGCAGCCCAGCAGATGGAGGGTCAATTCCGGATAAGGCCTGACCCGGGCAAGGAGGTTTTCCAACTCGGACGTTGAATCGTTTATACCCTGAATTAACAGATAGTTTATGCCGATTTTCCTTCTTTTTCGTTGCGACATGTTGTCGAGATTGTTGGCAACTACGTCCCATAAACCCTCAAAGGAAGGCCCGGCCGGGACAAGTTTCCGGTGGGTCACGGCAGTCCCGGCATGGATGGAGAGCATCAAACCGTTATGGGGAATCTTAAAAAGCTCGTCGAGGTTTTTCAGGGGAGAACCAATAGTGGTTAGGGATACAGGAATTTGTTTCTGACGACAAAACGTCAGAAACAGCAAAATGTTTTTCCAGTTGTGTAAAGGCTCCCCAACCCCTGAAAGGGTCACCCGGTTAACAATAAGGCCTTTTTCCCAGGCCGAATGCACTTGCAGGATCAATTCATCGCAGGAAAGGTTTCTAAAAAAACCTTCCCTCCCGGAAAGACAGAAAGGGCAACGAACCTTGCAGCCGACTTGAGAGGAGATACAGAGTGTTCCCGATCCGTAATAAACCGCTTCAACCGTGCAGTGATCAGGCAGTTGCACGGAAAACTTCAGATTTCCCTCCAATAGACCCTGCCTTCGAAATCAAATAATAGGGTCATTGTATTCAAATAAGAATGGTTTGTCGATACAAAGTCGGAATTTTATTCATATATTGAGGAGGGGGGTTCCCAAAAAAGAACCCCGGATAAATATCCGGGGTTCTTTTTTTGTTTGTGGTCACCCAGAATGTCCAAAACAACCGGGTCAACTCTGTTCTGCGGGAACAGTGGAAGGTTTCTTTTCCGTGGCCATCAGACCGCTTCCTCCATTGCCCCCGGGAACAAACTGGCCAAGATGAACTGTCTGAAAATCAGGATAGGCGGATGCGGCATGTTCGGAAAAATCAAGCCCGGCAAGTTCTTCTTCCTGGGAGGCTCGCATCCCGATAACCAGATCGATGAGTTTGAACAGGATCAGACCAGCAACCATGCACCAGGCAAAGCAGGCGCCGATGCCGATCAGCTGAACTTTAATGGTCCCCAAGTTAAAGCCTGCGGTGTCAAACAGCCCGGCGGCCAGGGTACCCCAGGCCCCACAGACACCATGAACCGAGATGGCACCTACCGGATCGTCAATCTTGATTTTGTCGAAGAAAAGCACTGAATAAACAACCAGTACACCAGCAATCAGGCCAATTATGACCGCCGAAGTGGGAGAAACGTTGGCGCAACCGGCGGTGATCCCGACCAGACCGGCAAGCGCACCATTCAGGGTCATGCCGACATCGCTCTTACCGTATTTCAACCAGGTCAGGATCATGGCGCCGATAGCACCCGCAGCAGCCGCCAGGGTGGTGGTAACGGCAATCAGAGCGATAGAACTGTCACCGGTGGTGGTGGAACCCGGGTTAAAACCATACCAGCCGAACCAGAGAAGAAAAACACCCAATGCAGCCAGGGGGATGTTGTGACCGGGAATAGGTCTGACTTTTCCTTCTTTGGTATATTTTCCGATACGGGGACCGACAACAATAGCGCCAGCGAGAGCCAACCAGCCTCCGACCGAATGAACAACCGTGGAACCGGCGAAATCGATGAACCCGAGACCTTCAAGCCAGCCACTACCGTTGAGAAGGCTGCCCCACGCCCAGGAGCCGAATATCGGGTAAATAAGGGCCGACACAAAGAAGGAATAAATCAGGTAAGCATTAAATTTAGTCCTTTCAGCAACACCACCCGAAATGATGGTGGCTGCCGTGGCACAGAAAACAACCTGGAACATCCAGAAACCGTAGCCCCAGTTTCCGCCATCAGGACCTCCGATCAAGAAAAAACCGTTGGTACCGAAAAATCCGTTGGTAGTACCGAACATAAGACCGAATCCAACGGCCCAGAATGCGATGGCGCCAACGGAAAAGTCCATGAGGTTTTTCATCAGGATATTACAGGCGTTTTTAGCTCTGGTAAAACCTGCCTCGACCATGGCAAAACCTGCCTGCATGAGGAAAACCAGAAAGGCGGCGACCAGCGTCCAGACAAAATTGAGGTTGGACTGAACCTGATCAGCCGTCATAGGAACATCTTCGGCAAAAACAAAGCTGGGCAAAAGAACAGCCAGAACCAACAGGGTAACCATTATTTTCTTTTTCATTTTTTGTCCTCTTCTTTCTTTCTGGGATTATTTAGACAAATGATTTTTTATAAAGCCTCACGTCCTCTCTCACCCGTCCTGATACGAACCGTCTCCAACGCATCAAGAACAAAAATCTTACCGTCGCCAATCTGGCCGGTTCGCCCACCTTCAAGAATGCCTTGAATGACCTGGTCAACTTTTTCTGCCGGAACAACAATTTCGATTTTCACTTTCGGCAAAAACTCGACCTGGTATTCAGATCCCCGGTACAATTCGGTATGCCCTTTTTGCCGCCCGAACCCTTTCACCTCGGATACCGTCATTCCAGTTATCCCGAGATCCGTTATGGCTGCTTTAACATCCTCAAGTTTAAACGGCTTGATAATGCACTCAATCTTTTTCATCAATGTCCTCCTTTCAAATGGGAAACAAGCCGGCTTGTTTTTTTCTCCAGAATTGTTTCGAAATGATTGCTTTTCACAATTTAATTCCACAAGATGTGCCAAGTTTTTTATCTAATAATTTCAATATGTTATACATACTTACTGAAAAATTTTCTGCCTATATCTTTACCATGTGGATTTTTGGTGATTAATTTTTGAGCATCTATTTTCATTCAAGCCAGTGCTTAAAAAATGGTATTTAAGGCAAAAACTCAAAAATATTGCCTTGCCACATTTCCCGGCATCACCTATACTGAATTTTAAAGAAGGCTCTCTGCCCTGCTCGTGAGGCTCGATGCCCACACGGAATAATGTTTTAAAGGGATTTCTTCAGGACGACCGTGAGCATGCCCGCCAGTCCGGGAAGCCTGACGTTGTTACAAGGGATCCCACCTCGTTGGCCTTCGTGGTGAGGCCAATAGCCCACGGTAGGTGTGGAGAGCTTCTGTGTTATCAGGCATCGTTTGGATGCCTTTTTTATTGAGGTTATTCCGGGATTATTACGGTGTCGTCACCGCAAATCCTTTTTCCGAATATCAACTATGAACAACGACCAATCCTCGGACCTTAAACGCCTTTCTTCCAATGGACGGGAAATTCTTCTTTTAGGCACCGCTCATATTTCCCAAAGTTCGGTAGATGCGGTTAAAGAACTCATTCCCCAGGAACAACCCGACACCGTTTGTATTGAACTCGATGCGCAACGATTCCGCTCAATGCAGCAGAAAAATCGCTGGGAATCTTTAAACATCCTTCAAGTCATCAAAAAAGGCCAACTCCCTTATTTGATGACGAATCTGGCCCTGTCGGCCTTTCAGAAGCGCATGGGTTTGCAGACCGGTGTTCAACCTGGAGCTGAAATGGCCGCTGCGGCCGAAACGGCTGAAAAAGAAAATATTCCGGTAGAACTGATAGACCGCGACATTCGCACTACCCTGTTGCGGGCCTGGAGGAAAACCGGCCTCTGGAAAAAGCTCAACCTTCTCGCCTCGCTCCTTGCCAGCCTCTTCGAAAAACAAAAAATCGATGAAGACGAGCTACGAAGACTCCGCGAAAACGACACCCTTTCGGCCATGCTTGAAGAAATGGGAGAAATGCTTCCCTCCGTGAAAAACATCCTTGTGGATGAACGTGATCTTTACATGGCAGACAAAATCAGGAAAACGGCGGGGAGTAAAATCCTGGTCATTATCGGTGCGGCCCATATTCCGGGTATCACGCGATTTCTCACTGAAGGCTTTCCTGAGCGGGATTTGGAAGAGTTGGGCACCATCCCTCCCAAGAAGCTTGTTTCGAAAATCCTTCCTTGGTTGTTGCCGTTTCTGGTCGTTGTTCTTTTTGTGGTGGGATTTTTAGGCGGGAGTTTTGACAAGGCTCAGGAAGCGGCCCTGGCCTGGATTCTGGCCAATGGCCTGCTCGCCTCATTCGGCACCCTGCTGGCCTTTGGCCACCCCTTGACCATCGCTTCGGCATTTGTAGCCGCACCCATAACGTCTTTGAACCCCATGATCGGAGCCGGCTTCGTCACCGCTCTGGTGCAGGCCTTCGTCGTTGCTCCAACGGTCAGGGATATGGAAAAAATAAGCGATGACATGGCTACCTTAAAAGGCTGGTGGCGAAACCGCATGACCCGCGTCATGCTGGTTTTTCTGTTTTCAACGCTGGGCTCTGTTTTCGGTACCCTGGTTTCCTTCCACTGGCTTAAAAATCTTCTTTGATTTTCAACTTCCGACTAATTTTTTAAAATTATTCGCCATCAAGAGCCTTCATCAAAACGGCTCAAAAGCAGCTGGTCGAGAACCCGATCCTTGAGATAAATATCCTTTCGAAACTGAATGGTTCCCTCCTTATCGACCCATGCCGTCATATAGAAAATATATACCGGCAGTTCCCTGGGAAGATCGACACGCAGAGGCTTGTCAAGAGTGGTCACCTGGTAGAGAGCTTCACAACTCCAACCGGCGTCCTTCAAAAGGTATTCAGCCAGATCGAGGGGGCGTTCAATTCGAATACACCCGGAGCTGAAAAGCCGAATATTCCGGGAAAACAGATGCCGCTCATTGGTATCATGAAGATAAACCGCATAAGGGTTGGGAAACATGAACTTAACCCGTCCCAGAGGGTTCCAGGGTCCGGGTTTTTGCCTCAGCATGCCGGGAAACTTGTCCGCCTCAACATTTTTCCAGTCAATTTCAAAAGGATCGATGGACTTCTCCTCCCCACCTTTCCAGGGGATGATTTCAAAATTGTTTCTCACCAGCCAGCCTGGGTCTTTTTGAATTTTCGGCAGTTTGTCCTCTTTCAAGATGGTTGGTGGAACATACCAGTATGGGGAGAATTCCAGGTAGGTCATGCGCGCTGAGAATACCGGCGTCTTTCGGTAGGCACGGCCGACAATGACTGGCATCCACAACACCGGCTTTCCCTTTTCAAAAACGGTCAACAGTAAATCGGGGATGTTGATAATGAGATGTCTTTCCCCCAGGTTTTTCGGCAGCCACCGCAGCCTTTCGAGATTAACCTCTATCTGTCGCACCCGGTCCTCGGCTGGAACGTTCAGGGCTTCCAGGGTTTTGGCCCCGAGAACACCGTCTTCCGTCAGACCGTGACGCCGCTGAAAGCGAGCCAGGGCGGTCTTCAAAGAGGAATCGAACAAATCGGAACTTTGCTCTATCAGCCCTTCCAATTCACCGGTTAATGCCAGTCGACGGCGCAGCAGAAGAACTCTCGGGTCACGATCCCCGAGACGCAGAGAAGGCCCCGAGGGGATCTTGTTCCACCCCCCGGCGGCGACCAGTCGCCGGTATTTTGATAGTCCCGAAACAAGACTTTCATAACCGGGAAAAGAGGGTTTTATTTTTCTCATGACCTGACAAAAGTGTTGCTCCTCGAGAGCAAAAACCAGGAGTTTGATCAGATCCGGCCGTGTTTTTCTAAACCGCCAGCGGTTGTCGAGTTCCAGAGGATTGACCCTGCCGTGGATAAAATCGGCAGCATAGAGCATAAAGGCATCGGTAAAAAGAATATCCAACCGGGCCAGCCCATAAGGATTCCTAAGATTCCACTGTTTACCGACAAAATCTTGCAGGGCAATCAGGGCTTCCAGTTCCTGAAGATGATAATCTTCGGGGCAAAACCCATCTTCAAATGACGAACGCAGGCATTCCAGGAGAATCCGGGCGTTTTGCGAAGGTTTTTCATCCTCGAACCAGGCTGGAAGGAAATTTCTTTCCTGATAAAAAATCAGGGTTTCATCGACAGGCCTGAAAATTTTCTGCGCCGGGGAATCCATCTGATTGGGGGGCCGGAGAAGAAAATCCTTTATGGCATTTTCAGCCCCCCCCTGAGCACAAAACGCCTGGCCGGGAAAAAGGCACAGAACCAGCAGGCCACCAAAAACCAACAGCCCCGCGATCGTCCAAAGCTTCCCCCAGAACCTGTTAGGACTCATGGCATGCGAGGAGGGAGTACAGAAAGCCCGCCGGTAATGAGAATTGAGTGGTTGCCAATTTTTCAATCTATTTTCCTGACCACGTTCAAAAGCTCGTCGAGCGAGATATCCTTGTGGACGACCCTGCCCAGGTTTTCACCCTGCCGGCGGAAAACATCGAAGCTGGGTTTCTTACTTCTGGCAAGAATACCCCAATCGGCTGTCTGAGGCCGTACACAAGAGTTGGGACACCCTGAAAGTGCCACTTTAAGGCCACGGCCACTTTCGCTCAGATGGGCAAGGACCACGGGACCGATTTCCCTTGTCGCAATCAAGCCCCGCGGACACTCATGACTTCCGGGGCAAGTTCGGAAATTGATGCCCTGAATTTTTTCTTCCGCGAGGAAACCGTTTTCCTCAAGCTCCCCCATGGCCTCCATTTCCATTGCCAGGCTGGAAACAAAAAGTACCAGATTTTGACTGGAGGTCAACACCAGATAATCACCGCTGAAACGACTGGCAAATTCGGCAAGGCGGCGAAGGTCAGCTCCTGAAATCTGCCCGAAAGGGACCGGCACCACCAGCTTTCCCCGGCCCGGCTGGGCTGAAAGTGAAGTCAAACGTTGTTCAAAACCGGATCGCAAAGGCAGATCCCTCCTGCTTTCCAGTTTGCAGTCCAGTTCCTGAATAAATCTTTCCCGGCCTTTGTTCTTAATCAGGGTTTTCAACCTGACCCCGGCTTCAGCCTCAGCCATATAAATTTCCAATACCGACTCTATTAGAGCGAGGATGCGTTTTTCAGGAAGATGCTGGCGGTAAAGAAAGGCTTCCATCGGTTGTTTGCCAAGACCGCCACCAATCCAGACATCATAGGTCTTTTCCCCCTCCGACTCACCGCTGTAAACGAGACAGACATCCTGAATCAAATGGCAGGCATCCTGATAGCACCCTTCGACACCAATTTTGAATTTTTTAGGTACCCCCTCAAAATGAGGATTGGATGTGAAATGATGCTGAATTTTTCGGGCCAAGGTCTGACTTTGGTTGAAGCCTTCAGACAACACACTGCTGCAAGAAACGCTGCGGACTGCCCCGCCGGTTGCCCCTCGAAGCTCAAGCCCCACGGATTTCAGCTGGCGGAAGACATCACCGACATAGCGTTCTTCCAGACGATGGATCTCCATATTGCCGCGCACCGTGAGGTGAATGGAGCCGGTCCCGAATTTTTCGGAAACATCGGCTATTTTTTGGGCCTGTAGCGAGGAGAGGACCCCGGCGGGAATTTTTACCCGCACAAAAAATTGCCTTTCCCCCTGCTTTTTAAATCCTTCAATGCCAATATGCTCATAATTTATCAGAGTGCTCATGAAGATTTTCTTTCCTTTCCTGTAGAAACCGCCGCACAGCACTGGGCTTTGCGGAAGGGTGATGTCCCTTTTCAGTTAGTTTTATCCCTCCTTTAGGTCGGTTACTTTTCCCACACGGCTTGAATGTTGACAAATTCACGGATACCGAAATGGGACAATTCGCGTCCGTAACCGGAGGTCTTGACCCCGCCGAAGGGGAGCCGGGGATCGCTTTTGACGAGCCCGTTAAAAAAGACCGCCCCACATTGCAGCATCGCAGCGTAATCATCCGCCAATTTTAAATTTTTTGTCCATACCGAGGCACCGAGCCCAAAGGAAACGGAATTGGCAACACCAATGGCCTCCTGAGTATCCCCGACTTTAATCACAGCAGCGACCGGCCCGAAGAGTTCCTGCTCGTATGCCGGCATGCCGGCTTTGACGTCCACCAGAATGGTCGCGGGATAATAAAATCCTTTGCCGGGAAGCGGTTTCCCTCCCAATACCAGACGCGCTCCCTGCTCAACAGAGGACTGAACCTGCCGGTCCACCTCCTCGACCAAATCCCGACGCGCGAGAGGGCCGATACGTGTCGTCTCCAATGCAGGATCGCCAAGATCCAGTTTCCCCATTTCCATTTTGAAGCGCTCAAGAAAGGAATCGTAAACCGCTTCAACGACGATAAATCTTTTGGCGGCAATACAGCTCTGGCCGGAATTAATACAACGCGCCTGGGCACCTACCCGCGCCGCCTCATCGAGATCAGCATCGGCCAGAACGATGAATGGGTCGCTCCCTCCCAGTTCCAGAACCGTTTTTTTCAGCATCTCCCCGGCTTTGGCGGCAACCCGGCGGCCGGCATTTTCGCTCCCGGTCAGGGTGACCGCCTGAACCAGAGAGCTTGCAATAACCTGATCTACCTGGCCGGAACCGATCATCAGGGTTCTGAAAACGTTTACGGGAAGGCCGCCCATCTCCAACAGGCTTTCAATGGCAAGCGCACACTGGGGGACATTGGAGGAATGTTTAAGCACACAGACATTGCCCGCCATCAGGGCAGGGGCGGCAAACCGAAAAACCTGCCAAAAAGGAAAGTTCCAGGGCATGACCGCCAGCACGGTGCCAAGAGGACGAAAGGCGATATAGGACCGAGATCCGTCAGTTTCAACGTTCTCCGCAGCAAGAAACTGGTCGCCATGTCGGGCATAGTAATCACAGACCCAAGCGCATTTTTCGATTTCCCCCCGCCCCTCCACAACCGGTTTGCCCATCTCAAGGGTCATCATTCGTGCCAGGTGCTCTTTTTCCCGGCGCAGCACTTCTGCAACCTGAAAAAGAACAGCAGCGCGCTCGGAAAAGCTGCAAGCTGACCATGATGGCCACGCCTGGGAAGCTTTCTCAAGGGCCATAAAGGTTTTTTCCCAAGTCCACTCCTCAAATCCTTGAATCAGTTCTCCGGTTGCCGGATTGATGGTTTCAAGAGCCATTGCCCCTTCCCTTTCCAGTATGATTTATAACGTTGCATTCCTGGATGTTTCATCTGCCGTCTCATTATCCTCATCCGGAGGCTTTCTTGCAACCATAACGGCCGCTATCATTAAGTCCTTGCTTGAGGGGATATTTTTTGAAATATTGGAGGCAATAATTTAAATAAGCCCTCATCCAATATTTTTTCCTGTTTGAGAATGGACCCCCTAGCCATGCGATATGGTTTCAATGGTTTCAAAAATAGCCCTGACTTCTCCTGGACGCATTTGATCGTTTACGCCAATCTGGTACTGTTCACCTGGATGATCATTGTCGGCATCCTTGCCGGTCTGGGCCTTAAACCTATCCTCTCTCCGCCCACCAACCTGCTCCTCCACATGGGTGGCCAAGCCTGGCCACTGGTATTGAGCCATGGGGAATGGTGGCGCTGTATCTCCTATGCCTTCACTCACGCAGGAATTATTCATCTTGGCTTCAATATGGTGGTTCTCCTTCAAGTCGGAAAACCGGTCGAGCGAGAACTCGGAAAAAATATCTTTCTTGTCCTTTATGTTTTTTCGGCTCTGACCGCAACCCTTGCCGGTTTACTCTGGCATCCCATGACTCCGGTAGTGGGAGCTTCCGGTTCCCTTTTTGGCCTGATCGGCTTTTCCATCGTCTTTTTTCACCGCCTGGGCACCGGCCTGGCCCTCCAGCAACGCAATTTCATGCTTCAATGGGCGGTATTTGCTTTTGTTTTCGGTCTTATGGTGGGAGCCGACAATGCCGGTCATCTGGGCGGCGCCTTGGGCGGGGCATTAATTGGACTGATTTTACCTCTTGGTTCACGGACCCGCCCCGGTACTGCGACATTTTTCAGATGGCTTGGAATTCTCAGTATTGTCCTTATTTCTTATGGACTGGGTGGTCTCGCCTTATCCTGGTTCGGAATTTAACCACCATTGAATAGGATTCTTTTCACTTCCAGGAGTTAATCACATCCTTCTGATAAACTTTACCTAAATGCTTTATACCATTTGATCAGCATTGCCGGAGATCCCATGTTTAAATTCAGATATTCACCACTTCTGACCGACCTCTACGAATTGACCATGATGGCCGGCTTTTTCAAGGAACAAATGCATGAAAAAGAGGCAACTTTTGATCTCTTCTTCCGCAAAAATCCCTTTCATGGCAGCTTTGCGGTTTTCGCCGGCCTGGAGCCGGCGCTTAAATACCTTGCCCAACTCCGCTTTTCCTCCAAGGACATCACTTACCTCCGCAGCCTGAATATTTTCAACTCCGATTTCCTTAACTACCTGACAAACTTTCGATTTCGTGCCAGGGTTACGGCGCCCCGGGAAGGAACCGTGGTCTTTGCCAACGAGCCGCTTTTGACAGTGGAAGGCCATCTTGCTGAAGTACAACTTGCTGAAACCGCCCTGCTCAATATTATAAACTTTCAAACCCTGGTTGCCACCAAAGCCGCTCGAATAAAAACCGTCGCCGCCAAAAGCGAAGTCCTCGAATTCGGACTCCGCCGTGCTCATGGACCCGACGGCGGATTAAGCGAAGCCCGGGCCGCTTTTATCGGGGGTGTGCGCAGCACCAGTAATGTCTGGGCCGGTCAGCAATTTGGCATTCCCGTAAAGGGCACCCATGCGCACAGCTGGATAATGGCCTTTCCGGACGAGTTGAGGGCCTTTCGCGCTTATGCCGAATGCTTCCCCAGCCGCTGCATACTCCTGATCGACACTTACGACACCCTGAAAAGCGGCCTTCCCAATGCCCTCATCGTTGCGCGGGAACTGCGCTCTCAAGGCCACGAACTTGTCGGCGTCCGTCTCGATTCCGGTGATCTGGCCTATTTAAGCAAAAAAGTCAGGGAGGCTTTTGACCGGGAGGGGTTCCCTGACGTCAAGATCGTCGCCTCCAGCGAACTCGATGAGTTCGTTATCCAGTCAATTCGCAGCGAAGGGGGTCAGGTCGATATTTATGGTGTAGGAACCAAGCTCGCAACGTGCATGGGCCCGGGAGGCGGGGCCTTGGGAGGAGTTTACAAACTGGTCCGATTCGATGGTAAACCCAAGTTGAAAGTAACCAGCGACATCGCCAAGGCGACTCTGCCGGACAGGAAAATTATTTACCGGGTGATCGGTCAAAATGAAGGTTTCGAGCAGGACATCATGGGCCTTGAAAACGAAACCCTGAAGCCCGGTGATATCGTTTACGACCCAACCAATCCTCTACGATACAAAAAGATAGCCTCGGGAACCCGCCTGGAAAAAATTCGCTTTCCAGTCATGGACAATGGCGAAATCATCATTGACCTCCCCCCCTTGGAAAAAGTTGCGGATCATTGCCAGGAACAGCTTAATCACCTCCCCGAAGGCTCCCTTCGCCTCGAAAATCCCCATGTTTACAAGGTTTCCATGAGCCAGGGCCTTTATGACCTGAGAGCAGCATTGATGACCGAGTACGAAAAGGACTTTTTAAAGTAAATAAAAAGCACCTGTGAAAATGCTCAGGTGCTTTTTGTGTTGCAGAAAAAGCCGGATTGGCCGCCCAAAACCGGCCTGCCGGCAATTTCAAGGGATTTCCAGTTCTTCCTGTTGCGACCAATAGTGTAAATCACTGGACCGCCAACGGCGATCAACCCACCACCACTGGTCCGGATAGCGACGGATCATGTCTTCAATCACGCGGTTATATTGCTCGGTGTTTAATTTTACGTCCCGGACCCTATCTCCGGTCTTAATTAAAGGCACCTTCGGCAAATAATGGGCGGTGAAACCCTCTTTTTCCCGAACCAGAAATAGTGGCACGACAGGCGCCTCCGTTTTTAGCGCCAACAGGGCCAGCCCTTTGCTGGTACCGGAAGGCCGACCGAAAAAATTAACAAAAACACCTTCCTTCTTCGAAGCGTGCTGGTCAAACAACAGTCCTACCATGCTGTTTTCTTCCAAGGCCCGGACGATTTTCCTGAAGGCTTTGTCCCTGGATATCTGACGGCCGCCGAACCGGGTCCTCAACTTCATAACCAGACGTTCCAAAGGGGGGAATTCGAATGGACGGTATATAATGCTGACGGGAAAACCGTGCATGGCCCCGACAGCCGTCATGACCTCCCAGTTGCCGAAGTGGGCGGTCAAGGTCAGAACCCCCCGGCCCTCGGCAAATGCCTGGTCGAGATTTTCCTGCCCCTCAATTTTGAAGTATTTAAATAGGGAGTCTTTGGCAAGCTTATAGGACCAGAATATTTCGAAGGCAAGTTGCCCCAAATTTTCAAAGACTTTTCTGGTGAGTTTTTCCTTTTCGGAGCAAACCATATCCGGGAAGGCAATGCGTAGATTATCCATGGCCGTCCTGCGTTGGCTGCGGGCAACAACAAAGCAAATACGGCCCAAAAACACCCCGCACCGCCTGCTCCAGGAGAGGGGCAGGCTTCCCAGCACCCAGAAAACAATCACGAACAGACGATAAATAATTTCCTCAAAAAATTTTTTCACACCTCAACCTGCGGAATAAACATACACCTAACAAGCAAGTTTTCGTTTGCTGTGGAATGGTGGCGGCCCCGGCGCGATTCGAACGCACGACCTACCGCTTAGGAGGCGGTTGCTCTATCCTGCTGAGCTACGGGGCCGCAAGAAATAATGACGGGAAAAATCTGAAGCCCAAAAGTCCGGCTCATCGGGCGGTCTTTTCCAGTTATGAAAATCTTTAACGGTTCTCGGATGTTTCGTCGATCATATGGCTTTCTTCCCGGATCCTTTTGAGCTTCTCCAAACTTTTGGCTTCAATCTGCCGGATACGCTCACGCGTTACACCAAACTGCTGGCCTATAGTGTCCAGGGTCTGGGGGTCTTTATCTTCAAGCCCGAAACGCAGGGTGAGAATTTCGCGCTCGTTCTCATTCAATTGGCTCAACCACTCGGATACGCACAGGTATTTATTGATGTCCTCGACAAAGGAGGCCGGGTCGACGGAGGTGGCATCTTCCAGGGTATCCATGAGGCTGTAATCGTTGTTTTCCCCCATGGGTCTTTCGATAGAATAGGTTTTATTTACCAAAACCATGAGCCGGGTAACATAGGCAACGTCAACGTCCATAGCCTCCGCCACCTCTTCAGGCTTGGGCTCCCGATTCAGGTCGGTAACCAGTTCCCGGGTCACCTTAATCAATTTATTTATGTCATCGGAAACATGCACCGGGACCCGGATAGTGCGGCTCTGATTGACAATGGCCCGTTCAATGGACTGTCGGATCCACCAGGTGGCGTAGGTTGAAAAACGGCACTCTTTACTAATCTTGAAACGCTCAACTGCTTTTATGAGGCCCATGTTCCCTTCCTCAATGAGATCCAAAAAGGGCAGCCCGCGATTCATATAACGCTTGGCAATTTTTACGACAAGACGCAAATTGGACTCGACCATCCGGTTGCGGGCCTTCTCGTCGCCCATTGAAATTCGCTCCGCCAGTTCCCTTTCTTCTTGGGCGGTAAGAAGTTTGGTGGCCTGAATTTCCTTCAGATAAAGCTTAATGGCGTCATCGGAATGTTCATGGGTATCAGAAGCCGGTTCTTTATCGGGGGGCTCCTCTTCCGTTTCATTCTCCAGCACCTCTTCCTCATCCTCGGAGGACGGTTTGGATAGCTCCTCTTCGAACTCGGCCCCTTCCAATTCCTCAATATCGTCCATATCTTATTTCCCTCATTAATTAGAAACAACGGCATAAATTTTAGGCGATGGAACCTGTCATGGCAAGAATAATCTTGGGTCCAAGGCCTCATTCCCCTGCCTGACCTCAAAATGAAGCCGAGGACTTCTGCCATCCGGCGGTGTGCCCGTTAAAGCGATTTTTTCGCCATCCCCGACAAAAGCTCCGGTTTGAACCAGATTTTTTTGATTGTATCCGTAAACGGTGAAAAAGGCGTCTTCATGTTCGAGGATGAGAAGGTTCCCATAGCCGCGGATTCCATTTCCGCTGTAAATAACCCGGCCGGCCCCTGCCGATTTTACTACCGTTCCCAAAGAAACGCCGATTTCAAGACCCCGGCAGGGAATTTTCCCTTGCGGGTTGAAGGACCGCAAAACCCGCCCTTGAACAGGCCAGGAAAATTTTGGAATTTTGTCGTTGGAAACAATTTTTTTTTCAACAGTTCTTGACGCCTTGGAGAGGGACTTTTTGGAAGCGGCCTTTTTCTTAACGGGTGATTTGACCGATGATTTGGAAGTGCCCGCAGGTTTATGGGTTGTCGCCACGGGTTCGGCAGCGGTTTCTGCTTGACCATAAGGGACAACCCGCAGCGGTCTTCTGGCCCCGGGAACAAAAAGGCGCTGGCCGGCCTGAAGGTTACGGGGAACAAAAATGCCATTGGCCCGGGCAAGCTGTTGCGGGTCAACACCATAGGTTTTCCCAATACGGTAAAGGGTTTCACCCGGACGAACGGAATGGTAAATTCCATCCCGGGCACATCCGAAGTTTATAATTAGGACCAGGAGAAGAAATATGGACGGCCTAACAAAATAATCCATGCTCTCGAATCAAGTTTTCCGTTCATCAAATTCTTACTGAAAATTCCCTACTCTCCAGCAGGCGATCGACCCCTCCCAAATTCATTGGAGTTATTATAATAGTTTTAATATGAGAAAGCCAGCCACCAGCAACATGGTAAAAATCCAGGTCAGAATATTGAAATATTGGTCGATAAATTTCCGAATGGGAACCCCGAAAAAATAAACAAGGCCGGCAATAAGGAAAAAACGAAGGCTACGGCTGCAGGCGGAGGCAAGAAAAAAAAGCGGGAAACTTACTTTAAAGACCCCGGCCCCGATAGTGAATATTTTGTAGGGAATCGGGCTGAAACCGGCGATAAAAACAATCCAGAAGTTGTGCTGGGCAAAAAGATCCTGAACCAGTCGGAACCTTTCCGGGGAAAAGCCCGGAACATAGTTAAAGAAAAAACCGCTGACCAGGGTCCATATACCGAAACCGATAAAATAACCTGCGACCCCGCCGGCCACCGAACCAATCGAGGTGACAAGAGCAAATTTTAGTGATTTCAGTGGTTTGGAAAGACACAGAGGCAAAAGCAGAACATCCGGCGGAATCGGGAAAAAGGATGATTCAGCAAAGGCCAGCAGAAAAAGCGCGAGAACGCCGTAAGGGGTTTCGGCCCAGTGGAGAACCCAATCGTAGAGTCGTCGGAACATTATGAAGAATTTACGTCCTTCCAACCATATTGCCCCACCAGAGGAACGAACCTGCAACTGACCAGGTCCTCTTCCTGAAACTCGGTTTCGCCGATGCGGGTTAACCTTTTCAAAACCTGTTCAGCTCCCGGACCCACCGGGATGATCAGACGCCCGCCCAAAACCAGCTGTTGTTTCAAGGCGGCGACCACGGCCGGGGCACCGGCAGTAACCAGAATCCCGTCAAAAGGAGCCTCTTCCTCCCAACCCAAACAGCCGTCCCCCACTTTGACGATGACATTCCGGATGCCGGTGCGGTCAAAAATCAGCCGCGCCCTGCGCGCCAGGTTGATATTTCTCTCGATGCTGTAAACCCGGGTCACTATCCTGGCCAGAACGGCAGCCTGATAACCGGAGCCGGTGCCGATTTCCAAAATGTTTTCCTTCCCCTTGAGTCCCAAGGCTTCAGTCATCAAAGCCACAATGTAAGGTTGGGAAATGGTCTGACCTTCGCCTATGGGAAGAGGATAATCACTATAGGCCTGATTTTGGAGCGCATTTTCAACATAGAGATGGCGGGGAACCTGAAGCATAGTTTCAAGGACAAGTGAATCTTTGATTCCTCTAGCCTTGAGATGCCTTTCCACCATGTTTCTGCGGGCGATGGAGAAATCCATAATTCTTGATCGACATCACTGGGAAGCACGAAATAATAGAAAAGAGGGAGGATAAATTGAAGAAGTGCCTGCGCCTCCAGGGGGCTTGTTAAATTAATGTTCGATAGGACATGCCGCCCGGAACAGGCTTCTTATGGGAATAAGCGTCCCCCAAGAGCCGTCCGAAGCTTGAGGAGATCGTTCCGGATTTCTCTGAGAAAAGCTTTTTCCCGCTCACCCGGGTAACGGCTCTCAGCTGTTTCAACCCCTGCGGAAGGGGGTTCATCCCGCAGTTTCTTCTTGGCGCCGGCGATGGTAAAACCCTGATTGTACAAGAGGTCTTTGACTCTCAGAACCAGTTCAATATCCTGGCGGCGGTAAAGACGCTGGTTTTTGGTGCTTTTTGCCGGACGAAAGCGACTGAACTCGGATTCCCAATAACGCAAAACGTGGGGTTTCACCCCGACGATATCGGCGACTTCACCAATTTTGAAATAGAGTTTGTCAGGAATCCTGGCGTCCATAGGTCAGGCGGGCTTTCAGCTTCCTTCCTCACCATTGATCGCACTTTTCAGAACCTGACTTGGTTTGAAGGTGAGAATCCGGCGCGAGGATATTTCAATTTCCTCGCCGGTCTGTGGGTTGCGACCACGCCTGGTGGCTTTTTCCTTGACAACAAAGTTGCCGAAACCGGCGAGCTTGATTTTTTCACCTTTGGCAACCGTCGTTTTAACCAGATCGAATACCTGCTCGACTATTTCAGCGGACTCTTTTTTAGAAAAGCCGGTTTTTAGATAGACTTTTTCAATAATATCCGCCTTGGTCATACTCCCTCCTCTACGAAAAGCCTCTGTGATTAGGTATATGTAATTGATATTACAAGATTCTATACCATAGGATGGCGGGGTTAGCAACTCAATTTTTCAACGAATTTCAGCACCTAGCTTCTGACAGAGAGAATCGACGAGCTTCTGATGAGCCTTGTTGACCTCCTCGTCGGTGAGGGTTTTTTCATCCGAACCATACCTCATGCGTACCGCCATACTCTTTTTCCCGTCGGGAATCCCTTTGCCGGAGTAGAGGTCAAAAAGAACACAGTCCCGCATGTAGGGGCTTTTTACGCTCCGAACCGAATCGAGGACCTCTTGGGCGGAGACTTCAACATCAACCAAAAAGGCGGAATCCCGCTGAGTTTCAGGAAACCTGGACGGAATCTGGAACTTTTTCGCAGGTCCGATATTTTCAAGCAACTTATCAATATTCAGATCAAGCAGATAAACCGAGGTTTCAATACCAAAATTATTCAAAACCTTGGGATGAATCTCCCCCAACGTACCAATGATATGATTGCCGATTTTAAGGGAACACGATTTGCCGGGATGAAAAAAAACCTCCCTGCAGGAAGCATCCCAAAGGTGCTGATCGATCCGGAAGAGAGATAAAACCCCCTCCATCACGCCCTTGAGATCGTAGAAATCGACCAAGCTGTCCTGCTGTGCCCAACCTTCGACCTCCCGCCGGCCACAAACCGCTACACTAAGGGCCAATGTCTCAAAGGCGGGCTCATCCCCACCGACAACATGAAAAACCGGACGCAGTTCAAACAGTTTGAGATCCCTGGAACGATAGGCGAGATTTTTCGCCAGACATTCAAGAAGGCTGGGTACCAGAGAGGTACGCATTACCGACTGCTCTTCCGTCAGGGGATTGAGTAACCGGACATTGTTCCTGCGGGGGTCATCAGCGCCGAGCAGAACCCGATCCCACATTTCGGGGGAAACAAATGAGTAATTAATGACCTCGGAAAAACCCTGACCGATAAGATATTCGCGAAGCTTGGCAACGGGTTTGCTCTGCGGGGGGATCAACCAGGATTCAGTTTCCCCACCCGGCAAGGTGGTGGGGATTTGGTCGTAACCGTGAAGACGGGCCACCTCTTCGATCAGATCGACTTCCCTTTCGAGATCATGACGGAAAGAAGGCACTTCAACCTGCAGCCGGTCAGCCCCACTTCCCCGGACCTTCAGTCCTATGCTCTCCAGCAGTTTTTGAATCTGAGCGGTTTCCAGATCAATACCCAGAAGAGCATTGGTTTTGGAAGTTGAGACAGACAGGGTATCCCGTTTTGCAGGAGGCGAATAAACGTCAATCAGGCCCTTGGCTGCCTGTCCGCCGGCCGTTTCAACAATCAGTTGGGTCGCACGCTCCAGGGCAACGGGAACCATTTCGATATCGATACCGCGTTCGAAACGGTGGGAGGCTTCCGTATGAATACCGAGGCGTTTGCTCGTCCGCCGAACCGTATTGGGATCGAAGTAGGCGCTTTCAAGCAGGACATCGGTGGTGCTTTCATCAATTTCGGAGTTTTCACCCCCCATAATCCCGGCAAGAGCGACGGCTCCCTGACCATCACAAATGACCAGATCATCGGAGCAAAGTTTATGTTCCTTGCTGTCCAGGGTGGTAAATACCTCGGCGGCTGCGGCTCTTTTAACGACAATCCGTTTTTCCCGTAACAGACTGAAATCAAAGGCGTGAAGAGGTTGGCCTAACTCCATCATAACGAAGTTGGTGACGTCAACGACATTGTTGATGGAACGGATGCCGATACTCTCCAGACGGCGTGCCAGCCAGGCCGGAGATGGCCCGATTTTTACACCGCGAACGAGGCGTGCCGTATAGCGGGGGCAAAGGTCCGGTTCCTCGACAAGGATAGAGGTTTCGCCGAAAATATCTCCCATGCCTTCGACAATCTTCGGTTTGACGGCAGCAACGGGATTTCCCGCCAGAGCACCAACTTCCCGGGCAATACCATAAACGCTGAGGCAGTCGGAACGGTTGGGAGTGAGACCGATTTCGAGACGCACATCCTTGAGTCCCAAAGCCTCAAACACCGGCATACCCAAAGCCAGTCCGGCTGGAAGAATCATAATTCCCTCAGATTCCTCTGCCAGCCCGAGTTCCTTTTCGGAGCAGAGCATACCGACTGATTCACAACCGCGAATCTTGCTTTTCTTGATTTTAAAATTCCCGGGAAGAACGGTGCCAACCTGGGCCAGTGCCACAAGATCACCGGACTTATGGTTTTTTGCTCCACAAACCACCTGAATTTCCTCTTTCCCGGTTTCAACCCGGCAGAGGGTCAGGCGTTCGGCATCAGGATGAGGCTCAACCGATTTAAGGCGGGAGACAATAACATCGTCAAGGCCTTCCCCCAGTTTTTCCAGGGCCTCGACTTCGAGTCCGACCATGGTGACGCGATGTGCCAGGTCCTCGGGTGAGAAATCGAAGTTGACAAACTCCCTCAACCAGTTGCAGGTGACAATCATTTATTGATATCCTTATTTAACTATAAACCTTCATTTATTTGATTTAATTACTGAACTGTCTTAGGAAGCGAATATCATTTTCAAAAAACAGGCGAAGGTCACTAATCCCATTTTTCAACATGGAAAGGCGTTCAAGTCCTACCCCAAAAGCATACCCGGTGAAGACCTCGGGGTCGTAGTCGACAGACTTGAAAACTTCCGGATCGATCATGCCGCAGCCGAGTATTTCAAGCCACCCGGTATCCTTGCAGACCCGGCAACCGGCCCCGCTGCAGATTACACACTGGATATCGACCTCAGCACTGGGTTCGGTAAAGGGGAAAAAGGAAGGGCGGAATCGAACCCCGACCTTTTTTTCAAAAAACCGGTTGAGAAAGGTCTGCAACGTGCCTTTGAGGTCCCCGAAGGTCACCTTGTAATCGACCAGAAATCCTTCAACCTGATGAAACATAGGGCTGTGGGTAAGGTCGGAATCCCGACGATAGACCGTTCCGGGAGCAATAACCTTCAAAGCTGGTTTGTGGCGCAGCATGGTGCGAATCTGGACGGGGGATGTATGGGTCCTCAGAACGATATCGTCGGAGATATAAAACGTATCCTGCATATCCCTGGCGGGATGGTTTTTAGGGATATTAAGAGCCTCAAAGTTATAGTAATCGTTTTCAACTTCAGGGCCTTCGACAACCCCGAAGCCGAGAGTTGAAAAAATCTCGTTAACCTCTTCCGTCACCAGGGTGATAGGATGTTTGGAGCCCCTCGGCCAACGTCTTCCCGGCAGGGTGATATCAATCTTCTCCTCGCGCAGTTTGCGGTCGAGTCCGGCACGGTAAATTTCCTGCTGACGGGTGGCAAAAAGTTCTTCCAGCTCTTCCTTGATTTCATTGACGACCTTGCCGATCAGCGGCCTTTCCTCAGGGGCCAGGTCCCGCATCCCCTTCATTACCGTGGTCAATTCTCCTTTTTTGCCCAGAAAACGCACTTTAAGGTCGTTAAGGGAACTTTCCGTATCAGCCTTAAGGAAAAGTCCTCGGGCATTTTTCAGAATATCTTCCAGCTTGGATTTCATAGCGTCCGCATTCCAGAAATTCAAAAAAGTAATGGAAGCCGATGGCTTCCATTACTGAAAAAACGAAAAAAGAGACGGTCCGGACGGCCCATCCCTTAATATAGAAACGTCTATGGTAACTGAGCCTTGGCCTGCGCAACAACGGTGGCAAACCCCGTGGGATCGCTGACAGCCAACTCCGCCAGAACTTTACGGTCAAGCTGAATACCGGCTTTTTTCAGCCCATGAATCAGGCGCCCATATGTCAAACCGTTTTCACGGGCAGCGGCGTTAATCCTCACAATCCAAAGGGATCTGAAATCGCGTTTTTTCGCTTTGCGATCCCGGTAGGCATACTTGAGGGATCGATCCACGGCTTCGACGGCGCTCCGGAACAATTTACTCCGTCCACCGCGAAACCCCTTGGCCAGCTTCAGAACCTTGTTCCTTCTGCGTCTCGCTTTGAATCCTCGTTTAACTCTCGGCATTTTGTTTCCTTTCCTGGATAAATTCTCCGGCGCCGGATCTAAAGGGGGAGACAGTCCCCTCAGTTCTCGGCCTGAAATCCGGTTGCGTTTGGCTCCTTATGCAGCCACGATCATAGATAGGGAATCAGTTTTTGGATATTTTTGGCGTCGTTTTTATCGACGAGCGTCCCCTGGCGCAGATTCCTTTTGGTTTTAGTAGTTTTTTTGGTCAGAATGTGGCTTGTATAAGCCTTGTTGCGACGGATTTTACCGGTTCCGGTCTTTCTGAACCGCTTGGCCGCGCCACGGTTGGTCTTGATTTTCGGCATGGTTCTCTCCTTTAAAAACAGCGTAAGCAATTACACCGTCAGGTTTTATTTTTAACCGGTGCAATGACCATGCTCATGGTCCGTCCGGTCATGTTGGGCTTGCTTTCCACCTGTCCCAGATCCTCGATTGCAGCAGCAACCTTTTCGAGAAGCTTAAGGCCAAATTCAGGGTGGGTTACCTCCCTGCCGCGAAACATGATGGTCACCTTGACCTTGTTGCCGCCTTCAAGAAAACGACGGGCATTGCGGACCTTAAAGTTAAAATCATGTTCCTCGGTTTTAGGACGAAGCTTAACCTCCTTGGTATCGACTCGGGCGGTTTTCTTTTTGGCTTCAACGGCCCGTTTGCTGGCTTGGTATTTGTATTTCCCGAAGTCCATGATCCGACAAACCGGGGGAACAGTATTGGGTGAAACTTCAACCAGATCCAGACCGCGTTCCTCCGCTGCCTTCAAGGCCTCCGGAACGGTCATGATACCCAGGACTTCACCTTCACCATCAACGACTCGAACCTCTTTGGCCCGAATAGCTTCGTTAACCCTGACTTCTAATTTAGCTATGACGCCACCTCCTCGGTTATGATTTATTTGTATTCAGCGCACTCATCGAACACCAGCTTAGTAAATTCACCCGGAGTCATGGCGCTGAGATTTTTCCCGTTGCGCAGACGTGGAGTGACGGTCCCGTCCGCCATCTCCTGGTCGCCGATAATCAGCATGTAGGGTGTTTTTTCCTGCTGGGCTTCCCGGATCTTGAAGCTCAGCTTCTCATTGCGCAAATCTTTTTTGATCCGAACCCCGGCCTCCCGCAACTGCAGAAAGACCTTCTCCGCATACTCCTGCTGGTTGTCCGTCACATTCAGGACTACAGCCTGGAGCGGTGAAAGCCAAAGGGGGAACTTCCCTTCGAAATGCTCGATCAGAACCCCGACAAATCTTTCTATCGCGCCGAGGATAACGCGATGAAGCATAACGGGACGATGCTTTTCCCCGTCCTTGCCGACAAAGGTAAGATCGAAACGCTCGGGGAGGGTAAAATCGCACTGGATTGTAGCACACTGCCACCGCCTGTCAAGAGCATCCTTGAGCTTGACATCGATCTTGGGGCCATAAAATGCGCCGTCTCCCTCATTTATTTCAAAAGGCAGACCGGTTTCCTGCAAAGCCCCCATCAGGGCGGCGGTAGCCCTCTCCCAGTCAGCATCCGTTCCGATCGATTTTTCGGGACGGGTGGATATCTCGAGTTCATATTCAAAACCGAAAATTGCCATGACATCCTGTACGAACTGCAACACCCCTTTGATCTCATCGTTCAACTGGTCAGGAGTACAAAACAGGTGAGCATCGTCCTGGGTAAATTCACGGACCCTGAGAAGACCGTGAAGAACGCCGGACTTTTCATGACGGTGAACGGTACCGAGTTCGAAGAAGCGCAGGGGAAGGTCGCGGTAGGAACGCAGTTTCGATTTATAGATAAGCATGTGGGAGAGGCAGTTCATAGGCTTGATGCCGTAGCTCTGACCGTCCACTTCAGTGAAATACATGTTTTCACGGTAGTTGTTGTAATGACCCGAGGTCTTCCAGAGGTCGGTGCGCAGGATCTGCGGGCCGAGCACGATCTCGTAGCCACGCTTCAAATGTTCACGCCGCTCAAAATCCTCCAAAAGAGTTCTCAGCAAGGCGCCTTTGGGATGCCAAATGACCAGACCGGCCCCGGCCTCCTCACTGAAGGAAAAGAGATCGAGTTCCCTGCCGAGCTTACGGTGATCCCTTTTGCGGGCTTCTTCCAGTTTATGCAGGTAGGCCTTGAGCTCTTTTTTGTCGGGAAAAGCGGTGGCGTAAATTCGCTGGAGCATGGCTTTTTTCTCATCGCCACGCCAGTAGGCACCAGCCACGCTGATTAATTTGAAGGCTTGAAGGTATCGAGTCGAAGGAAGGTGGGGTCCGCGGCAGAGATCGGCAAAGCCGTCCTGTTTGTAAATTGAAACCTTCGAATCGGGAAGGTCCTCGATAAGTTCAACCTTGAAAGCTTCACCCATGTCCCGAAACATGCGAATGGCTTCCTCCCTATCCAGGACCTCCCTGCGGATTGGAAGATCAGCCGCAGCCAGTTCCGTCATTCGCGTTTCAATAGCTTCGAATTCGTCGGGAGTAAAAGTGTGCTTTTCGGAAAAAAAATCGTAATAGAAGCCGTTTTCAATGGACGGGCCAATGGTTACCTGCACATCTTTTCCGTAAAGATCCTTGACGGCATGGGCCATGAGGTGAGCGGCTGTATGCCTATAAATATCAAGGCCATCCTTACTGGCCAAGGTGACCAGTTCGATTTTTGCGTCGTTGTGGATGGGGGTGGCAATATCGACAAGGACACCGTTGAGGCGGGCTGCTATAGCTTGTTTGGCAAGCTTTCCACCTAAGCTTTGGGCTACTTCCAAAGCGCTGGTACCGGCTGAAAAATCTTTTTTCTGGCCGTCGGGAAACTCAATCGAAACTGCCATGGTTTTTCTCCCTAACGAAAAGAGGCATCCTCGGATGCCTCGTTTTTTTACCGGTTTTCAATGATAGTGGTAGGCACGGGCGGGATTGAACCGCCGACCCCTACCGTGTCAAGGTAGTGCTCTCCCACTGAGCTACGTGCCTATTCATCGAAATGATAAGTTATTAACAGAAGTTCCGAAGCCATGTCAAGGAATTTTATCTTTCATTCTACCAGGAAATATCATTGAAACGTACCCCTGAAAAAGAAAAGTTCCTGTTAGAAGCGATAGGTCATGTTGGCCCCGAACAGGTGAGCTTCACTCTTGTAGGTGCCGCTCTGAATGTGGTTATGGACATCGCGATCTTTGAAATCGACAAACATATAGGCCAGGTCAAAACTGGCATTACCAACCCGGTAACCAATGCCAAGGGTGTAATTGTGCCGATCGGCATCGGGAAGTTCCGGGCCTACCGTTTCATCAGGCTGCGGCGAATTATCATAGGCATAACCTGCGCGAAGATCAAGATTCTCCGTGACGCTGTACTGAACACCGAAGCGGAAAGCCCAACAGTCATCCCAATCCTTGGGAACGGCATCAGGATCACCGAGGCTGGAGCCGGTCAGGTCAATATCCAGCTCATCATAGGAACTCCAGCCGAAACGGTCGGCGTCGAATTCCAGGGTCAGCTTCTCAATCGGTTTATAGGCTATGCCGAAACTCCAGGTGTCGGGAAGGGTAATTTCGGTTGAGGCATCACCGCTGAAAGAGCCGGGGAAAGGGGGGCTCGGTTGAAAAGCCAGAAAGTCGGCATCACCTTCGATGTCGAGTTTGATCTCGCTGCGATAAGCCAACCCGATGGAAAGCTGTTTGAACGGCTTCCAGAGGATTCCAAAATTGTATCCCCAACCGTCCCCATCCCCTTCAATTTCAATATCGCCAAGCTGCGTTGCTCCAACTGTAGGATCCCCTGGCGCTAAATCGGTATAAGGGGATTTTTCAAGCCACACTTGGGCATAGGTGTAGTCAATACCGGCCGCAAAAGCGAGGTTCCATTTGTCAATACGATAGGCAATGGTCGGCTGAATATTGAAAGGCTTGATAGCGATCTCCTTTATTTCGTCCCGAAATGGGCTGGTTGAGGACCAGCGCTTGGCCAAGGGATAAATGGAGTTAAAACCAATCCCGAAAGAGAAAGGCTTATCTTTCATTGAGTGCGTGATATAAAAGTTCGGGGGAAAAAAGTGTCTTTGCGGGCTTTTACATCAACCCCGCTAACCGTATCTCCTGCAAGATAGGTGCTCCCTTCAAACTCGGTCTCGGGCACCATAATGGTTGTTACACCAAGACTTATTTGAGTCCCCTCCAGGAATGAAATCCCGGCAGGGTTGTAAAACAATGCCGAAGGGTCGTCGGCCTGGGCCACAAAGGCATTCCCCATGCCCATTGCCTTGGCCCCCTGTTCATGGATATGAAAACCCGCCCCAAAAGCCATACCGGCAGAAAAGGCCCACAAAAATACCCCAAGCACCCATAATGACAAATTTTTCATACCATTCCCCCTCCTGAAGACCAAAAATATAGTTAAAGAAAGTTGCAGGATACTAACTTTCTTTAGAAATTTTCTCAAGGGTAAAAATCAAAAAGCGTTTTATTAATTTTTCCAAACCCGCCTATAAAACCGAAAGCCAAAGCAGGACCTGGAAATATTTAACGCACCCGCCGCCAGGACTCATAAACCTCCGAAGAAATCCTCTTGCCGCCAAGGGTAACCGAAGGTGGAAAGTCGATGCTGGTAGCTGCATCCAAAATACTTCCACGGCTGATTTTTTTTGGCAAGGCCAATAATTTTCAAGTTGTCGGGAAAGATTCCGGATTGATAATAGCGAATGATTTATTAAACTTATGAAGAAGACCCTGACATCGGTTGACGATGGGAACTGTTCCTAGAAAGGTCCTACGCAAAACAAAGCCTGTAAGGAGACACTAAATAATGACACAAATAGATTTCAATGCCGGTGAGAAAAAACTTATGGAAGAAGTTTTGGAAATGGCGATTGCCGATTTAGGCACGGAAATCACACATACGGATATTCATGAATATAAGGAGGGCTTGAAAAAAAGGAAAAATAGCCTTATCAAGTGTCTGGAAAAACTTCGCCACGGTCGAAGCTCCGCGGACTACAGCCTGGTTTGATGGTTTCCGGACGACCCTTTTTTTTCTCAGCGGTACTCCATTTTCATGGAACCGCCCCGCCACCCGAAGAACCCTTGGGAGGGAGAAACTATATTCTGGTAACGACTCCTTTTTCCTGCTCCGGCCCCCCTGAGGGTATGGGAAATTAAGAACACGGGGCCCTGGGTTTTGAATTTATTTCAATTTGAGGTTGGTTGTTTGCTTTCCATTTCCTCATATGCCAACCCCGCGGCCCCGAGAATTCCTGCCTCGTCTCCCAGCTCCCCTCGAACTATGACCATCCGCTTGAATGGTATTTCAAAAGCTCTACTCCGGGCCTCTTCAATCAAGGCCGGGCGAATGAGATCCAGGCTTTCGCTCGGCCCCCCGGTGATGACAACCCCGTCCAGATTGAGAAGATTGGCAACGCTGGCCAACACCTGTCCGAGCCGGACACCGGCCTCCCTGAAGGCGGCAAGAGCTATCTGGTCACCCATGCGGGCCGCTTCAGAGACCTTGACGGAGGACAATTCCCCATCCATCTGGTCTTCGAGTAGTGTATGGCCTCCACTGCCCCAGAGTTCCCGAACCGTTTTTACAATGCCAGTGGCTGAGGCATACTGTTCCAGACAGCCACGACTTCCACAGCGGCAGGACCGGCCTTGAGGTTCGACAACAAAATGGCCTATTTCGCCGGCGGAGCCATCCGCTCCCTTCCAGAGCTGTCTGCCTAGCACCAGACCTCCGCCGACCCCGGTCCCAAGGGTAATGGTCAAAAAGGAATTGAAAATACGGCCGGCCCCGAACCGGGCCTCACCCCAGGCAATGGCATTGGCATCGTTGGTAACCGTGGCAGGCAGGCCGAGTTCCTCTTCCAAAGCCGACTCCAGAGGCAGCCCGTTCAGAGGTGCGAGATTGGGCGAAACGGTAACAACCCCTTGCGGGCTTATGACGCCTGCGGCCCCCATACCAATCCCCATAACCTGCATATCCTCCTTGGCGGCGAAGTTTAGGAGATCGGTGCAAAGACGGAAAATTCGGGAAAGAAAAGGATTGCGTCCTTCGCTGACCTTGGTCGGAACTTTGTTCAAAACGATAATCTCGCCGGCCAGCGAAACCAGGGCGGCCCTGCAATTGGTGCCGCCAAGGTCGATACCGATCAAAATTTTCTGACTCATGGTTCTCCCCTCTTCATTTCGGTACCTATGGCAAGCTTACCAAAACCGGCCTCACGGGCCAGGTCCATGACCTGCACCACCTTCCCATGCCGGGAATCCCGGTCCGCAAGCAACAGGAACGTCATGTCGGCAGCTTTCCCGCGATAACTTAGAAGCAGCGACCTCAGCTCTCCAACGGACATCTCCTGTTCCCTGAAAACTATATCCCCTTCCCTGGAAAGATAAATTTTAATTTCTTCCGGTTTCTGCAGCAGGGTTTTTGCGGAAGATTGCGGTAATTTGATTGAAATTCCGGGCGTTTCAATAAAGGTCGTGGAAATCATAAAGAAAATCAGAAGGAGGAAGACGACGTCCACCATGGGGGTAAGCTCGACTTTGGGATCTTCCGGTTTTTTACGTAGAAATGCCATGTTTTTACTGGGATACAAGATTGACGATATGCAGGGAGTGCTCCTCGATTTCGACGATGAGAAGCCCGGCCCGGCTGGCCAGATAGCGATGCAGAAGGATGGCAGGGATGGCCACGCTGAGCCCTGCAGCGGTCGTGATAAGGGCTTGGGAGATACCGACGCCCAGGGTTGCCGGCGTTCCGACCCCTTGCACGGCAATAACGTTAAAAGCCTGAATCATCCCGATAACGGTGCCGAGAAGGCCCAGAAGAGGCGAAATGGTGGCAATCGTACTCAAAAGTCCCAGATAACGATTGACAACCACGGTTTCCAATTCACCGACCTCTTCGACCTCCTGCTTGATCCTGTCACGGGGTTTTCCGGCCAGTTTCATAGCAGTCAACACTATTCTCGCCAGAGGGTTCCTGGAGCCCCTGCAAAGAGCCACGGCCTCATCCCGCTCCCCCTTGAGAAGATGCTTTTCCACCTCTCTGGCAATTTCCTGGGCACCTTTTCGGACTTTCGCAAACACCCACAGCCTTTCCAGAAAAATACCGAGGGCCAGAATTGAACAGAAGAAGATGGGGTAGAGAAGCGGTCCTCCTTTGAGAAACAGTTCAATCATCCAGCAGCAATTCCTTTCTATTTTCAAACCGAGCGGCGCCTGGGGAAAATGTCGGCAGCCACTCAACGGGAGAAGGAAAAACCTTCTGCCAGTTTGGCGAATGTCACCTCAAGGTGTTGAGGAATAACCCTGATATCCGCAAAAACCGGCATAAAATTGGTATCGCCACTCCAGCGCGGAACAATATGAAAATGGAGATGTTCGGCAACCCCGGCCCCGGCAACTTTCCCCAGATTCATGCCGATATTAAAACCTTCGGGCTGAAAAACATCGCCGAGAGCCTTCTGGGAAAGCACCAGAAGCTGAAAAATTTCCAGCCTTTCAGAGTCGGACAAGTCATCCAATCGGGCTGTATGACGGTAAGGGGCGATGAGAAGGTGGCCGTTGGAATAAGGGAATTTGTTCATCATGACAAAAGCTCCCTCCCCCCGCTTCAAAATAAGACGTTGCCGGTCCTCACCAACAATATCCTTTACACAAAAAATGCATTCGTCCCCGCACGGTTCCTCAATATAGGTCATGCGCCAGGGAGCCCAGAGCTGTTTCATGGGGACCTCCTTGACAGACTTTCCCTCTGGTTCAGAAATAAGATACTAATATCATAAAACAAAAGATTGAAAGTTCACTTTTTTGTAAAATTTTGTTGGCAGGTATCGAAGCTTTCCCAGAGAAGCCATTACCGGTCGGAGTTTTTTCCCTCGGAACAAATCCGGACCTCCTCCAAAAAGAAAATGCCGGAAGGAACAATTCCGCCTCCGAATTGCTTCACAGAAAGTTTTATTCCTGATAATATGGCGATTCATTTAAACAGGATATGACCGGATAAGGAGCCAACTACATGCGTTACATCAGCACCCGCGGGAAGGTCGACAGTTTGTCCTTCAAGGACGCGGTCCTTATGGGCCTTGCCGACGACGGAGGCCTGCTGCTTCCGGAGCAGTTCCCGATGTTTTCTCTACCAGAGATCAAAGCCCTTGGCAAACTGTCATACTCCGAACTGGCCTTCGAGATCATGTCGCTCTACTCCGAAGGCCTGCCAAACTCGCAACTCAAAGATATTATCAACCGCTCCTACCAGACCTTTTCCCACCCTGAGATTACCCCCGTAATCAAAAAGGGAGATCTCTATATTCTTGAGCTTTTTCACGGTCCGACCCTGGCTTTCAAAGACCTGGCGCTGCAGTTCCTCGGCAACCTGTTCGAAGACCTGGTCAACGAGCGCAGCGGAAAAATGAACATCCTCGGCGCCACCTCAGGCGACACCGGAAGCGCTGCAATTTACGGGCTTAAAAATAAAACCGGCATTAATATCTTCATTCTTCATCCCAAAGGGAAGGTCTCCCCTGTTCAAAAGATCCAGATGACCACGGTGACCGATCCAAATGTTTTCAATCTGGCCATACGGGGGACCTTCGACGACGGCCAAAGTATCGTCAAGCAGATTTTCAACGACTTGGAGTTCAAAGGCCGACACTCCCTGGCATCCATCAACTCCATCAACTGGGCGCGACTTCTGGCCCAGACCGTTTACTACTTTTACGCTTGGGCAAAAGTCTACCATGAGACCTCCAAACCCGAGATATGTTTTTCGGTTCCTACCGGAAACTTCGGTGACATATTCGCCGGCTACATTGCCAAGAAAATGGGTCTGCCCATCCGTCAGCTTGTCATCGCCACCAACGAAAACAACATCCTCACCCGTTTTGTCCGCGAGGGGGACTATTCCCTCGACCAGGTCAAGGAAACCATCTCCCCGTCCATGGATATTCAGATGGCCAGTAATTTCGAACGCTATCTCTATTTCGTTTACAACCAGGATGCCACAAAAGTCCGACTGGCCATGGACGAATTGAAAAATACCCAGCGCTTGTCATTTTCGGGTGCGGAAATCAAAAAAATCGCCTGGGATTTCACTTCGGTTTCGGTCAATCAGGCAGAAACCCTCGCCACCATCCGGACCTTCTACCAGGAGAACGGTTACATCCTTGACCCACACACCGCGGTCGGCGTCAAAGCCGGACTGGCCTGCGTTCCCAGGGATGTCCCACTAGTCTGCCTGGCGACCGCCCATCCCGCCAAATTCAGCCAGGCCGTCAATCTCGCCATCGGCAAAGACCCGGAAAGACCCCCCTGTCTTCAGGGAATTGAAGAAAAAAAGGAACGCTGCGTCGAGATCGATGCCCGTCCTGAAATGATCAAGGCCTTTATTTCCGAACACGCCCTCTGATTGGTATATTTCTTTCTGAAAACCAAAAACCCCCTTTTCAGGGGGTTTTTGGTTTTCAATAGCTGCCGCAGGAGCGAATCAGCAGTCGTAATAGAGTTCAAACTCGGCCGGAACCGGACGCATGCGGACGGTGTCGACCTCGTTTTCACGCTTGTAGCTGAGCCACATGTCGATAACATCCTGGGTGAAAACGTCACCTTTGAGCAGCCAGTCGTGATCTTCCTCGAGAGCACTGAGCGCTTCTTCCAGAGAGCCGGCAACCTTCGGAACATCTTTCAGTTCTTCAGGGGAGAGACCGTAAATGTCTTTATCCAGAGGCTCGCCCGGATCGATCTTGTTTTCGACACCGTCAAGACCCGCCATCAGCATGGCGGCAAAGGCCAGGTAACCATTGGCCGAGGGATCAGGGGTCCGGTACTCGACACGTTTGGCTTTGGGATTGCTGGTCACAGGGATACGCAGGGAAGCAGAACGGTTGCGGTTCGAGTAAGCCAGGTTGACGGGCGCCTCGTAACCCGGAACCAGCCGTTTGTAGGAGTTGGTGCTCGGATTGGTGAAGGCACAGAGGGCCTTGGCATGCTTCATTATGCCGCCGATGTAATAAAGACCCATTTTGGACAATCCGCCGTAACCGTCACCGGCGAAAAGGTTCACGCCGTCTTTCCAGAGGGACATGTGGCAGTGCATGCCGGAACCGTTGTCCTTGAAGATGGGCTTGGGCATGAAGGTTACGGTTTTGCCGTTCCTGTAGGCAACGTTTTTAATGATGTATTTGAACCACTGCAGCTGATCGCCCATGGCCAGCAGGGAGTTGAAGCGCATGTCGATCTCGCACTGGCCGCCCGTAGCCACCTCATGGTGCATGCACTCGATGTACATGCCGACCTTCTGGAGTTCTTCAACCATCTCGTTCCGGAGATCGGCCAGGGAGTCGGTCGGTGCGCAGGGGAAATAGCCTTCCTTGTGACGGGGCTTGTAGCCGAGGTTGGGAAATTCTTCGCGCCCGGAGTTCCATATCCCTTCGTTGGAGTCGATGGCATAAAAGGAGTGGTTCACGTCAGAAGCATAGCGGATATCGTCAAATATGAAGAATTCCGGCTCGGGACCAAAGTAGGCGACATCGGCGAGGCCGGCAGACTTGAGGTAGGCTTCAGCCTTCTGGGCGATGTAGCGGGGATCGCGGGAATAACCTTCACGGGTAATGGGGTCGACGATATTGCAGATCAGGCTCAGCGTCGGCTTGGCTACAAAAGGGTCGATCTTGGCGGTGGACGAATCAGGAACAATAAGCATATCGCTGTTGTGGATAGGCTGCCAACCGCGAATGGATGAGCCGTCAAAACCGAGCCCTTCTTCAAAGGTCTCCTCGCTTAATTCCGCAATCGGGGCGGAAAAATGCTGCCAGATCCCGACGAAATCGAGAAATTTGAAATCAACAATCTCCAGTTCATTTTCCTTAACAAATTGCATTACTTCTGTCGGTGTCATCTCTCTTCCTCTCTCCTAATTTTAGTTGGGTATTTAAAAAGGGGACGCCTTACAGGGCATCTTCACCTTTATCGCCTGTACGGATGCGGACGGCTTCATCAACGGGCAGAACAAAGATCTTCCCGTCACCGATACGACCCGTCCTGGCCACTTCCTCCACAGTTTCAACAACTTTGCCGACCAGATCGTCGGAAACCACGATTTCCATTTTTATTTTGGGAATGAAGTCGACCACGTATTCGGCACCGCGGTAAAGCTCGGTATGGCCTTTCTGGCGCCCGAACCCCTTAACTTCACTTACCGTAATCCCCTGGATGCCGATTTCACTCAACGCTTCCTTCACTTCATCCAGTTTGAAAGGCTTGATGATACATTCAATTTTTTTCATTTTGCTTAATCCTCCCGGGAATTAATACTGTCCGATATGAGGCCGGACCTGGGAACGATATTTCCCCTTTTTGTTTTTGTCATCCGGCAAAAGTAGCATCCGTCACCGGCCAGATTTATTCAGTCTGAACCGAGAACAGAGCAAATAATTTGCCTACCCCGTCCAAAATTAGGAATATTTTTATAACACCATGTTTTTACATACAATTTTTGGCCATAATTGGCCAATTAAGAGCCCCGTTTTGGGGGGAGAAAGGAATTTTTGCCTAATTTTTAACCTCCATTCCGCCTGTTTGCCTTTTTATTAATCATTCCAGGAATTTCAGGCCAGGGTAAATTTTTCACCGCAAGGCGCCTCACCCCGCGCCTCTATCCATTGTCGATAGGATCTCCACTCTTCCTCGAAGTTCGGGGTAAAAACACCTTTTCCCGTTTGATTCAGAATGTCTTCGGACCACCAGAATCTCAAGGCCTCAATTTCGGAACGATCAAAATCAAAGGGCCCATCGGCAACGGTGCAAAAGGTTGCCACGTTTTCAGACTCCACGCTGTTGCGAATTTTGGAATAATAAAGAAATGTCAATTCGGGATTTTCCAGACCGAGTTCTTCGCGAGCTTCCCTTCGAGCAGCTTCAAGATAGTCCTCGCCCGGCATCAGATGGCCCCCGACGCTGGTATCCCAACGACCCGGTTGAATGTCCTTGGACATGGACCTTTTCTGAAGAAGTACCTCACCCCGGGAATTAAAAACGAGGACATGAGCAACCCGGTGAATCAAATCAGGGTTGCCATGACACTGACTACGGTAAGCCTGTCCGACAATCCGGTCATCTTCATCGACAACCTCAAAAACCTCTTCCGCCACTTTTGCCATGAGTCTACTTTCTATCAAAAAAGGGATTTTTCCCGGTAACCGAAAGAGGTATGGCATAAGCCACACGAATGCCCTCCCCGAGCATGCCCAACTCGACAGCAGCCTTCCCGGCACTGAAAAGGATACGATTGTCGATACGCAGGTCGGCGGCGCGGCTTACCGCGGAACCCAGGGCAATCCCCAGGTCGCCGCTGTTGAAGGCGCACATCCCGCCAGCCTGCTGGAGAGCTTCACAATCCTTGAAACCGCAGTAGCCGCAATTTGGAAGCCCCAACGGGCTCTCCCTGGTGGCGAGAATAATCAGAACCGGCACCTGATCGACATTTTCGGCGTCCCGGGCAAAAAATTTCAAGCCGTCCCGCAATGCGATATCCCGCATTTTATCGGCAATGTTGAGCTTCTCTTCACCTGTCACGATAAGCGTTTTCAGGAGATCCTTCCCCTTCCCTTTCGGCGCAGTTCGGGCGGCAATGCAGATCAAATTTGCGGAAGCCAGAATGCTCTCCTCATTCATTTCATTATCAGTTCTAATCATAAGACCTCCTTGAACCTAATTCATTTTTGAATACATCCCCGGTCAGGGCCATTCACCAAATCGTCAACTCCTGCAAACCAGAAACCCCGGGCGGAAGCGGGCTTCCAATTAATTCTTGTAAGCCTGAGATGACTGTGCTATTGGATTTCAGAATTATAACCTATTTTCCATGAAATCCGAATAAGGAAGGTTTTTTATCATGCCCGCGATTCACCCTACCGCATTTGTCGATCCCAGCGCTCAACTGGCGAATGATGTTGAAATAGGCCCCAATGCCTTTATCGATGGCGATGTGATTATCGGCGCCGGCACCCGAATCATGCACGGTGCTCACGTCAGCCGCTGGACGACGCTGGGCGAGAAAAACCTCATATATCCCAATGCAGTCATCGGCCACGATCCTCAGGACGTCGGCTACCATGGCGAAAAAGCCTATACTCTCATCGGCCATGGCAATATCATGCGGGAAGGCTTTACTGTCCACCGGGGGAACAGGGAAGAAACGGCAACGGTTATCGGCAACCATAATTTTTTCATGGTCAACAGCCATGTGGGCCACAATTGTAAAATTGGGGACAACAACATACTGGTAAACGGCTCACTTCTTGCAGGGCATGTGGAGGTTGGCAACAGGGTTCTGCTCTCGGGTCAAAGCGTTGTTCACCAGTTCGTGCGCATCGGATCTTTTGCCATGATGCGCGGGAAAGCCGGCATTTCCAAGGATCTACCACCCTTCTGCCTGGCGGACGGCACCAACAGGACCCGCGGCCTCAATTCTGTAGGGTTGCAGCGCAACGGTTTTGATGCACACCGCATCAGGGCTCTGAGGGAAGCCTTTAAAATCATTTTCAGATCGGGAATGAGGCTTTCGAATGCCATCGCATATATTGAAGAAAATCAAATGGCCACGGATGATGTCCGGGTCCTGCTGAATTTCATTCAGGAAAGCAAGAGAGGAATCGTCAGCGGCAAGACTTCCATATCCGGGAGGCACAACTCAGGCGAACCTTAGGTTTCAAGCTTCAGCCTTTTCAAACCCGGCCGGATGGAAGTCGACACCGCTAATAACCTGAAAAAGTCGTTCCATTTCAGTCCGCGATACCGCAATGCCGGGGAAACCGTAATGGAAAAGGTTGAACCAGAGGTTCCCTTAAAACCTCAAAACGCCAATATCAAAGCGTTTGCGGATTTTATTCAACAGCTGAATATTTTCCGAAGGCATCTTGTTACCTACCCCGAAAATCACCCCGCTCTAAACTTCACTGCAGAAAAGGTCCTGGGGCTGGTGCCCGATCTTTTCCTGGAAACGGAAACCGTCCAGTGCGCCGTAATTAAAAAGGCCCTCATTCTCAACGGCAACCCGTTGGACCCCAAAAACATGTCCTTTCGTGACTTTGCAACGGCCCTGTCATCTAAGGGAATTGTCCTCCTGAGCTTCAAAAAGGGTCTGTCATCCCGCGAACTTTCAAGTTTCTGCCAGTTCCTTAACCAGGCTCCCGAAGAGATCATGGCCCTGGGAGGTGTTCAAAATGCCCTGAAGCAAAAAAAGCTCCAGTGCATTCAAGCCCAGAAAATGGACTACAGCGCCTTTCAGATCATAGCGGGAGGAATCTCCGAGAAGGGCAGAAAACCCGGCAAGGAACCCGAGAGCCTGTGGGAAAGATTTGCCAATTCCCTCATCAATGATACTCTGGGCCTGACCGGGGGGGGCAGCCAAGAGGCCATTTTCGAACCGGCTCAATTGGCCGAATTCCTCAACCAAAAATTGGCTTCCGCCACGCATGCGGACTCCGGAGCCAGCCAGAAAAATCTTGAGTTTCTCCTTGCCAGGTTCGAGCGGGAAGGGGCCGACGGCTACTTCTATTATGTCCAGGCCCTGGAAAATTTCACAAAATTCATCGAAAATCTGTCCCCGGAACTGCGCTCCCAACTCATGAAAGGGGTTTTCAGACATTCCGAAAACCGACAGCAAAGCGTTGAAAAGGTATTAAAACGGCTGTCCACCAAAACCATCGTCGACATCCTCAATGATATAAGTTCTGAAAATACGGCCGTTTCGCAAACCGTTTTCAGTCTCCTGAGCAACCTGTCCAAAGGCTCGGAATTTTCGGGGAGAAAAAAGAAAACCTATTTTGATGATCAGGTTGAAAAAAAACTGAAATCCCTTTTCAAGGAAGATATCAATGAAAGATTTCTCAACCAGGACTACCAACATACCCTTGATTCCCTGGTCAACCACGATACCAGGGCCTCAAAGGAAATTCTGAAGGAAGTCCCCTGCCTGGAGGAGGAGCTTTCCATCCACAAAATAGAACGTCAGCTTGGTCAGATTGTCCTGGAGTTATTGCATTCGTCCACCGATCCGGAATTTCAAAAGGAGATCAAAAAAAATATCGTTCAATCCCTCAACTATTTCCTGGAAACCAGCGACTTTGCCGCGATCCAGAAAATTCATGACCGCTTAGCGGAAAAGCAAGCCCAAGCCGACAGCAAACTTGTCGAGTTTTATCGGGAATTACTGCAAATTTTTGAACAACCGGACTTCACCGCGGAAATTCTGGTGGGCCTCAACACCTGGAATAAAGAAAAATTGGAAGAGATTCAGACCCTTGTCCAGAGCGTGGGGTATCCATTCGTCCCGGCTCTCCTCAAACAATTGGCGGAAGAATCCAAACGCACCACACGCCGGTTTATTCTGGAACAGTTGTACCGAATCGCCCCCTTGGGGCCCATCGACCCAATTCTGAAATGGTTGAATGACGGCCGCTGGTATGTGATCCGCAATATGATTCTGCTCTTGCGGACCTTAGGGAACACCGCCTGCGTGGAACATCTGGAAAAATTGATTGTCTTCCCGCATCCAAAAGTGCGTTTCGAGATAATAAAAACCTTTCTCCACTTTCAACACCCGCTTGGGAGCAAATTTCTCCTGGAGGACCTCAGCAGTTCCGATAACAAAATACGCTTCAGCGCCATCTTTCTGGCGGAGTACTCCCGGGCTCCCGTTATTTTAGATAAACTACTGGAATTACTTAATAAGGGCGGCTTTAAAACCGTTGATCTTGATACCAAAAGGCAGATCGTAAGAACCCTGGGTGCCATCAAACAACCTGCCGCGCTGCCAATTCTTAAAAAGATTTTAAATTCTTTTTCTCTTTTCAACCCCGCAAAAACCAAGGAACTGAAATTAGAAATCAAACGTTCCCTTTCCTGCTACCCGGCAAACGCCGTCAGGGACATTATCGGCAAAGCAGCTGAAACCAAAGACGAGGACCGGTTCCGGGAAGCTGAAAGGGCTGAAACCAGTTTTTAGAGCAATTCCATGAATCAGGACGGCACAAAAACCTATCAGGATTTCATCCGTTTCATCGCCATGGCAGTGGCCAATATGTCCCTCTATTCCCGCCACCATCCACAGGTCATCCGCCTCGGTCAACAGGCAACCGAAAAACTGAAAAAGGTCATGGGTGAAAAAAGGTCCCTTTCCTTCCTGCGCATCGACGACGACCTGGTTGTCGATAACGCACCTCTGCTGAAGAGCATTTACCTTTCCCGGCTTGTCCGCGTCCTGCACCATCATGGCATTGAACACATCACCTTTACCGCTGAGGTCAATTCCGACGAACTGCTATCCTTTCTTGCCAGCCTCCTGAACCGGGAAAAACAAAAGCTATCTACAAGCCGAAATATTACTCTCGGCCATGTCGAGTTAAAAAATCCCAAAAGCTTTAACGACCTCGATGCCGCCAACGAATGCCTGAAAAAGCTCAGACTTTCCGATGTTCCCAACGCTGAAATACTCAAGTTTGCGGAAATCTATGAAGAAATCAGAAAAAAACGGAAACTCCACGTAAAGGGGATCGGCGAAATTGTGGCCTGCTTTATCGATGCTCTGCGAAACGAATCCGATTCGTTTCTGGCTCTCGCCTCAATCCGCATGATGGATGAATACACCTTTACGCACTCCACCAACGTTTGTGTCCTCAACCTGGCCCAGGCCCTCGCCCTTGGAATCGAAGGTCCCCTCCTTCACGATATCGGCGTGGCAGCCATGCTCCACGATGTCGGAAAACTTTTCATCCCGGAGGAGGTTCTTTCCAAGCCGGGGAAACTGACTGAAGAGGAATGGGACCTCATCCAACAGCATCCGGTAAAAGGTGCCCAGTATCTGCTCGACACACCCGGGCTCGCACCCCTGGCAACCATAACCGCCTTTGAACATCACCGCAAAAATAATGGCAGAGGCTACCCCCATGTTGAAGGGAACCCGGCGTTGAACCTTTGCAGTCAGATGACGGCCATCTCCGATATCTTCGATGCCCTTCGAACCAAACGAAGCTACCGCGATTCCCTGGAGATTGAAACCGTGATCAAAAAAATCGCTGATCTCGCCGGCACCGAACTCCATCCCGGCCTGACCAAGAACTTTCTCAACCTGCTGGCGCCTTTCGTCAGTTCAAATGAGGAGGAAGCAGACCGCCAGGAGCCCGCGCCTGAAAATGCCTGGATTGTATCGGGCCAGGCCTGATCTCCCTTCCCCTGCCAATGAGAGTTGCTCCAAACCCACTGGCCCCTTGAAGCTATCGGATCAAAGCCTGCAAATTCCCCCCTCGAACTGAGGGCAGGCATTGGAAACCTTGGCGGTCAAAACGACTTCATAATCCTGCGACGCGGCCTCGAAAGCCTCCTGTATGAGTTTCAAAACCAGCGAGCTTTCTCCGCCGACAAGGGTGCTCATGGCACCGGGGATGACGCGAACCTCCTGTCCTTCGAAAACCCTGCTGAAGAGATCGATGGGGGCTGAAAGGTCTTTGGTGCGAAGGGCATAAAGACTCAACTCGGCCTGAATATACATTTCCCTGCCTCCTGGTTTAATGAAAAAAGGCACCTTTTCGGAGGCGCCTTTTTCTTACAATATTGGTATTTTATCAGATTTTTTCAGACCATAACCCATGCATGTTGCAATACTCGCGGGCTGTTATCCGATCAGCTGAAATTTTAAAAACAGCCTCCGGGGCCTCTCCAGGCTTCAAAAACTGCCGATAGGCTTTCCCATCCGCGATAACTTCGATCCATTCGATATAATGCTGTTCCAGCATGGGATGGGGAACACTTCCGATTTTTACGGTAACCGTACCGTCCCCCTTTTCAATCACGGGCACATGCTTTTCCTTCCCTTCCTCGGCAACACCTTTTTCCGCCAAAAGTTTCATCTTTTCGCCGCAGCAGACCAGGGCGCCGGCTTCACCATGCAAGACCTCAACGACATTCCCGCAAATCTCGCAAAAATATACCTCCAGTTGTTTGGGCATCCTTACCTCCAATAAATGAAATTTTAACCACCCTTTTCCGGGTCAGAGGAAATCCTACCATACAAATTTGCTCGTGCAACCCGAAGCCATTGGCGGGAGGGCGCACTCATTCTGACCCGGTCCGGTCTCCCGCACCTGATAACAATTGAGAATAAACAGCCAAAAGCAATTCCCTTTGCATAAATTTCCTTGAACGGCCAAGGCGAACCCAGGGGCAATTGGCAACAAACCACTTTGATAAAAGCGACCGGTTTTAACCGGAATTATTTAAATGGCCGCCATGGAAATACCGCCAGTGTCGGGAAACCTTACATAGGATATGACCCAAGTGCAATGAATAAAAAAATCCCCTGGATTGAACCGAAACCATAAAAACCATTTAAGGCTTCCGTTCTCCCCAGGGGAATGCCACAAATCATTGAAAGGCCACCAAAACCTGCCCGAAAACCTTCCTCTTGGTCAAATCAGCGGTTGAACTGAAGAACCTTTCCCGGCCCGTTCTTTTCCCCGGTTTTATTAAGATATCCTGCCGGGTTGTTAATGACCTCCTGAAACTCCTGAAAATGACTCCAGAATATTTCCACCATTTTATTCATCCGGGCCACGGGGTCCTTGTATTTATTGAGAGTTGCCTCGATCTTGAACTGCAGGCCCTGAGCCCGGGCACGATATTCGGGGGGGAAACTGTCAATGGTGTCCTGGATAAGTTTCTTTCTTTCCGCCTCGAATAATTCGGGATCTTTCTGATACAGACCGGTCAGTTTATCGATGGAGCCATAAGCATCGGAACGTTTATCAGACATAGCAATCCTCCCGGAATAATATCAACTTGGACTATAGGGTTCAGCACCAATTGTACCAAGTCCATAACCCATTGTTTTTTATGTTTTTTTTCAATCTCAAGGGAGTCATTAGCCCGGCATGTAAATTTTTTCGACAATCCGACTCAAGTTTAAAAGTTAACATTCTGGCCCTTTTTTCTTTTATTTTTTGACATGTTAAAATCTTTCTGAGGTTCATTTCGAATTTTTATCACCAGCAATTGATTATTATTTCCTTCAATCTGTAAAAATTTCCAACACTCTTTGAATGAAATTTTTAGATTTCAATGGGATATTTGTTATAGTTATGTATCAATTTCTAAAGACAGGTTACAGTCAGCCGTTTAGAGTCCTTCACTACAGTCCATATCCTTGCCGAATCAAACGTCTTAAAGGCTTTTCGAACCGGGGTCCCGAATGGAAACGGCCGCCATAAGGCAGTCCATAGTAAGCATCCCCCGGTCAAACCGGGGGCTTTATGGGTGAACCGCTCAAAGCGGTAATTAAAACCAGGTGCCGCCTGAAGGCGGACTACCTGAGCAGTTTCAATTGATCAATTCTATGGTCTTCCTCTTCCTGCCTTCGTATGTAA